>Ga0078894_10001299_pt1 | contig 18508 bp, 13 predicted proteins | sample LauGreSu1BDMLBSD_2_FD_67506 | JGI IMG/M metagenome (GOLD analysis project Ga0078894, IMG submission 67506) | Freshwater lake microbial communities from Lake Michigan, USA - Su13.BD.MLB.SD (version 4) (version 4) | ecosystem: Environmental > Aquatic > Freshwater > Lake | place: Lake Michigan... | reverse complement strand
CCGTATGGTGTGTGGGGGCGTCTGGGCACGAAGGCTGGTGGTGAGATTGTCGGAGATTACTGATCTTCGCGGTCTGTCCTGAACAAAAACCACGAAGGCTCGGCAGATCTGCCGAGCCTTTTGTTTTGGTCCAGTCCCGGTCTCTTCAAGTGGCCGGGTTGTCTGCCCGCTGCAGTTGCAGGTGTTATTCCCGGATTCACCCGTCAGTCACTTACCAGGCCCCGGCAGTCGCGGTTCGTGGCTTTGGCGGCGTTGGTCGTGGCTGAAGGCTGGTGCGTTGGTGACAGCCGGAGGGGCAATGGCCGGGACCATCTGTTACTGGCCTCAAGGCCGGCAACTTGTCTTTGCCAGAGTACACTTGTGGGCGGCAGGGGCAGTCTCAGTGCGGGTTTATGGGCGGTGGAGCGTCTGCGTCGAGGTTGCTTCAGAGATCACTGTCTTCGCTGTTGGGATTGCAGGTGGTGCGAATCCATCCGGCGATGTCTTTCTGCAGTCTGAGCAGATTCTGGAAACGGGCCCAGTCTACGGTGACAGTGGCATCGGAGGGATTGGTTTCGGCGGATGTCAGCACGATCTGCATCAGGGTTTCGCTGGCATACAGCAAGAGATCGGCGAGGCGGGTGCGTTGAATCGGCGTCAGGTTTTCCGGCAGGGGCGGGCATTCGCCGCAGAACATGGAAGCGGGCAGGTGATCGGTACGACCGGCTTCGGCGAAAAAGCCGGGAGCCGAGGCTGGTGGAGAGACGTCGGGGCGAGTGAAGGTGCGACTGATGGGCATCAGTTCATTGACAGTGATGCCGAGGCTGCGTGCGCGGTCCGAGATCTCTTCAGCGGAGCCGAACAGCAGCGTGCAGCGGCCCAACTGCAGGTGGTCACCGGGACGCATCACGTGCAATTGCACCGGGTGCCCATTGACTCGGCTGCCGTTTGTGCTGTTCAGGTCTGTGAAGATGATGTTGCCATGATCTTCCTGCAGCTTGGCGTGCAGGCGACTGATGCGTTCGTCATTCAGTTGCACATCGTTGACTTCCTCACGCCCGATCGTGATCGGTGGCTGCAGGTTGCGGTAAACCCGACCTCGCTCAAGACCCTCCAGGACAGACAGTGTGACGAACGCCATATAATGCTGCGACTTTTATTCTGGAGGGGGACTGGAAATCCGGTTGCAGTGCCGAGAGGGTTTATCAGGAAAGGCAGAAAAAGACTGTCAGTCCCGCTATCGACCAGCGGTCCGCCAGAAAAAGGCGACCAAGCCTGGATTTTCCCGAAACTGGTGTCATCTGAGCCCAAACGTCGAATCCTCAGTGTCGGAAAAAACTGTGGGTGTGGCAATCGCCACGCGATAGAAGTGTGGGAAAAGGCTGGAAAATGAGGGTGTGTGGTGGTTCTTGGCGGTGGACTGGTTGGGTTGGCGGAACTTTACGGAACACTGGTATTCAAAAAAACGATGTCTGCTTTTTCTCGCGACCTGCCCGCAGTGGATTGTGGGTGCCGGTTGGACTATTCTGGGCGGCACGGCAGAGTTGATCTGCCCGACGGGGCCCCTGCACCCACAGCAAGCCTCGGCTACGTTCCATCGCGGGTTTGAGATCAGCCTGACTGCGTATTTGGATGCATTCAGGTGCTTCATTATCCAGAGATTGCGGGTCGCCGAAAATGCTGACATTCAGGAAACTGCTGGTTGCCAACCGTTCGGAAATTGCGATTCGGGTGTTTCGCAGTGCGTCGGAACTGGGTATCCGGACTGTGGCCATCTATTCGCACGAAGACCGTTACGCGCTGCATCGGTTCAAGGCGGACGAGGCTTATCGGATTGGGCGTCCGGGTGAGCCGATTCGGTCGTATCTGGACATTGCCGCCATCGTTTCTCTGGCGAAGGAGATTGGTGCGGACGCGATTCATCCGGGTTATGGATTTTTGTCGGAGCGTCCTGAGTTCGCGCGGGCTTGTGCCGAGGCGGGGATCAAGTTCGTCGGTCCTTCCGTGCATTGTCTGGAGGCTTTGGGTGATAAAACTGCGGCTCGAAATATCGCCATCGCTGCGGGAGTTCCGGTCCTCGGGGGAACTCAGGAATCCATTGAATCCGCCCCGGAGGCTCGGGCGCGCGCCACGGAAATCGGATTTCCGGTGATGATCAAGGCGGCCAAGGGTGGTGGTGGTCGCGGGATGCGTGCGGTGAAAACGGTTGACGAGTTTGACGCGGCCTTCGAGTCTGCTCGCAACGAGGCGCGTACCGCCTTTGGCAGTCCGGAGGTATTCATTGAAAAGTTCATTGGCCGGGCCAAGCACATTGAGGTGCAACTGCTTGGGGACGAGCACGGAAATCTGGTGCATCTGTATGAGCGCGACTGTTCGGTGCAGCGACGCCATCAGAAGGTGGTGGAACTGGCGCCTGCGCCGAATCTCAGTCGTGAACTGCGGGACGGAATCCTCGAGGCGGCACTGAAGATCGGGCGGGCTGTCGATTACTCATGCGCCGGCACCGTGGAATTCCTGGTGGATACAGAGGCCAACCGCTTTTACTTCATCGAAGTGAATCCGCGAATTCAGGTTGAGCATACGGTGACGGAAGAGGTCACGAACATTGACATTGTCAAATGTCAGATCCTGACGGCTCAGGGGTTGCCTCTGTCGCATGAGGACATCGGGCTGGGCGATCAGAAGAATGTTGTGGTCAGTGGTTTTGCAGTGCAGTGTCGGGTGACGACCGAGGATCCGGCCAATAGTTTCATGCCGGATTATGGTCGTGTAACGCATTACCGTTCTGCTGGCGGGATGGGGATTCGCCTCGATGCGGGCAGCGCCTTCAGCGGTGCCGTTGTGAATCCGTTTTACGATTCGCTGCTGACGAAAGTCACGACTCGTGGACGCCGTTTCATCGATGCCGTGCATCGCATGGAGCGGACTTTGCGGGAGTTCCGGATTCGCGGTGTGAAGACCAACATTCCGTTCCTCAGCAAGGTGATGTCGCATCCGACGTTTGTGCGTGGCGAGTGCATCACTCGATTCATTGATGAGACTCCGGAACTGTTTCAGTTTGATTACCGTCGCAACCGGGCGACGCGACTGCTGACATACCTTGCAGAAACGATTGTCAACGGGAATCCGCTGGTGAAGGGGCGTCCGCGTTCGGCCCGTCGCACACCCGCACCGCTGCCAAAGGTCCCGAAGGGGGTGCAGCCACCCCCGGGAACTCGCACCCTGTTTCTGCGCGAGGGTCCTGCGGGGCTTGCAAAGTGGGTGCTTGAGCAGAAGCCGCTGCTGTTGACGGATACGACCTTCCGGGACGCTCATCAGTCGCTGCTGGCGACCCGCATGCGCACTTATGACATGCTGCAGATTTCCGATGCCTATGCTCATAACTGTTCCGGGCTGTTCAGTCTGGAAATGTGGGGAGGTGCGACGTTTGACACGTCAATGAGGTTTTTGAAGGAGTGTCCATGGCAGCGTCTGGTGCAGATGCGCGAGCGGATTCCGAACATTCTGTTTCAGATGCTGCTGCGGTCGTCCAATGCCGTCGGCTACAAGAACTATCCTGACAATGTGGTCCGGGTGTTTGTGAAGGAAGCGGCGGATGCCGGCGTCGATGTGTTCCGCATTTTCGACTGTCTCAACTGGCTGCCCAACATGCAGGTGGCGATGGATGCGGTGGTGGAGGCTGGCGGGATCTGTGAAGCGGCGATCTGCTACACCGGTGACATCACGAATCCGAATCGTGCGAAGTACGATCTGCAGTATTACGTGGACATGGCGAAGAAGCTTGAGCACATGGGGGCTCATATTCTGGCGATCAAGGACATGGCGGGATTGTGCAAGCCGGCTGCGGCGGAGCGGCTGATCAGAGCATTGAAGCAGGAAGTGGGGATACCGATCCACTTCCACACACATGACACGGCGGGAGTGCAGGCAGCTTCGATTCTGGACGGTTCGAAGGTGAAACTGGACATTGCTGACGCCGCGATGGCTCCGCTGTCCGGCGGGACATCGCAGGTCAACCTGAATACTCTGGCGGAATCCCTGCGTTACGGCGATCGCGACCCGCAGCTGCCGGTGGAGGCACTGGACGGCATCTCGGAATACTGGCGGGCTGTGCGTGAGTTCTATACTCCTTTTGAGAGTGTTTCGCTGGCTGCCACGGCCGATCTGTATCGGCATGAAATGCCTGGCGGGCAGTACACAAACCTGTTCGAGCAGGCTCGGGCACTGGGTCTGGCGGACCGCTGGCCTGAGGTCTGTCGGCTGTATGCCGAAGTGAATCAGCTGTTCGGGGACATCGTCAAGGTGACTCCGACCAGCAAATCGGTCGGCGACATGGCTCTGTTCATGCTGGCAAATAATCTCAGTTGTGACGACGTACTGAATCCGGATCGAGACATTGCCTTTCCGGGCAGTGTGATCGACCTGATCAGCGGCGGCATGGGGCAGCCTCCGGGTGGTTTTCCCGAGGCTGTGCGGAATCGCATTCTGCTGGGCAAGCAGGAGTTTCTGGGGCGGCCCGGGGAAACTCTGCCACCGACCGACATGGATGCTGCTCGCGAACGCGTTGCAGCGATGCTGGGCCGGGAGCCTGCGGGTCAGGAGGTGATTTCGTGGGTGCTGTACGAGCGGGTGTATGAGGAATTTGCAGCGCACCAGGACAGCTACTCGGACGTCAGCATCCTGCCGACTCCGCACTTCTTCTTTGGCCTGGAAGCTGGTGAAGAGATTGCCGTGGATATTGAGCCCGGCAAGACACTGATTATCCGTCTGCAGACGGTCAGTGATCCGCATGCCGATGGAACTCGCACGGTATTCTTTGAGCTCAACGGTCAACCGCGCGAAATCACTGTTGCGGATGCGGCGGTGGAATCCATTGCTCCGACAAAAGTGAAGGCGGATCCGGCCATTGCCGGTCAGGTGGGTGCAACGATGCCGGGCATGGTTGTTACGGTAGCAGTGAAGCCAGGTGAGCGGATTCGCAAAGGCCAGAAACTGCTCAGCCTGGAAGCAATGAAGATGGAAACGGCGATCAATGCGGAACTGGACGGAAAGATACGCGATGTCCTCGTGCAGCCGGGGAATCGCGTGGAGACCGGCGATCTGCTGGTCGTGATTGATCCGGTCTGAGAAGTTGCGATTCGGGAGAAGCCATGGCAAACAGACCCAAAGTTGTAACCGCTCCAATGACAGCGGCTGTGCCAATGGAAGACGGCTGGGTGGACCGGATTCATCAGGGTGACTGCATCGAGACGATGCAGAGGCTGCCGGCGGCCAGTGTGCATCTGGTGTTTGCCGATCCACCGTTCAATATTGGCTACGACTACGACGAGTACGATGATCGTCTGGAGGAGTCCCGGTATCTGGAGTGGAGCAGTCGCTGGATGGCGGAAGTACATCGGGTGCTGGTGTCGACGGGTACATTCTGGCTGGCGATTGGTGATGAGTATGCGGCGGAACTGAAGATCGAAGCGAAGAAGCTGGGATTTGCCTGTCGCAGTTGGGTGATCTGGTATTACACGTTTGGTGTGAACTGCAAATACAAGTTCACGCGATCGCATGCTCATCTGTTTCACTTTGTGAAGGATCAGTTTGCCTTCACGTTCAACCATGACCAGATCCGGGTGCCTTCGGCGCGTCAGTTGGTGTACGGAGATCAGCGGGCAAACAGCGTGGGCCGGCTGCCGGATGATACGTGGATCCTGCGACCTCAGGACTGTCCTGAGTCCTTTACGGCAGAGGAGGACACGTGGTATTTCTCGCGGGTGGCGGGAACGTTTTCAGAACGTGCCGGATTTCATGGTTGTCAGATGCCGGAACAGTTGCTGGCGAGGATCATTCGGACCAGTTCCCAGGAGGGCGATCTGGTGCTGGATCCGTTTTCGGGCAGTGCTTCGACTCTGGTTGCGGCACGCAAACTGGGGCGGCGCGTGCTGGGCTGTGAGTTGTCTCAGCAGTACGCGGAAGAAGGGTCGAAGCGTCTGTCTGCGGCAAGTCCGGGGGATGCACTGGTGGGGCCGGCCAATCCGCTCACCAGTGCTCCGACGACAGCAGCAGGGCGACGTCAGGCTGCCCGGCCGCCAGAGCAGCCGGGAGAAGCGGAACAGTCGGCGCAGCCTGAACGGACTCGCAGGAGAAGACTGGTCAGGAAGAAGCCGCCGACATTATTTGATGACTGAATGTGAATGCCTGAATCGGACGGATTGTTGGGGAGCGGTCCATGGGAAAGACGGCAGTCGTAATTCCGATATCCCTGCTGGTGATGGCGGGCATGGTGTTGCTGCTGGTGCAGGCGGATCGTCCGCGTGTCAGGCAGCCGCAGGCGGGTGTGGCTTTGCGATCGGCCGGGGCATCAGCGGAGTTGTCATTGTTCTGTGCGGCGAGCAATCGATCGGTGCTGGAGCCAATTCGTGAGCGTTACGAGCGCGAGACGGGGCATCGGGTGCAGGTTCAGTATGGTGCTTCGCAGACCCTGTTGTCGCAGCTGCAGGTGGCGGGCGTGGCCGATCTGTTTCTGCCGGCGGATGACAGTTTTCTGAGAATCGCACGGGAATCCGGCCTGGTGGCTGAGGTCCTGCCGGTCGGGATGATGCGGTGTGGGCTGGTGGTAAGGCGCGGTAATCCGCTGAGGCTTCGCAGTGTGGCGGATCTGCTGCGTGATGGTGTCAGGCTGGTGCAGGCAAACCCGGATGCTGCGGCGGTCGGCAAACTGGCTCGTCAGGTGCTTACGAAGCAGGGCATGTGGGATTCGGTGAACGCCGCAACGGACGGATTTCGCACGACCGTGAATGACGTAGCGAATGATGTTGCGGTGGGTGCGGCGGATGCGGGGATTGTTTATGACGTGGTGTTGTACGGTCGGGCGGACCTGGAGTTTGTGGACGTGCCGGAGCTGCAGGGTGCAACTTCACAGGTCAGCATTGGTGTGACGACAGCCTGCAGTCAGACGGCAGCCGCGCTGCATTTTGCACGCTATGTCAGTGCCGAGGATCGAGGTCTTGAGGAGTATCGTCGGCAGGGTTTTGCAGCAGAACGTGGCGATGTGTGGGCGGATGTTCCTGAGCTTGCGGTGTACGCTGGATCGATGCTGCGACCGGCGATTGAAGACACGATTACAGCGTTTGAACAACGCGAAGGTGTGCGGGTTTCGCGATCTTACAACGGTTGTGGCATTCTGGTTGCGCAGATGCAGAGCGGTCAGCATCCTGATGCTTATTTCGCCTGTGATGTGGAATTCATGAAGCAGGTGGCAGATCTGTTTGGACCAGCGACGGACGTTTCGCAGAACGAGCTGGTGATTCTGGTTCCCAAAGGCAATCCTCGTCAGATTGCCGGCCTGCAGGATCTGACCCAGTCCGATCTGCGAGTGGGGATTGGCCATGAGAAGCAGTGTGCGATGGGCTGGATTACTCAGCGGACATTTGCGGAGAGCGGGCTGACAACAAAGATCATGGAGAACGTCACTGTGCAGACTCCGACCGGTGACATGCTGGTGAACCAGCTGCGTACGGGATCCCTGGATGCTGCTGTGGCGTATCTCAGCAACGCGGCCGGCTCGGCGGAGTATCTGGATGCGGTGCAGATTCAGGGGATACCGTGTTCGGTGGCGACACAGCCGTGGGCGGTGCTGCGGCAGTCCCGGTATCCGCGACTGGCGGACCGCCTGTTTGAGCGGATCCGTTCGGCTGAAAGTCAGGAGATTTTTGCGGCGGAGGGATTTCGCTGGCAGTTGTCCGAGAATCCGGCGAAACCGTGAGGCTGTGACATGAGTGCCTCTGGTAAGCAGCAGTATCCGATGGTTTCGAATGGGCGTCGTGGTCCGTTGCGGGACGCGGTGTTCTTTCTGGTTCTGGGTGGATTGTCTTCGTGTTTTGTGCTGTTGATTGTGCTGTTGCTGGCTGCGGATCTCAGTTTTACCTCGCCGACGGCTTTTGCTGCGGCGCTGCGCAAGCCGGAGATTCAGGCGGCATTTCGCCTGACGATGCTGACCTGTACACTGGCAGCAGTGCTGTCTGTCTGGGTGGCGACTCCGCTGGGTTATCTGCTGTCGCGATTTCGATTTCCGGGCAGTCGCATTGTGGATGTGATTGTGGACATCCCGATTGTGCTGCCACCGCTGGTGCTGGGGCTGAGTCTGCTGATTCTGTTTCATCAGCCATTTCCGCTGACGCGGTGGTTGGGGTTGGCGGACACAGAAGCTGCAGGGGTCGGGGCAGTCGGCGCTGCAACCGGTCGGCCTGCGGGTTGGATTCTCGAGGACTGGCTGGAGGAGTCTGCGGGGATTCCGGTGACCTATCGCTGGCCGGCTGTCGTGCTGGCCCAGTTTGCGGTTTCGTGTGCCTTTGCTGTGCGGACGATGCGTGTGACTTTCGATCAGATCAATCCGCGTGCTGAGGATGTTGCGAGAACGCTGGGGTGCACTCGAGGTCAGGCCTTTCTGCAGGTGGCATTGCCTCAGGCGTGGCGTGGAATCCTGACAGCGGGCACAATTTCCTGGGCTCGTGCGCTGGGTGAATTTGGTCCGATTCTGGTTTTTGCGGGGGCCACGCGTTTTCGTACGGAGGTGCTTTCCACTTCGGTGTTTCTGGAGCTGAGTGTGGGTCAACTGGATGCTGCGGTGGCGGTGTCGCTGATGATGGTGCTGATGGCTGTCGCTGTGCTGTTGTTCCTGCGGTGGCTGGGAGCGGGGATGTCCACGTGATTGAGCTGGCGGATGTATCGGTCAGGTCGGGCGAATACCTGCTGGAGGGGATGTCCTTTCAGGTGCAGGCAGGTGCGTATGCTGTGCTGATGGGACGTACGGGTATTGGCAAGACGACGCTGCTGGAGGCGATCTGCGGTCTGCGTCGAGTGCTGCGGGGGCGAGTTCTGCTGGGTGGTGTGAATGTGACAGGCTGGAGTCCGGGTGACCGTCGTATTGGTTACATGCCGCAGGATCTGGCTTTGTTTCCGACGATGACGGTGCGGCAGCATCTGGAGTTTGCTCAGAGGCTGCAGCGGGCATCGCAGTCTGTCATGGCCGCCCGTGTGGGGGAGTTGGCTGAGCTGCTGGAGATTGGTCATCTGCTGTCGCGTGGCGTCCGGGGTCTGAGTGGCGGGGAAGCTCAGCGTGTGGCGCTGGGGCGTGCCCTGGCAGCCCGCCCTGCCCTGCTGCTGCTGGATGAGCCAATCAGTGCTCTGGACGCTGAGACACGAAGTTCGGCTCGGCGGATGCTGAAGACTCTGAATCGCCAGACTGGTGTAACGGTGCTGCACGTAACGCACGATCAGGAAGATGCTGAGCTGCTGGGTGACGTGTGTCTGCGGCTGGAGCGAACCGGTACCGGTCGAGTGCAGGTGATCTGTGCGGGGGCAGCCACGTGAATGCGGATGTTTCGCGTCTCAGGCTGTGGTGGCTGCAGGCCTGTCGGATGGAAGTTCTGAGTCCGAAGCCGGGCAATGTCAGTCCCGGTCGGGATTTCGCCGATGCCTGTGCTCGTGACTTTCTGTTGTCTGCCGAGGCTGCTGCCACAGCGATCAGTGGGGCTGGTGAACAGTCTGTGGGGCGGACGGTGCTCAGTGCTGTACGGGCTGTGCGGCAGGTCGTCAGTCATAATACCAATCTGGGGATCATCCTGCTGATTGCACCGCTGGCGGCTGTGCCGTCGGGGCAGTCCCTTGAGCAGGGGATTGAGTCCGTCCTCGCGGGACTGACGGTGCGTGACAGTTGTGATGTTTATGCGGCCATTCGTCTGGCGGCTCCGGGAGGACTGGGCCGTGCTGCGGAGCAGGATGTGACTGCGGAACCCAGTCAGCCACTGCGGGAATGTATGCGACTGGCTGCTGATCGAGACCTGATTGCGGCGCAGTATGCGGGTGGCTTTCGGGAGGTGCTGGGGGTTGGGCGTGAGTGGTTGCGTGAGGCAGCGGGCAGGACTTCAGATCAGCGGCAGCAGGTCGTCGAGCTGGCACTGCGGCTGCTGGCGGCGTCTGGTGATTCGCTGATTGCTCGCAAGTGTGGTCAAGTCACGTCGGAACAGGCTGCGCGGCTGGCCGGGCGGGTGCTGGCTGCGGGCTGGCCGGACGGCAGTGATGCAATGCTGGCAATGGCGGAACTGGACGAATTTTTGCGAGGTGATGGCAATCGGCGGAATCCCGGTACAACGGCGGACATGACGGCCGGCATTCTGTTTGCTGCGCTGCGGGATGGTCAGCTGATCATGGACCCGGTTCAGTTTGAGACTGTGGAGTCCGGTGGCGCTGGCTGAAGATCCATGTCAGCATTTCGAGGATGCGAGGTGGCTTGCCCTGTCGCAGGATTCCCTGACGGTAGATGCGGGCTGCTCCGATCACGCCAAAGTATGTACAGCCGATGGTGAGCACGAGGCTGAGCAGATTCTGCCAGAGTGGAATGGTGGCACCTGTAGCCATCCGCAGAGTCATCACCATGGGAGTCGCCGGGGGGAACATGCTGATGCTGGTGGCCAGTGCACTGTTGGGTTCACGCACGACGTTGAACCAGACAAACATGGGCAGCATCACGACCATCCAGACAGGCAGCAGCAGTGTCTGGGCCTCCCGCAACTGTGTGACGGATGCTGCAATGGCCATGAAAACAGAACTGTAAAGCAGCACGGCCAGAATCTGGTAGATGACGAACCACGGAATGATGTGCAGCGGGATACGGTCAGCGTAGCCCTGCTGCAATGCCATGAAGGTACCGCCACTGCCATACACGATGAAGACAGTCAGCGATCCGCCGACGTTGCCGAGCAGTTTGCCGGCCATCAGTTCACGGGCGCTGGCGGCTCCCAGCAGCACTTCGGCAATTCGCAGAGTTTTCTCTTCGAGAACACTTTCCAGCATCGGCTGTGCTGACATCATGATAACCATGAACATCAGCATCATGATGATCATGGGCAGCAGCAGACTGGTGATCTCATCCGGTTTGGACTCACTGACAATCCGGCCGGATTCATCACGAGCATACAGTCCGCCACCTTCCATCGGTGATCTGCGTTCCAGTTCCAGCAGAACTGTGGGCAGGACAATGGGTGAGACACTGGAGGAAAGTCGCTGGCTGCGAATCAGCTGATTCATGGCTGCTTCAGACCAGCGCCGAGCATCCGACAGTGCCGCATCTTCAGCCACCCATTTCATGGCGGGCAATTGCACAAGATCGGGTGTGGGTTTTTTCAGGTTTTCGGGTGAGAACGGGCGGGGTTCCAGCACATCTGTCGGGACTTCGATGAATGCGTACAACTCGCCCCGGCGAATTCTTTCGGACAGAGCAAGTCGCTGTTCATCGCCAAAATCTTCGGCCGGGATCTCTTCCAGTTCGTACAGGTGGATATCCTGCAGTCCCAGTTCTTCGCCCCGGGAATCAGCCTTCTGCTGACTGCGGACCGTGCTGATGAGGGCATCTGATTCGCTGCGCGTCGATTTGCCGGCATCCGCCGGTGCGGCGAGCCCGGGTGTTTTGTCGGTTTTACGAGTCTGCTTTGACTGCAGTTGCCGGTTGCGCTGTTTTACGGCTTCATCGAAGCGATTGAACAGCAGGCTGGTACTGTCCAGCACTGCGATCTTCCGAAGTTCGGGTGTTTCCAGCCCCCGCAGCAGTGCCGGCAGCCACGCTCCACCCAGCATCAGGACAGGCATCAGCAGCAGGGCAATCAGGAATGCTCGAGTCGCCACCATGGCCTGGTATTCGCGCCAGGCAATTGTGAGGATCTTATTCATGAATGAGCTCCCTCGAGTGCAATCCGGACAAAGATGTCGTGCAGCGACGGACGCAGCAGCTCAAAGTGTTCCACCTGTCCGCAGGCCAGCAGCCGATGCAGGATCTGCTGACTGTGTGACGGTGCAGCCACCGTGCAGTGAATGAACTGGCCTCGCTGTTCCGTATGCACAGCTTCCGGGAGTTCCGGCAGGTGTGGTGTTGCGGCCGACATTCGCAGTCGCAGCTCATTCGCGGGGTGCATGCTGCGAATCTGATCCAGTGTACCATCCAGTACCTTGCGGCCCTTGTGAATCATGAAGACTCGTTCGCACATGCGTTCCGCCACATCCATTTCATGAGTTGAAAAAATGATGGTGGTGCCACGTGCACGAATCTCAAGAATGGCATCCCGCAGCAGTTCCAGATTGACCGGGTCCAGTCCGCTGAAGGGTTCGTCCAGAATCAGCAGTTGTGGTCTGGCCACAACGGCGGCAATGAACTGGATTTTCTGCGACATGCCTTTGGACAGTGATTCAATTCTTCGCTCCGACCAGTCTGTCGCTCCCAGACGCTTCAGCCAGAAATCAATTTCCGGGTCACAGTTGCGGAATCCCTTCAGGCGGGCGTAATACCGCAGTAGTTCGCGAACCTTCATGCGACGATACAGGCCACGTTCTTCCGGCAGATATCCGACACGGTTGTCGGCACAGTCACCCTGGTCGGCGCCCAGGACTTCCACCGTGCCTGAATCGGGTTGAAATATTCGCAGAATCATGCGAATGGTGGTTGTTTTACCCGAGCCATTCGGGCCGATGAACCCGTAGACGGAACCCGTCGGAATCTCAAGGTCCAGATTGCTGACAGCCAGCGTGCTGCCGAAAGTTTTAGTGACGGCATGCAGTCTGACTGCCAAATTTCCGGTCACAGTGTGAACCCCTGCTGATGCTCTGCCTTGCCTGGCCTGAAGAATCGCGGTAGTCTCTGAAAAGTCGTGGCAGATAGCCAGTGATCGATGCTGGATTTGCAGTGTTGGGCGGCGAACCGGAGTGATCCGATGATCAGAGTCAGAACAGTCCTGCTGGCGGGTCTGCTGTGCTGTTTCCCCGTTGTGGCGAAGGCGGGTGATGCGTTTTTGGCCGCCGGGACAGGTATTGCCATCGGAGACACCGTACCGCAACTGCGGTTCACTGACATTCGGGGACTGCAGCGGGAACTCGTGGATTTTGGCCAGTATCGCAGTTTGGTGCTGACCTTTACCTCCACCACCTGTCCGCTGGCCCGACGGACTCTGCCGCAACTGACGGAACTGTACCGGAAGTATCGTGATCAGGGAGTCGTGTTTGCAGCAGTGAATATCGGGGCGACGGATACAATTCGCAGGATGGCCGCGCAGGCCCTGGAGCTGAATGTGCCTTTCTATTTTGTTCGAGACGCGGATCTGTCCGTGGCCCGGACCCTCGGGATCACCAGGACTCCGCAGGTCTGCGTGATTGACGGCACCGGTGTACTGCGATATCGCGGCAGGATTGATGATCAGCAGCGTCTCGGAGGAACTCGACCGGTGGCCTCCAGAAATGACCTCGAACTGGCCCTGCAGCAGGTACTGCAGGGCCAGTCCGTGGAGGTTTCTGAAACTGCCGTCGATGGCTGTCTGCTGAGTCCACCACCAGCACCGGGCCCGTCTGCCACCTGGGCGGAGGGTATCGGAGAGCTGGTGCATCGGAAGTGTGCCGGCTGTCATCGTCCGAATTCGGCGGCTCCCTTTTCGCTGCTCAGTTATGACGACGCAGTTGCCCATCGTCAGATGATTGCGGAAGTGGTGACAAATGAAACGATGCCTCCGTGGTACGCAGCGGGCGCTCATGGTCAGTTTCAGAACGACTGCTCATTGACCGACGGCGAGAAACAATCGCTGCTGGCGTGGGTTGCGGCGGACAGTCCTGCGGGTGATCCGGCACAGGCCCCGGAGCCTCCACCAGCACCTCAGTCAGACTGGCGGATCGGCAGGCCCGACATGGTGATCAGTATGCTGGGGCAGCATACAATCCCCGCATCCGGATTCGTGCCTTATCGCTACACGGTTCTGCCATGGCTGTTTCTGCAGGAGACGTGGGTGGAAGCGATTGAGATTCGTCCGCTGAATCCTGCTGTTGTGCATCACTGCAATATGGCCTACGTGTCCGGTGCCGGGGTCGGTGAGGACACATTCATCACGGGGTATGTGCCAGGTGGGCAGCCGATGGATCTGGGGCGATTCGGGAATGGTACGGCTTTTCGTATTCCAGCGGGTTCAGGGTTGGGGCTGCAGATTCACTACACGACGACAGGGCGTCGCGAGCAGTGTCGGATACAGGTCGGTCTGCGTTTCCCCCGGACCGCAGTTCGCAGGCAACTGCGCCATGTCCTGCTGGATCCGCGACGCTGGAAGATTCCGCCACACGAGCCCGCCTATGAAGTGCAGGCAGCCCGCAGACTGGATCGGGACATCGATCTGCTGGGGATGTTTACACACATGCACGTTCGCGGCCGCGACATGACGTTTCTGGCGACAATACCCGGGCAGCCCGCCGAAATGCTGCTGCAGATACCAAACTACAATTTTGAGTGGCAATTGGGGTATGAGCTGACTCCGGGATCACGCAAACTGCCGGCCGGCACTGAAATCAAAGCGGTCGCGCATTTCGATAACTCAGTCTTCAATCCCTTCAATCCTGATCCTTCCCGAGCAGTCGGGTACGGGCTGCAGACGGTGGATGAGATGTTCAATGGATTTGTGTTTTTTGTGGACCAGCATGAAGATCTGCAACTGCAGGTAGATCCAGTGAACGGACAGGTCATGTGGCCGACCGGCAGGCCATGATCTGCCGGAGATCCGGATTCAGGCCGCTTTGCGGCGACGTGCCCCCGGAGCAGTTTTCCAGCGACGGTGGACCCAGAAGTACTGTTCCGGAGCTCTGCGAATCAGACGTTCCAGTGCTGAGGTGAAGTCCTGAGTCAGTTGTTCGACCGCATTGGCGTCCTGGTAGTTTTGTGCATCCAGTACAGCTTCCGTAGTCAGGCAGAAGCGGACCCAGCGGGCCCCCTGCTGCTGCTCCAATGGCAGTCGCCACGCTCCTCCGACCACAACCAGCGCGTTGTACTGCAGCGCCAGCAGAGCGATGGACTTGAAGGTCGAAGCAGGACGTCCGAAGAAGTCCACAAACACCCCGCTGCGCCCGGCGTCCTGATCACACAGCAGAGAAGCCATACCGCCGCGCTGCAGGATCTCTGATACCTGTGCTCCAGCGCCCGCTTTGGATACCAGTTGATTGCCAGTTGACTCGCGGAATCTGCGAAACCAGTTCTGCAGCCACGGATTGTCCAGATCACGGGCAACTACGGCCGACGGGAAGCCGAAGTGCCCGAACGTTGCCACACTGATTTCCCAGTTGCCGAAATGCCCGCCGAGAAACAGGACCGGGCGGTCCGCCAGAATTGCCCGGACACACTGTTCGCGACCTTCAAAACTCAGCACTTCCGTGCAGGTGGCAAGACTGAATTGCCGGGGCAACTGCACCATCTCGCAGACCATCCGGAACAGGTGACGCCACATGCCGCGAAACAGCCGCTGTACCTCAGCCTCCGGCAGATCCGTACCAAAGGCCGTTCGCAGGTTTTCGGCGGCAGTGTTGTAGCGGTTCCAGCGTGGCGGTAATCGGCAGATCAGCCATGCCGCAGTGTCTGCAAGTGCAAAAGCCATGCGAATCGGCAGGCACTGCACCACGAACAACAGCACGCGGAACACGCAGTATTCGCAAACATGCCGCAGACTCAGTTTCCAGCCGTCACGCATTGTCGCTCCCTCCGCAGGTCACTCAGTTCAGGCTGCTGATCTGTCTGATCCGAGTTTCTGTCGCAGCAGCGGTTCCAGCAACTGACCAATGGTCAGGCCAGCGGCCGCCGCCGCCAGCGGTACGAGACTGTGTGTCGTCATGCCTGGAATCGTGTTGATTTCAAGAATCACAAAACTGCCGTCCGGACGCAGGCGAATGTCGGTACGAGTCAGGTCAGATGTACCGGCAGCCCGCACTGCCTGCATCGCTGCGGCCGGCAGTGCAGCCGGGATTCCGACCGGATGCACGCTGTACTGAGTTGCTGCGGACTGGTACTTGGCCGTGTAATCGTACCAGCTTCCAGAGGGTATGATTTCCACCAGGGGCAGCAGTCGGTCACCAGCCAGCGAAACAGTGATCTCGCGACCCGCAACAAACGACTCCAGAACACACCTGTCGCCCCAGCGAAAGGCTTCCTGTATCGCCGACCCAAGCTGTTGTGCGTCAGTGACCAGCGTAATCCCGATGCTGGAACCCTGCTCGTCGGGTTTCACCACCAGCGGAAAGCCGATCTCAGTCGCTGCCTGCAGCATCTGCTGCTCAGGACAACTGCGATGGAGAATTGAGCCGGCAGCCACCGGAAGATTGTGTGCCTGCAGCAGCTGCCGCGTCCGAATCTTGCTGAAGGTCAGCGCACTGGCCTCCGGAGAACTTCCCAGCCACGGAGTGCCCAGACGCTGCAGCCGCCGCTGCAGGCTGCCATCCTCACCACCCATTCCATGCAGCATGGGAACCACAATATCGGGCTGCAGCAGATCGGCGTCGGTGCAGGTGTCTGCAGGATCCAGCAGCCGCACGCGATGACCCGACTCCTGCAGGCTGTCGGCAGTGCAGCGTCCGCTTTCAAGGCTGACGGCTCGCTCTGCCGAATCACCTCCACACAGGACCAGAATGCTGAGTGGTGCCCTTACCACACACGGATTTCCAGTTCCAGATCGATGGAATACTTCTGAGCAACAGTGGTGCGGATGCGTTCAATCAGTTGTTCAACATCCGTGGCTGCTGCACCCGGCTCCGTGACTATGAAATTGGCATGACGTTCACTGACCCGCGCCTTGCCGACGGACGCGTTCTTCAGTCCGCTCTGTTCAATCAGTGCACCCGCACTCAGACCTCGAGGGTTGCGAAAAATACAGCCTGCAGACTGATCGGCCAGGGGCTGAGTGGATCGTTTCATGATCCAGTTTTTTCGCATCCTGCGCGTGAGCTCTTCCGAATCATCACGCTGCAACTGCAGTGTGACTGAGAGTACCAGCAGGTCCTGAATACCACTGCGACGATACGCAAATGAAAGCTCGTCACCACGACGAACGGCAACCGCGCCGTCCTGGTCGAGCACTCGGATGGACTGCACCAGCTGCCCGATATCACCCTGGCGGCCGCCACTGTTGCCGACAACAGCACCACCGACCGTTCCGGGGATCCCCACCAGATGCTCCACCCCGCCCAGGCCCGCACGCGCCGATTCTGTCACCAGTCGCGACAGCAGAGTCCCGCCACCGGCGGTTACCTGAGTCTCATCGATGGTGATTTCTGCCAGCACCGGCTCGGTGACCCGCACCACAGCGCCACGCACGCCGGCATCCCGCACCAGCAGATTTGAGCCGGAACCCAGAATGTGTACAGGAACACCCTGAGTCCGACAGGTCTGCAGCACTTCCAGAAGCTCAGTCTCACTGCGCGGAGTCAGCAGGTACTGAGCCGGGCCCCCAACTCGCAGCCACGTCAGTGGCGCCAGAGAAGCTTCATGCTGCAGAATCTCGCTGAATTCTTCGATTGATCTGGTCATGTATTGTGTTTGTCCTGCCTGCTCCCATGGTAATCACGATGTCCCCCGGACGAACCGCATCGTCTAATATGCCCGCCACACGGTCAAGGTCCGACACCAGCTTTGCTCGTCCGCCGAGATTTCTTATCAGCTGCACCAGTTCCCCGGACAGGGCTGTGGCCTCCTCAGTCGAGGCCGATTCACGGATTCGCAGCGCCGGCAGCACATACAGCTCGTCCGCCAATCGCAGAGACTCAGAGAATTCCGCCATCAGGCCTCGCAGCCTGCTGCACTGATGAGGCTCAAAGACACCGATAACCCGACGCCCCGGAAAACAGGATGCCAGAGTCGACAGGACCGCTGACACCGCGGTCGGATGATGGGCGTAGTCGTCGAACAGATCGGCACCACGCCACGTTCCTCGGAATTCCAGCCGCCGCTGCATGCCAGGGAAATCCGCGAGAGCACGGGCTGCAGCCAAAGGTGACAGCCCCAGTTCACAGCCTGCCGCCAGCGCCATGGCTGCATTCAGCATGTTGTGACGCCCCGGTACAGTCAGATCCAGCAGCAATTCCTCACCACTGCTGTGCCGCAGCAGAACCTGTTGACCCGGCAAGCCAGTTACCGTACGAGCAGAAAGACTGCGACTACTGATCAGCGAATACTCCCAGAATTCCGCAAATCCCGCCCCGCTGCCTGAATGCCGTGGCACCACTGCCACAGCCCGCCGATTTGCTCCGCGTACCGCTGCACAGGCAGTGCTGCAGTCCGCGTTCACAATCACCGTTCCTCGATCAGACATTCCTGACAGAAAACGGGTGTAGGAACCCAGCATGGAAAGCGGGTCGGTAAACCAGTCGAGGTGATCCGGTTCAATTCCGGTCAGGATTGCCAGATCCGGCGAAAGTGTCAGAAAGGAATCCCGGTACTCACAGCTCTCCACGACCATCTCAGACGGACCAATTGCATGGTCAGGCTGTCGCGGCAACTGAAAATCGCCGCCGATGTAACGACCAGTCCGCCGACCATTGTGCTGCAGCAACCACCAAAGCATCCCTGACGTGGTGGTTTTGCCATGAGTCCCCGCAACACAGAACCGGGGCGCGTCGCGGCAGCAGTCCGCCAGAGCTTCCGGAAGTGTCTGGATCCGGCAGTCGGCCTGCACGGCAGCCCGAAAAATCGGCAGGTCGGCAG
>Ga0078894_10001298_pt1 | contig 18514 bp, 11 predicted proteins | sample LauGreSu1BDMLBSD_2_FD_67506 | JGI IMG/M metagenome (GOLD analysis project Ga0078894, IMG submission 67506) | Freshwater lake microbial communities from Lake Michigan, USA - Su13.BD.MLB.SD (version 4) (version 4) | ecosystem: Environmental > Aquatic > Freshwater > Lake | place: Lake Michigan... | reverse complement strand
CGCCCTCGCCGCCCTCGCCGCCGTCGTCACTGTCGTCGCTGTCGCTGTCGTCGCCAATTCCGTATAACTCTTCCTGCTCTTGAATCGGTCGCCCGTTTGAAAACGTAGGACGGCACGTATATTCACACCGTTCCATATAATCACACAACGCGGAATAAGGACGCGCGCCGACTTGATAGTCTATTTGTTTACGCGACGAGAGATTTTGTTTCACCACCTGGTTCAATTGCGCGGCGGTCTGCGTATTGTGCTGGATATTGAGAAGACAATCCACGGCCGATGTGCGAAGCACGCGAGAGACTGCGCCGATTTTCACGGATTTAAATTCAGAGAGACGATACAAATAGAGGTCAATCGCTTCTATATCGGGATTTGTCAGTCGGGTTCCGTATAAATATAGCTCAACATTCCGTTGTGAAAATGGTAGACGCTTATGACTACAATTGCGAATCGCACGACCAATAATTTGCTCCAGCAGATTCATATTATACCACGGTTCCAGAATATGAACTTGACGAATATTCTTGAAATCCAGGCCTTCACTGCCCGCGACGGAGATAATGACGACTTTCACATTTTCACCGTGTGTATTCTCTTCGCTGGTGAGTGCCTTCAATTCATAGAGATTGTCGGGGGAAATCGTAGGGTCGCCGGTAATCACGGAATATCGCGCAGGACGAAAGGGTTGATTCGGAAACTGTATCTGGTGTTGGCGTTGTGGAAGCATCGTAATCGCGTCAATACTCGGGACGGGCTTACTGCGGAATAGAGACGAGTTCGCGCCAGCAGCGCTATATCGCGTAAAACCGAGCTCTTCTAATGCGAGTGCGATGGGGACAACTCCGCCGTCAATATATTGGCTATATGCGAGTATAATACCATCACTCGTAATGACACGGTCGCAGATATTCTTTATTTTCGCCGAGTATCGCCCAATATTATCGGGTGAAAAAATGCGCGCAGATGCCTTTGTCGTATTTTCGCCATTTGGCAACGTAAATGCGCGCGTGAATTCAGGGCGGTATTCAAAATTTTGCCGCATCGGAGGATTGCCCGTTTCTTCATACGACATAATATGTCGCAGACCTTCTTTCCCAATACACGCTGTAATATCAAATTCATCATTTGGATTATTTATATACTCAATGAGAGATGGGTGTGGATATACAATATTCAATGCTTCAAGAGGTCGTTGAACGGCCGCGTATCCGATTGTATCCATATTTTCAAAGGAAGGGAAATCTTCGGTTTCAACAACAGTGGTTTCATCAATGGACGCGCCAGGTGCGACGGCGGCGGCGGCGGCGGCGGCCTTTCCTTTTCCTTTTCCTTTTCCTGTACCTGCTTCTGCTTCCGTCGCAGACGCGGCCGCCACTGCCTTTTTTCGTTTCACCATCGCGGTCTTTTTATAGATATACATCGCCTTCATATCACTGATAATAAACCGATATGCGGCTTCTTGGATATCACCCGCCTGGGTCATATATACATCAATATGCTCAATTGGTTGGTCAATATGACGCCCGTTCAATTGGGTTCGTGGGTAACCCGCTGCTCCCGCTAACGCTCCCGCGAGCAATGAATGTTCCGGGGAGTGTTCTCTCGGAAAGATGCGATACGGAAATGTATACGGGTTCTCACCGCGCACAAATGAAACATAGCCAGTCGCTTTCCGAATCAGTACATCCTTGCCAATCTCTCGTCCATCCGAATCTACACGAAAATTTCCACGGTCATCAAATACATCCGCGATATCAATTGTAGCGCGTCGGTCATTTAAGTTCATCAGGTTAATCAACCAGACGATTTCCTTATAACTGTTATACATCGGTGTGCCAGAGAGAAGCAATAAGCGCACATTATTCACCTTTTGGACGATTTGAAAGAGAATCTTCGCCACGCGTTTATCACGATTGTCGTCAGTGATACGAATATTATGAACTTCGTCAATAATAATCAGTGTATTCGCGAATAATTTCCGTAACTTCACAACGGAAAGCGTTTCAATTGCGAGGGTCTCCATATCAGCTGCTTTGACGATTTCTGCTGCGCTTTTACGACCCTTTCGGACAGATGGCGCCGCAGCCGCCGCAGCCGCCGCCGCTTTTGCGCCTTTTCGCCTTACATCCTGTATCACCACATCATCCTGCGATACTCCCACACTTGACGCGTGCGTCCGCGCATAGTTTGCGAATTCATTATACCCGAAAAACGAATAATGGGATGAAATCAAACGCCGAATTTGTTTAATGATATTGTCACGCGTCAGCCCTTTCATATTCATCGGGTTGATTTCTTTGATGAATTTATTCCCCGTACACGCGCGAATATTCCATACGCCTGGCTCAATCTCTCGGAGTTCACGCTCATCAAACAACTGAAGCCGGAAATTCTCTTGGACGTTGGGCGATGCAATTACGATGATTTGCTGGGTAATCCCCATTTGTTTCATATAATCACGCATCTCCTCTGCCACGCTAATCGCCGAGCATGTCTTCCCCGTGCCGAGTCCGTGGTATAACAATAAACTATTATACGGAGTCTCTACCGAGAGAAAATTACGGACGAATTGTTGATTGGGTGCGAGTTCTATCTGCGCGTTACATAGAATCTCAGCCTCGTCTTCCACGCTTTTCGTATTGTCAACATCCATCTTAGTATCAAAGAACTCTTTACGAAGGGCGATTTTGGTATTAAAATTCGGGTCGTTAAGCGTGGGATATAGGCCGTCGGCTACGTCTGTGGCTCCGCCTTCGCTATCGCTGCCGCTGCCGCTGCCGCTGCCTTCCGGTAGAATTCCAATATTATGTATTATCATCTCTCGTTCAAGCAATTCTTTTTTTAAAAGAATCTTATTAAACTCTTTACTAAATGGGTTATTGATTTCTTCGGGTGAGAGGCGTCGTCGCCCTTCTTCTATATCGCGTTTCATTCTTTCCATATTCTCTCGGGGTCTAAGGACGGCAGCGGCACTGGTAGCGGCGGCATTCGCGACAGCAGCGGATTTCTTTTTCGCTTTTATTGTGCGCGTCGGTTTTTTCGCTGCCTCCGCTTCCTCCGCTGGCCCCGGCATCACCGCAAGCGCAGCAGCAGCAACCGAAGCCACGGACAATTCCATCGGCACATTTTCGTCATCTTCATTGATACCCTGATTTTCCATTGTATCTTAGAATCAGTTATCCTTTATATAACTATACGAAATAAAAAGGATACGATGTACAAATCAAAATATTCTATAGCGGGACAATATGTTGTCTATTTTACGAACAATTCCAATCTTTTCTAAATTGTAAGGTCGTATCGCACGTATACATTCTTCAAATGACATCCATTTCATAAGACCAACCTCCATAATGTCGTGCGCCTTTTTCGGTTTCTTATCTAAATCCACCATTGCGAGGAAATATTTCTGCTTATAACACTTCATATCCGACCCCATAAATATCTCTTCAAATGGGGCAATATTTTGTATGACGTTCTCGGGAATAATGTCATAACCGGTCTCTTCTAGACATTCTCTCAACGCACACGGCAGGTCCTTTTCATTATAGTTCCGTCTTCCTTTTGGAAATCCCCACTCCGTCTCCGTCCATCGTGTTGGCGAATCATCAATAAATTGTTGGAGGTTTTTTACTCGCCCATCTTTTGTTCGTATTCCTCCAAGGACCTGACGATACTTTTCAAAGGACACGTGTTCTTCATTTTTATACTGACTCCCGCGTGTATATTCACCCCATAACAAACGCCATAACTGGTCAAAGGTAAGCCGCATCAAATTCGCCTTCTCAGATATCGTCATTTCATCAATAATGCGCTGGATATACGCTTCATCATTGAGTGAATATTTACCGCGTATAAAATCCACGAATCCGAATGAATCTCTGCGGCGTATCATAAGGAACTCGGGGCCTGATTCACCACATCGGAACGCAATGACGCCGATACTTGTTATTGGTGCGCGGCAATTGCTATACACGTGATTGTTCCGATTACAGTTATTACAGAAATATTTATCTGCGGCGGATGTGGACGCCGTGGACGGCGTTACTACTGGCGCGTGTTTACGTATTTGACCAATCTCCAAATACGATAATGCGGATTTAGGATTATTTGTTTTTACGGCGGTGGTGGTGACAGCCTCGGCCTCCGCTACCGCCATCGCTTCGGAACCGTGCTCATTTGCTTCCATTACTATCGTAATTCTGTTATTGTTTTTATGTCATTTCATTGTAGGCATATGTTAAAATTAGACGCCAAGGTATGGGGGCCGAAATACTGGTTCGTTTTAATGACTGCTGCGGTGAATTACCCCGATCACGTCAATGACGTCACGCGTAAGAAATATTACGACTTCATCCAGAATTTCCCGATGCTGATTCCAGACCCCGAAATGTCGTCAGAGTTTGCGCGGATGTTGGATAAGTACCCCATTACACCTTATTTAGATAGCCGCGAATCGTTTATTAAGTGGGTCCATTTCATCCATAATCGCTATAATGTTCTTCTGATGAAGGACGAGATGTCACTACACGACGCGCTTGAGAGATACTACCTCCATTATCGCCCGAAACCGATACAGATCCTGGAGGAACTGAAATATCGGGAGAAGTTGGTGTATTTACTGGTGGTGGCGGGGCTGGGATATGCGGCGTATTATTACCATAACCGGTGAACCGGTTTATTCCGGTGAAGGCGGTGGGTTGTGTATAGTAGACGATGTATCATTCGAATTATTCGAATACATTATATTATGAATATATACATAATATAAATTACAATCAGTGGTAGTAACGGCCGGGTTACGATGTCATCCAAAGGACATGTAATAACCGACGAAGAGTATAGAAGACTTATGTTTACCAATCAGTATAAATTGGATTCAAACGGCAATCTTATAATCATACCCCAGATACGTTGATGGTAGAAGGCCTCGCGGGCATGAACCTGGCGAATGTCACATCAAATAATGTGCGCGGCGGCAAAAGCAAACGAAAGAATTCGCGTTCTAATAAACGTAAAAATAGACGCGCTACCAAGACGCGTCGGTATAGAAAATAATCACATTATTTACGCCTCACATTATTTACAAAATAATCACATTATTTTAGATGTATTATATAAAATTTAATAAAATATTATATGATATGGTAAAAGCAGAGTATATCGTTTTTATTGTAGCTGCATTCCTTATTGTAAACACATACTATGATGGGCGTCTCACGAAAATGTTTCAGAGCAATCAAAAATGGATGAAGATTGCGATGTTTGCATTCGCGGGTCTCTCGCTCTTCCTCTTTCTACGCCGTAATCCGGAAAACTCTAGGCAATTGATGTTTCACGCCAACGATATTATTAAGTATATGCCGATAAGCAAGGGGACTGCGGATATGATAACGCCGTTTTTTGATATGACCGGGGTTTCGCCCCCGAACGACGACGGTCAAACGAGCGGAGCGAGTGGCGGAGCGAGTAGTGGCAGTGCGATTGGCCGCGCGATGAGTAGCGCGATGGGAGTACAACCGTCGTTCGGGGGCGGCGCCAGCGCCAGTGAGCGCCGTATCCTCAATTCCGGCAAGAATTCTAGCAAGCGTAGTGTTAGCGAAACCAAGAAGAAGTATGTCGCAGCACAGCAGGGTTGGAAATGCGGCGACTGTCAGCGTCAATTGCCCGCGTGGTTTGAAGTAGATCACGTCATTGCTTTAGAACACGGGGGGTCCAACCACGTGGATAATTTAGTCGCTTTGTGTCGGGATTGCCACGGAAAAAAGACGGCGATGTCGTTTCTCTAGAAATGCGATGCGAAGGCCGCATTAATATATCTTATAATTATAACTGGGTGTCGTTATATTTATAATGGATGCTACTAAAATAATAGAATTTCTACCATTTATTATAATTTCCGTAATTATACTCGTCGGATTTTTTACGTGGGAAGTATTCACAAAGCACATTTCCGTATTTGTATTATTCATAACAAGTATTCTATTTTCATTATGGTTGTATAGTGGAGATATTTATTCGTATATTGGGTGGAAAAAAGCCGCGGACGCAGCGGGAGGCGGCGATCCTATACTACCTTCATCTACACCCGAGTCACAGATATCTCCAGAAAGTATGATTTGGGTTGTTCTTGGAGTGATTCTACTTCTCGGATTAGGGCTCGTTCTTGGAATGACAAGTTATAAAATCGGAAATCGTATCGGAGAAACGAATCAATCCAGTATACTTGAATATATCAGTTACGGATTTCTTGGCGCCGGAGGTATTATTTTAATTTCTGTTTTATGGAAGGCATTCGGCTCAGGGTCGTCGTCATCAGAGTCGGCCACTACAGAAGATAGTATTTTTCAAAGAACTGGTTTTAAATTAATATCAGGTTTAGTTCTAGCCGCGATTGGGATATTTATTCAGGTTCGTTCTGTCAACATAACTTCAACCCAATCTCAGCAAGTCAATCCCGCAGCAGCAGTCGCCGGTCCAGTTTCAAATGTAATACTAAATGTCGGTCTTATTTTTCAGGTAATCGCAGTATTAGCAACACTGTATATGATGTATAGTTATAAAATGTTTCATCCGGATAAAGATTCCGGTATGTTATTTAAATCCGCTCGCTATATTTCGTTTCTGTTATTGTTTATTGCGGGATTTTTATTTATCGCGACGCAACAAAAATGGATACCTACGGTTTCCGGTATTGAATCGGGTTCGGACCAAAATAATATGTTTGGGTCTCACGGCATCGTGTATATGGTTCTTGCGGGAATCTCTCTCATTGGCGCACTGGGAAATATAGATAAACTCACTGCGTTTAAGATTTTCGGGTATATTGTGGTCGCGGCGTTGATATCCGTCATCATTTGGAATTTTGTAGAATTGAACCAACAAAAAAACTTCAATTTGGAGGAAAATGATAAAGCAAACGGCAATGCGTATTATCAGCAAGTGAGAGATGAGGTATTGAAAGAACTCACGAAAAATGGGGACCTGGCGAATAAGAACCAGACAGAATCCGAAGAAATTGTTAACGCGAAAATAGAGGCCCGTGTAAGTCAACTGAATAGATCCAATAATGAACCCATTCAAATCGTGAATAATGTATTACTCGGATTGGCTGTAATCATCACGATTATTATCACTATCTTCTATTTTGCGAAAATGAAGGTCGTTGAATGTATGACACTGCCGATTGGGTTTATGAATATATTCAAGGGAGAATGTAAAGACAACAATTCGTTCAAAAATAATACGAAATTGGATGAAAAATTCAATAACGATGCGGCAAATATTGAAAAAATGACGGGAACTGATTGGGATGATGTGTTGGATGAACTTGGGAAAGACACCAGTTTCATAGATAAATTGCCGACACACCTCGCAAGCGGCTCGCGATTTAATCCGTTTTTGTCAATGATTCTCGTCATCGTGTGTATTTCCATCTTATTTACAAAGGTGACGACATCTGACACCACAATGGAGTGGATTGCGAAATCGTTTCGGGGAGATATGTTTCCGCGTGTCAAAGAATTATTGGACACCTTTTTCATCATCTTCATTGTCGGATTGTTCATATGCGCGATACTCTTATTCCCAAAAGTAAAGGAAATGAATGTTGGCGGGTTAAACACCATTACGAAAATCATTGACTCCATACAGGTATGGCAATGGAAAGAACCAAATAAGAAACCAGATATGTTGAACTGGATAGGAATCATTGTTTTGACGTTGTCTATAGCGGCTATCGGGCTGTCTTGGTTATGGAAATATCTTGCTGAAAACGGGGGCGCCTTTCCTAAAAATATGGAAGTCGTTGTCGCATTCGTCATTATTTATGCGTTGTGCTGTCTTCCCATTATTTATCATTTGATTGGTGGCGGTGAGATCCACGAAGGGTTTGCTGACGACAGTATATTGGTAAAAGGCGTGCGAACCCTGTTGACATCTGTTTATTTGGTTCCGGTATTTTTGCTCGCAATTTTCAAGTTGTTGATTTTCGGCGTTGTTTGGGTCATTGGTAAAATCAGAAACAGCCCAGACCTCACTGCACCACTTGAGAAACAGACTGCGTTTTTTAATTTTACAAAATGGCACGCTGCGAAAGACGACGCCGACCGAGGAACTGACCTTCGTTTATTTGGATTCGGTAAAATCCCTATACCGGCGGATGTAACGGCGGCATCAGCGACGGCATCAGCGACGGCAGCGGCGGCAGCGGCGGCGTCAGCACCAGCGGCAGCACCAGCGGCAGCACCAGCGGCATCAGCGACGGCACCTGCGGCGGCGGGGGTAAGCCAAGAACAAACAAAAGTCAACGCAGTCGGTAGCCTCATCAAGGTGATTTTTATCGTGATTGCTTTTGTTGTCTTGATACTCGCAATCATATACAGTGTATACAAAATTGGCGCAAATAACAAGTCAGCAGATGAATCGGCGACGGCTAATGGCGGGTTCGTCGCGCAAATGAACTCGCCCACTGCACACACCATTTATGTTATTATGGCCATCGTCGCCATCGCAGGGTTCGTCGCCTATCTCCGAGATAAATTCAAAAGCGCAAATGCGGATAAATCGCCAGAAGACTACCTTTTCAATGACGTCAAACCAGAAGACGCCAATAGCCCGATGCGCCAACTCACATTCGGAATGACGCATATTATTTACATTGTATTAATGATTATTGTTTGGGTGTATGACCGAGATGTAGACGATAAGAACCGAATGTCGGTTACAGGTATGACCGTGTTGGGTCTCGCCATTCTATTCTTTCATTACGGATTAGAGTTCATTGATAATCGCCTACCGAAAGAACCGGGCGCAGCAGCGGACGCGCAACCAAAAATGGCGCCGATGACGAACCTCCTCGGTAATATCCGCTTCGTTATGAACACCATATTCTTCATCGTGTTGTGCGTCCTCGCGTATTACAAACAGCACAGTGTGATGGTCGCACTCATCGTGTTTATGTTCATGTTCCATCTCACGAAGTCCATCCTTGGACTGAAATTATTAAAGTTATTGTGGGCGTGTATTATTTATATTCCGTGTCTCTTCTTGGACTTCCTCCAAGGGTCACAAAGCGCGGTCGGTGATACGACGCGCCCCATCTGGATTATTGTCGCGATTGAACTCTTGCTTATCGCTATTTTATATGGCGGACCTTATTTGCTGAACTATATCGGCGCATCCGCCTCGCAAATTGTCGCAGCGCCAGTCAGTCTCAAACAATTATATGACACGAATTTGACGACGCAAAGCCCGACCATCTTCATTTATCATAATACTGGCGTGAACCGCACCCCAGAAGATAAGGCCGCGAATTGCCCAGTAGAAGAAAAAATGCGCTATCATTATTCCATTTCAGGATGGTTCTTTTTGAATAATAACGTCACAACGAAGAATACCGATTTAGAGATATTTAATTTCGGAAATGTTCCGCGAATGACCTACAATCCATCCAAGAACGAATTGAAATTGATTTGCGATGTGATTACAACAAATAATGAAACGAATAAACTTCAAAGCATTGAAATATACAATTCTAGAACAAATTACAATGCGACGAGTTCTACCTCGGGCACAAAGAGAACGAAGATTCAGATATTAACCGATAACGAAGAACTAGACGCCGACATCCCACTTCAGCGATGGAACTATTTCGTCGTGAATTATGACGGGAAAACGATGGACTTCTTTTTGAATAACAAGTTGATATTTAAGAGTGACTTCATTATGCCGAATATTCAATTGAGTCCGATTACAGTAGGTAGCACATCTGACAATCGTGGTCTTAATGGCAGTATCTGTAATTTCGCATTTCACAAATACCCGCTCACAAAGGAGCAGATTCGCTGGACGTATACAATGTTGAAGACGCAAAACCCGCCGATGATTGGAATGCCGACAATTGAGGACGAAGTAAAGGTGGCGGGTACAAATACGTTGTATTCCCGATGAAATGGAATGGAATGGAATGGAATGGAATGCGCGAAGCGGAAGCGAAATGATTATTATATGTATATTATTTATACACTCATACGAACATGAATTCAAAACTGGTTCTCGCAATTGTCGTTATTCTCCTTCTATTGTATGTCATTTACAAAGCACTTACTACAAATTATACAACTTTAGGAACCATGCAAAAATGGGCGACAGCGACCACAATAACGGGAAGTAATCTACCCTCAAGTTTCAAGGCGAATAGTGCGGTTTCTATCTGGTTTTATATTAAGAAATGGGTCAACAATGCCAAGGTGATTGAATTCACAAATGCGACATCCGGCATTTTTCTGGTCAAATTTAAAGAAAACACCAACACCATCGAGATTTACCCCACGTCAAATACCTCTAGCACAAATGACTGTTTAATCGCGGATTTCCCTCTTCAAAAGTGGGTGAACCTCATCATCAGTTTCAACGGTTCAGCAATGGACGTTTATGTAGACGGTAAGTTAGTCAAATCTTGCGTTGTAAATATGGGTTCAAAACTTAATGAAACCCAAAAGATCACTTTAGGCGATGCCACAAAATTAGAGGACGTAGGATTTATCACCAATGTCAAACTGAAGGCTGCACCAATCGCACCTCAAGAGGCGTGGGATATTTACTCGCAAGGTTTCGGTGGAAGCCCTTGGAGCGACCTCCTCAACAAGTATAAGGTGAAGTTAAGCTTTATCGTGGATAATCAAGAACAAGCAAGTGTAAGCACGTAAGCGAAGCAGCGAAGCAGCGAAGCAGAACAATCCATTCACAACAGCAATAATGAATGAATTGTTTTTTTATTTGATATATATAGTACACAGCGCCTGATTATATAATGAGCGATAGTAGCAACGACGGTGGTGGCGGTGGCGGTGGCGGGTTTTTAAGCGGAATATCATCAAGTTTCTCAAAGCCAAGTGACGCAGGTCTATCCGGGTCTAGCAGCAGTAACGGCGGTGGGTTCGGTCTGCGAGAATTTATGGAATCCAATAGTCTTGTTGCCAAATTCGCATTTATTCTAATGGTATTCATCGTTTTTTCAGTAGCAGTCAAACTCGCTATCATCGGATTGTCGTATTTGATGCTTCCGTCAATGTCACCTTATGTATTGAATGGAACCGCGAACACAGAGGATATGGTGATGACGGTTTCACAAGACCCATCACAAAAAGAGTCTGTCTTTATTGCGCGCTCTATGAATGAAGATGGTGGTTTAGAATATACGTGGTCCGCATGGTTTTTCGTAAATCAGGTTCCACTTGAAAAGGATAAATGGTCCAGAATCTTTAGCAAAGGTGGAGAGGGAACCAAATCCACCGTGAACGGAATCTATTACCCGAATAATGCGCCAGGATTGTATATCCAGGTTACAGAGAATGTACAGGCGACGAACCCGGACAGGCAGGATAAGGGTGTAAATGTCTCTTTGATGGCGATTGTAGATGTCACTGGAAAGGAGGAGTCAAGCGACAAAAAAGAGAATTTACACGAAAAACTCATTGCGACAGATATTCCGATGAAGAACTGGGTAAACGCTGTCATCCGTGTGACCAATAATGTGATTGATTTGTATATCAATGGCAGGTTGTCCCAGCGTCGCAAAACCGCGGGAATCCCTCTTCAGAATTACGGGAAAGTGAATATCGGCGAAGATAAGGCCAAGAACAGGTTTAGTGGGTATATTTCCACAATTCAGTATTTCAATTACTCTATTGGTGCGAATAAAATCAAGAGCATCGTGGATGAAGGGCCCAATATGAAGATGATAACCAGTGCGGGTGGTGACACGTCCGGAACGAAGAATGTCGGATCATATCTTTCCAATCATTGGTATATGCGGTAATATTTTTTTACATTTACATATCAGCAATCAGCAATCAGCAATACGACGATACGTGTAACAAAATATAATGTCTGGAACACCGCCTATTTGGACACCGCCATTACAGCAGGATTCAGAAAACAGCGATGTTTATTTTAATATAACAAACGAGAGCTCCGAGACAACCAAGTTTAATGTATATACGTTGAATTATTCTACTACATTTCAGCTTATATCCGGCACATATACGATACCGGGCGTTCCCGCAGGTGTCGGGCCGAGAGATACAGATGTTCCTGTGGAATTACTAACTCGGCGCGGGACACTCATCGGAGTCATTCCGTTGATAAACCTATCTTCCAATAATACGCGCACACCCATCACATTCGCGTTTCCAACAAATTCTTACGCCATTTCGGTTGTTTCATTTAGTAGAGACTATTATGTCATTCCACAACCATCGGGTCTCCCGAATAATACTGCTGGACTGTATAAAATATCAGGTGCCACAAATGTGCGTCTTCCTTATAGAAATGCGCTCGTGATTAACGGTATCTATGATGTTTCAGGCGGATATAGCTTTGACCAGCAAAACGTTACATTCCGAATGGAAATCAATCAGGCTTCATATGAACCGTCTATGTTAGGCGACGATACGGTTCGTTTCGCTAAAAAGACGATTGTAGTTCCGCTTACATTAACAAAGGCACCGACGAGTATCGCAATTAAACCGTTCACGGGTGATGGAAGATATACGATACCCGGTTCCGACGCGAGTGGAGTTATCACGCGCGAATACTTAGACGGGTTTATTGATTTAAGTTTTTCACAATTTGCGACGACGGACAGAAGGCGACTCGTGGATGGTTCGCTGGATTACGGGGATGTCATTTATTATTTGGGTTTGACAGGACCGCGTACATTTGATTTTTCAAATAATAATATCGTAATCAACGACAATAAAATCGTATTTAAAAAAGTAACGGTGTTGCCCAATGGCAATCATATTCATATTCCCATCAAGTTTCTTCAAGAAGAGACCCCTATGTATCAGCGGTCGGAGCAAAGAATCGGCGATACGGTTACCCCGACCATTCATCTCCAAATCAACAAATCAACACCAACATTTGTCGGTCAAATTCCGACGACGAATACGGCTGACCCTTTCCAAGTGTACCGTTTACCTGATTTGAATAAAATGACAACAGATGTTTCGTTCATTATTACACCGCCTCTTTCCAATAATACCGACTCTTCTTCCGATTTTTTATTCTCGTCATCCAATGAAAGTTTGTTACAAATACGAGTCTCTGGTGGTATCGGAACGGCCGGGGGTGCAGTGTATACCGCATATATCTATGGATCCGGGACCGCGACAATAACGGTAACCCAGCCAGCAACAACGAATTTCAACCAAAAAATCGCATATTTTGACGTGAATATCTTTGAAATAACACCTGCCATTATTAATTGTAACACCAATTTATTTTATACCAATCCATACAATCGCGAATTCTGGACACGGTTCAAACCAGAATGCCGTTCTTCCGATTTGGTAGATAGCAGTGGCGCCAAACTCACTCCGACACAAGTGGACGAAGTCTACGATATGCGTCGTAAGGCCGAAATCCTGAAATACAATAAAAATGTGGGCGGATTGACAAAGAGCCAGAAATACGCGAAGGCGGCGCGTGGCGAATTAATGCGGAAAATCGGGAATGAAGCGAATTATTTGAGTGGAGTAGGCGGAAGTGCGTTTACATTGACGTGTCCGACAACGCCTGCGAATCGTCCCGTGCTTTGCGGACTTACGACGGCGTGTGGCGTTCCAGGGAAAGAGAGGTTGTTGTGTTATGACCCATCGGTGAACTTATACAATTATAAGAAAACATATGAATATAAAGCCGGGCTTCAAGTCACCCTGAATATACCGACAACAATTCTTACTGAACCGTTGAATTTTCGGATAAAGAGTGAAAATGAAATTGTTCTTGACAAGATAACGCTTGTATGGGACGCACCAGAATCCAATGGCGGATTTCCCATCACGGGTTATGTTATAACCTATTCCAAGGATAATAAAACATGGGCGCCGTATAAAAGCGTATTTCCGTATAATCCCGCGACGGCAGCCAAGGCAGCTGGTCTCATTGCCGCGGCATCTGCCACTGCCAATGGTGCCAATGAGGCCGCCGCAGCTAGTGCTGCAAAACTCGCCGAAGATGCCGTCATCAAGGCGGCGACCTATAATCCTGTATCCGGTGAAATCAACGGAAATTCGGTTGTCTTTGAACGTATCCCTGGGTCAGTTGAAATCCTCGCAAATACGGTGTATTATCTCTCGGTGTTTTCGGGAAATGTTCGCGGGTTATCCAGTGTCCCGGCAACATTAACGGTGAAGACCTCGTCTGTTCCGTCTATTATCACTAGTTTCGGATTTACGAATAGTGATGAGCGTCAGAATTTGATGGTGGATTTAAAATGGACGGACCCATTGAATACTGGCGTGGCGGCGGGAGGGGGATATTATGGTCCAGCGATTCGTCAATATAATCTTTATTATCGCAAGATACCAGATACGACCTGGACGAAACAGACATTAGACATTAGCAGTATTATTTTAAATGGCGACAGCGGGGGACAGTCTAAGCGATACATCTTACGTAACCTTTTAAATGAAAACAAATACGAACTGAAAATAGAACCCATCAATTCGGTGGGCGTGGGCGCCGAATCCGCCATCATCACTGCGCGAACATTGATGAAACCCACCGCTCCTTCCGGAATCTTGCTAACTGCGAAATATGGTCTATTACCGCCAGTCATATTAGACGTATCCGGGAATTATATCAATGTCGTCTGGTCCAAACCAGATACGGGAGGTAGTCCGATTAAACTTTATAATATAACAATTACGCCGCCGCCATCACAATCCGGTTCAACTGGATCCACGTCAATTACTGTTCCATATAATGTGTCTATTACGGATACACGAACAACGTTTAGTGCGGATATTGGAAGAATTGGCGCAAATACAATAGGAGTTGGAGACTATTCTATAACCATATCGGCGTTTAATGGATACCTTTATAGTAATGAAAGCACAGTTTCAGTTCTATCTATAAAACCGAATTCGGCAAAACCAAGTATATACGCAATTGAAGGAACGTATACATCATCTGGATTGTCGTATGCCGAAATGACGTTTTATATCCAGATCGAGATAGCCCCAAATAGCAAAATTACAACAGTTCGGATAAATGGATTAAATACTTCTTATTCCACCGAAGTGAATATTTATAGTCAAAATTTTTCCGGACTGTCTGGGGTAACCGGAGAGCATAAAATTCGTATTCCCGCGAGGTCTGCAGGACGAGATGTTATCGTTGTTGGAACGACATATTTTGTAAGTGTAACGCTCGTATTTACTGGCGGGTTGGAACAGACGAGTGAGTTGTTCTCATATACTCCTGAAATTAAGTATTTGACAACATAGAGCGAGCGAGCGAACGAGCGAACGAGCGAACGAGCGAATTATTCTCTCAGAGTTGGGTTTACGCAAATATCGTGGCGTGAAAAGGTCTCACCCGACATACATTTATCACCTGCCTCTACTTTTACACAACTTCGGAATCCGCGGTCTTCGCCGATATAACAGTATCCGGCCTTACCAGCTTGATGCTTTTGCGTAACACTTGTGCTGTCATCTGCTCGTGGCGATGGACCTGAATAACTGCGGCTGGCTTTATCTAAAAATGTATATTTGGTGTCATCATTCACGAATCCCGGTTTCTTATCTGAACTGTTGGACATTCCTGGCGGGACGGGTGGTTGATGGGGTGCTTTCGGGGCTTTCGGGGCTTCGTTGTCGCTTTCGTTGTCGCTTTCACTGTCGTCGCTCTTGTCACCTCCGTCCGCGTCCGAGGATGGCGCAACCGGCTGATTTGTGATACGAGAGATAAGTTCGCGCCCTTTATTTTCCATTGATTTGAAAAAGGATTTTAATTTATCACCCACAGCACCCATTCCTAAATGAAAATCTTTGTTATTTGATAAACTCCCCCACATAAACCATACAATTACAATAATAAGAATGAATTTAATCAAGGTTGAAAATGAGAAGAAACTACTGCCAGCACCCGAGTCGGCGTCGGCGTCGTCACTACCGATATCAAGAGAAATATCCGGCATTTCTTTAAATGTTTCTTTCGCCTTATCCTTGATACTTGATAATATACCAGTTTTCTCCATCTTGGCCCCTGACGATAACCCACTATTTACACGTTCATTGTTCGTGGGTGCGCCAAAATTCGTGAATTTAAAAGTTGGAAGCGACATTGTATACTATATATAACAGACATTATTCGCTCCGCTTCGGTTCCGCTTCGGTTCCATTCCATTTCATTTCATTCATACGGGCTATATTTCCGTGGCTGCGCTTGCTGCGATGTTCCCGCTCCACCGCCACTACTACCCCCGTCGTCACCTGTTTTTCTCACAATTGTATTCATCGCATTAAGTGCTTCAAGACGCTTAATCGTGCGTTCTAGATCACCATTTTTGTCCCCTTTATATCCCGACGCCGAAAACAGATAATCAGTATCAGGACTAATCTCGTGTTGTTTTATTTGCTTATAAATCGCATTGATATTCTCTACCGCAGTTTCAATGATGAGACGGTCATTTATCATTTCTATTCGGCTGTCGTATTCTGTCGTCAGTAATGAAATCGCGAAATAAATAAGATACCTACGTTTTTTGCGGACTCCTGGTGTGAATCGCACACAGTATATGCGCAAAAGGCTATTCACGATTTTATGAGTAAGCGGCGAATATTCGTCGGATTGGTTGCTTCGCGCAATAATCATATCCCATATCATCCAAATCGGGTCAAATTGAAGCTTATCGTCTACAGGAATATGGGACCGTCTCTCGCATCGGCACGTCTCTTTCTTTACTTTACAAATCGTCTCAAACTCTATAATCCATTCCACCCAGTAGCACGCAAGAAGTGTATTTTTGGAATCTCGAGAGATGTGATACGCAAATTCATTCATTGCAATAAAAATCTCTTTCGGGTCCCTCTCTCGGAAAAACTCATGTGCGTAATCTATCCGCGGCGCTTTCAGGCGTTGGGACATTGTCGCGATATCATATTCCTCTTTCTTTTTAATTTTTACGCTATCGTATTTATGTTGGCGCTTTGAGTTACATAGAACACAAACCATTTCCGCAAAGAGCGCTCGCATCTTCGGGTGATTTCGCAGCCGGATCTCGTTTCCAGTATAACCATTAGAAATAATGGATTTAAAACTCTCATAACGCATTTCAATATACAGTGGTAATTTAGGATTGGCTAAATGGATATACTTGCTGACAAATGTTATAATGATGTCCCATAATTCAAGATAATGACCGGAGCACACGAGTTCCGCACTCCAATAACACGCGGGTTCTATTTTAGAACTAGATAGACTATTCAGCAGTTCTTTGCGCACATCAGTCTTTTTATAAGACGAAAAGGTGATTCCGCGAAAATCACTCTCGCTACGAATGTCGTTGATTTCGGTCGGGTCGGTCATCCATATTACTATCTCCGCGGCTTTTTTTCGCGTGATAATAACGATAATAATATTTTATAATGAAATACTAGTATACATAGACGTAGCCGTAGCAGTAGCAGTAGCAGTAGCATCGGAATAAATGACATCAATTTACAAATCATTTTCAGCATATATTCAATCCTTGTCACGATGGGAAATACTTACGTTTGTATTGATTCTATTGATGATGATATGTTTTATTAAGCGCGACTTGTCGGTTCATATGGAGGGTTTTGAACAGAGAGATAAATACAAGGTCTATGAAAATAACGACATCTATGACGATTTTTATGCGGATATCTATGATGAACTCTTCATTCAACCCAATAAAATAGAGGCGGAAGTGGACGAAATCATCCATATCACTGGCGCGCTAAATGGCAATGACACGGAAAAGAAAAATTTCAAAGTAGGTGACCTAGGATGCGGACGAGGTCATCACGTAGACCAATTAAAACATAAAGGCGTGGTCAACGTTATTGGATGCGATAAATCGCCGGCGATGCTTCAGAATGCGAGAGATATGTACCCTTCATCTAAATTCATCCAGGGAGATTTTATGAAACCGATGCTGTTTAGTGAAGAAGAGTTCAATGTGTTAACGTGTTTCTATTTCACGGTTTATTATGTAAAAGATAAACGCGCATTCTTCCGTAATTGTTATCAGTGGTTGAAACCAGAAGGATATCTCATCATCCATTTAGTGGACCGAAACCATTTTGACCCAATTGTTCCTGGCGGAAAACCGTTGTTTCTTGTATCTCCGCAGACTTATGCGAAGGAACGCATCACGAATTCTCTCGTCAAATTCAGGAGCTTTCAATACAAATCGGATTTTACGGTACCACCGCCTGCGAAGGGTGCGAAGGGGGGGGCGACGAAAAATACTGGAGAAAAAAATATCGGAAAGTTCGTGGAAAAAATAACGGACGATGCGACTGGAAAAGTTCGGGAGAACATTCATACATATTATATGCCGACGAACCGAGAGATGCTAGAGATTGCGAAGGAAGTAGGATTTACGGTGACCGGGCAGGTGGACCTCGTCCATGTTCTAAATGAATATCAGTATCTGTATATATTGAAAAAGGCCGCGTAGCTGCGTAGCAGT
>Ga0078894_10001297_pt1 | contig 18519 bp, 13 predicted proteins | sample LauGreSu1BDMLBSD_2_FD_67506 | JGI IMG/M metagenome (GOLD analysis project Ga0078894, IMG submission 67506) | Freshwater lake microbial communities from Lake Michigan, USA - Su13.BD.MLB.SD (version 4) (version 4) | ecosystem: Environmental > Aquatic > Freshwater > Lake | place: Lake Michigan... | reverse complement strand
AAAACATCGCAGACAGCGATGGCGACGCCATGCTGCAGACCCTAGACGCACTGTTTATTGGCTTTGGCGACGAAGCCATTCACTGCGCAGAGTAACTAGTTCTTTAAAGTCTTTGCCAGGTATCCGGCTATAACCAAAGCTAAAGCCGGATACAACATTGCCAACGGCAAGGTAATGGCATCGGACAGAATGCCAACCAGTGATGGCCCAATGAAGTAAGCACCAATAGAGATCACACCTACCCTGGCAATACCTATAGAAGGAGCGATTCCCTTAATCGCAGCAGCGCCAACAATAAATGCCGGGAACATCGGACCAATGGCAATACCCGCCCAGAAGAAACCAAAGTTCACAATCACCAGTGCCAAAAGTGCATGGTCACTGCTTAGCCAAACTCCAAGCAGCATTGATGCTCCCCACACCAAACCACCACCAGCACCCAAATATCTAACAACTCGGTATGGGCCAAAGCGCTCCAGCCAACGATCACCTAGGAACCTAGAAATCAACATCGCAAACCCAAAAGTTGCGAAAGCCGAAGCATTGAAACCCTTGTCGATACCCATCCAGTCGCGAAGTAACAGCGCTCCCCAGTCAGCCGCAGCCCCCTCGGCAATAAACGAAGCAGCACTTCCAATACCCATAAACCAAAGCGGCAAGGTAGCAAGCGCAAACCACGGCACCGAGTTACTAGTCACCTCGTCATTGGTACCAGCGTGACCATCCATCGAGGGCGGCAACAACTTTCGAGCTGCAATCAAAAACACCACAAAACCAACAGCCGCAACGATCAGAAGGTTCTGCTGCGGAGTCAAAAGATAGGCAACCGTTGCCCCAAACACAGTGGCAACCAAAGTCCCCAAGCTCCACATGCCGTGGAAGGAAGCCATGTAGCCCTTGGCTAGTAACTTCTCAATTGCAACACCCTGGGCATTGCCACCGACATCTAGCCAGGCATAAGAGAACCCCAGCACAAACAGTCCAATAACTAAAACAAAAGGCGAGTTACTCAATGCCATGATCACAACACCCAGCGGCACCACAATCGCAGAGATAAACATCGCTGGCCTAGAACCAAACCGGTGAATCAATCGGCCAGCAAGCTGAGCTCCCAGCACAGCCCCAACCGAACTAGAAACCAGCACCAATCCGAACTGAGAATCAGATAGACCATTGGCTTCTTTGATCTCAGGGATCCTGGGAACCCATGCCATAGAAACAACACCCATCACAAAGAACATCAGCCATAGCGAATTGCGTGCTGAGGTTCCAACGGTCGATTGCATAACCAAAGGGTAGTCGCTGAAAATGTGCTGGAATGCTTTTTGATTGTCGCAAATCCCAAAAGCCTTCGAAGTTACTTCTTAGTGAATTCCTCGCCAGTGAGACGATTCAACTCCTGAAGCTTAAGGTCTACTGCTTGCTCTGGAGAGGAATTGATAACATCGGTCAAATAGGCCATGGCGGCATCAATTTGTCTGACATCGTCTTCAAAATCGCCCACTAAACCAGCTGCCTTCTTAGAGATGTCTTCGCCCAACTTCTTAAGCTCAGAGAGAGTGGTGCCGTACTTTTTGATTTTGTTGATGCTTCGAACCAAAAGTGCGGCAACGGATCGAAGATGCTGCTGCTGCACCTCAGGCCAAGTAATTGCCAAGGCCAGAGTCCTAGCCAAAACGTAGCTAGCCCTCAAATCCTCAAAGTCGCCTTCGGTCTTGTCGACCGCAACGTAAATCGCCATGTCTGCAAAATCAATTAAGAGATCTTTCCCCATAGCCTTGCGCGTATCCGAGGTGGCCTCCGTGACGAAAATCATAAACGCGGCGTTCCTGTTAGCTTGTGCCGCTCTCACCTGTCCGCGGGCATTGTCAATCTTCAACTGGCCAGACGTACTTCCTAATGTCTTCGACTTGTCGAATTTTGACTCGACTCCGACAATGAGATCGGAATCTGAAATTCGGATTTCAATATCTCCGAATTTTCGATCACCTTTGCCCTGGATCAGTCCGTCCGCGGAACTATCGCCCGTGCGTCGGATAACATCGTCAAACTTCAGTTCGTCCGCGAACTCTTTCAACAACTCTTCAATGGTCCGCTCAGCCTGAGCACCCTTACCCTGAGAGCTCTTCTCCTCACCTTGTCGCCTCTCATAAAGAACGCGCAACGGGCTGAGCTGTCCTTCTATGGATTTCTCGAGCTCAGTAAGCAAAATCGAGGCGCTGTTGAGGTTCAAGGCATGCGCTCCAATGCGAACCATCTGTTCGAATTTTGCAACGCGATCCGGATTACTCTTAATTGACTTCATAAACGTGTAAAGCTCTGGGCTGTTTATAACACCCTCGAACCTGATGACGACATCATCTGACCCCAAAGGGCCACATTCAACGTTGTTTGTGGTTTTTGCCATTTCTTCCCCAAGGTTTTTGTTTGATAGAGCAGATTTGTTTCAAGATACTACGCCGCGAGCGCAAACTCTGGAGTCAGGTACCGAACCCTGGCTCCAGACATTCGCATTGCGAAAGCGATTGCGGTTGGCTGCGAAACGACAATCACTTCCTTTAGCAACCTAGTGAGTTTCTGCACAAACGGAGCCAATCCACCGTCGCCGCTGGCGATAACGACCTGGTCAAAACGATCTTCGAGTTGTCCTTCGAGGATGGCTTCAGCCAACAAGTAATCTGCACCATCGTGACCCTCACGGCACTTCAAGTCTGCTCCGGACCAGCCAAAAGCGGCTGCCGCTAGGTTGTGACGCGAACTCACCGTCACAAGAAACTGGTCATGCTCTCCAGGGTTGACAAGCTCCATGTATGAACGACGAGCTTCAGCGACTTGCTCAAAGGTCGGATTGGCAGCCATGCAAAGATTTTCGATATCAATCAAGTGCATGGTGCGTGACTTACGGATTGAAGTTAGTGTCTTCTTGTTCATTTGCTCTCCCTTGCTCGTTTGTAAGGAAAAGCTAAGGCAGGGGTCTGACTTTTTTAGTTGAGCAGAAATCTCCCCGCTCTTACTTTGTGGATTCCCGCAGTTCTTTCGAGTGCTTGCTCTAGCTCTGGATCGCCCAATGTGATTATCAAGCTCTCGTCTGTTACCCCATAAAACATTGAGAAAACATCAAGGGCTGATAGGAACGAAGCCGGCAGATCATTCAGATGCAGTGGTCCTTTTCCAAAAGTGGCTCCCCTTTTGCCTCTTTGAACATCGAATCCATCTCTCAGCCAGCCGCTCTCCTCTGATCCCGGAACTGTTTCAGGGGCGATAAGGCCAAATGCGTGGATGAATAGATCCGCTGGGAGAGTGGCGGATGCCAGCAAAGGTTCCAGTCTCCCAACCACGAGAGTTGGGTATTCACCGAGAACATGCTTTGACCTGGGGGTTCGGAAGCGGATCATGGATAGATCAGTCTCTTCAAATTGAGACACTCGCTCCACTACCGCCTGAAGCAACGGATCCCGATTAGTAAAAATGGCATAAGGCGCGTTTGTCTGTGAAAGTGAGGTGTCAGCACTTTGCTTGAAGCCCCTAAGCCAGTTAATGATCAATGTGGCAACTCAATGTTTAGAGTTTCCGCCATCTTCTCAAGCATCAGCTGTTTGATTCGCTCAATACGCTCAAGCTCAGGCTTGTTCTCGCCCCAATCGGCCGCATTGATCTCTGAGAAGATCTCTTTGGCCTCAGTGTTCTGTCCGAGTTGGAACAGGCACTCAGCCAAGCTTGCTCTTGCGGATCTGGCGGAGTAATCGTCTTCGTAGCTAAGTGCACGATTGAGAATGTCTCGCCACAGCTCAGCAGCCGCAAAGAAGGATCCCTCATTGATCAAACGTTCGGAGGTAATTGAATGTGCCACCAAGACATTCACTTGCTCACCGGCTGCATCAAAGTAGGCTGCTGCTCGATCGATTAGGCGCTGTGCGGCAGTGTGATCAGCGTCCAGGTCACGGAAGATCAGGGAGTATGCCAACTGCAGTTCAGCTAGGCCGGCACGGGAGAACTCATCGTTCTCCTTGAATGACTTGATTGCATATCGCAGGGGTTCTTCAGCCTGCAGGTACTTGCCTGCCAAATTCAAAGTCCAACCCAAACGATAGTGAGCGTGAGCAATACGCTCGTCTCGATCCATAAAGACAAAGATGTCTAAAGCGTCTTTTAGGTGCATCAGGGCCTGGTCAAAGTCACCGAGTTCGATAAGCGCAGATGCCATGCGGTCCTTCGCACGAGCACCACCAAATCCATCGCCGCCGGATTGGAAGAGATTAAAGGCCCTTATGAAACACTCGAGTGCTCTCGTCTGCCGTCCCTGAATGCCATACAACTCGCCAAGGCTTAGGGCATTTATCCCAGCTTGAGCGTGTTCTTCAATGTCTACAAAGGCATCCACTGCAAGCTCATAAGCCTCAATAGCTTCAGAGGTGTTTTCCAAAGCAGAATGCGAGTCCCCAAGTGGTCCAGCAGAGTAGGCGATTGTCTTAGCGTCATTGATCTCTCTACCTCTAGCAAGGGACGCCGTCAGAGAGGTCACAGCTTCTGCAAATTTGTAGAGTCGGTAGAGGCAGTAGCCAAGGCTGTAGTTAGCAACTCCAGCATCTGTTTCTCGCTCCAACTCGACAAACAAGTCAAGAGCCGAGCCATATAGGTTCTTTGCAACTTCGTAGTCGTTTCGATTTCTAGCGCGGTGTGCTAGTTCCATCAAGGAATCGGCACGATCTGACACTTCATCTGACTGGCTACGCTCCCAAAGTTCTTCTTCCGGCATCTCATCGTGACTGGGCATTGGACCTGCCTATGGACTTTGCCGCCTGCACCTTCTTAACTGCTTGGTATCTGGCTAAAGGGTCACTTGTTTCGCGTTCTCTAGCAATAAAGAACTGGCGAGGAAAAATACTTCTAACTGCTTTCACTTCAACTCCCAACTAACTAAGCCCCCTTGGGGGAATCAGATTAGTTGTGGGGTCTGACTATTTTGCTATCGGTTTGAGGGCAAATCAAAGGGCACTTACCACTTATGATGTCAGCTCTTCCGAGAAGCCCTAAATCATTGAGAAACTGCGCGTGTTCGCTTTGATTCCAAGAGCCTCTCGCATTTTGCCGCACTGGCAAAAGCTAAACGCTCCATCAATAGGTCAAACGACTCATTTCCGCAGTAAATCAACTCGTCAAGCGACTCAAAATCCGTTCTGGCTCGCTTCGCAGTGTCGAATTGATCCATCGTCAGGAGGAATACCACAGCATTTGGATAACTGGACTTCATCCGAAAAGCCTGCAAATCTGCGAGTTTGTAACGTTCCCTAAGGGTGCTGGTCAATTGGATGCACCACGGTTCACCGTATTGAGACCACACCAACAGGTCACTTTCCAATTTTGGGCAACATTCAAGTGATGCGTGTCGGTAGAAAGTGCTGACTTTTGCATCGTAAAGGCAAGCGCTCACAATTAGTTCAAATAAAGCGCCGGAAGCCACTCTTCGCTGCTTTGCTTTCTCCCACAGAGTGCTGACCACACGACTGTAGGGGTAGTCGGGAACATTAGGATCTAAGAGGAGTTGAGATAGAGCCTTAGTGGCATCATTAGGCGCTAAGACAAAGCCAGCATCGACAAAATCCTGTTCGCTGAATCTCTTCATCAAACCTCCAGGGCATTGTAAATTGATCGGGCAAGTTCTCGGACATGAGGTACCACCACGCTGTTCCCAAACTGGCGATACATCTGAGTTCTGGAAACTGGCACTTTGAACTCTTTCGGAAATCCCATAATCGCCTTGCACTCACTTTCGCTTAGAAGTCTCAGTCCGGTTGCCCCTTCCTCAACGAAAGTTCCTGTTAGCCTTTGGATTTTGTGGTAGCTAGCGACCAAGGTCTTGGCGGGCCCCTTGGAGGAGCCATTCACTATTTGAGGGCGGCCGTCGTCAACCTTGAATAGGTAGCTAGCTTGTAGGTGTTTGGAAATTTCGTAGCCCGATGGTGCATCCTCCAAAAAATCACCAATATCTGGAACTTCACCGCTCTCTTCTGGGAAGCTGAATCTACCGAGATCACGCTGAGAAAGAAAGCCGACGATAAAAAGTCGTTCGCGTGACTGAGGCACCCCAAAAAACTTAGAATTCTGAACCTTCGCCTCAAAAAAGTAGCCCAAGCTAGAGAGCGATTCGCAAATAATTTTCCACGTCTCACCTCGGTTGTGCGTTAGCAGCCCCTTGACATTCTCTAGAAGGAAAGCAACTGGTCTCTTGTCCCGCAGTATTCTCTCAATCTCGTAGAAAAGTGTCCCCTGTGTTTTGTGACCGAATCCTTGGCGCAGACCGACCGACGAAAATGGCTGACATGGAAATCCGCCCACCAAAACATCAAAATGCGGAATCTCGTTTGAGGTGACTTTTGTTATGTCACCCGCAGGAAGCTCGCCAAAGTTAGCCAGGTATGTCCTGCGACTGTAAGTGTCCCACTCGGAACCAAACACGCATTGGAACCCAGCGGATTCAAAAGCTAACCGAGTACCTCCGATACCAGCAAACAGGTCTATGAATCGAAGGGGGGTCTGATTGTCAAGATTCGTCAATCAAGCCCTTCCTTTCGCCTCCAATACTGCCGAGCGCTACCCCAGTCTCCGTTTTTATGATCCAGAGTAAGAAACGCAGCTTGACCCTGGCCGAGCTGATTAATGGCTGCCAGGAGAGCCTGGCTAGCGTCTGGCCCAGCTCCGACTCCATTGAGATCAGCTTTTGTGAGACCGGCACTGCTAAAGAGAACCCAGGTGTCCATCAGATTCGCAAAGTTCACTCTCGGATCTGGCTGGAAATGTTTCAGCTGTTGCGAGGCCATCAAAAGACCGAATCCTTTGGCTCTACCCATCGATTGAATGGTGGCTAGTGATTTAGGTCGGTGCTGCATTAGGTTGTGTGCCTCGTCAATCACCAGAAGCGACCTAATGTTTCGGAAGCCGGAAGGAAATGACGTTTGGTTAGGTTGGCTCATCATAAGTTGGTTGTAGTCGTTGAGAATTACAGTCGCATAAAACCGAATTATCTCTGGCGAGGCAATCAGATCCAACTGGAAGTTGAAAATCTTACGCCCCGAGGTCAAATAATCGTGCATCGACGGAGTGTCGGGCAGATTGTGATCTGGAAGAAAGGCTCCAGTTAGTTTGAATTGGTTGAGAATACTGTCGATTGTGTCGGCGGAGGCGGCCCCTCTAGCTTTGGCGTAGCCGGTCGCAATATCAGAAAGTGAAGGGGCTGAAAAATTACGTCTTTTGTACTGATCCATTAGAACCTCGGAGAGCCTGAATTTTTGGGCCGGTCCGATTTGGTAGATAGATTGGAAGGTGTCGCAAATTTGAATAATCTTTTGCCCGAGACCTTGTTCATTCTTCATCGACTCCGGTAATGCCCAAATATCAAATGGAACAGGTTCAGTCACATTTACGACACTAAAACCATAGAGTTCATTGAAATCCTCCATGACGCTGAACTCGCCTTTGAAATCAAAAACGAACATTGCCGCTGACGATCCATCTGGGTTATTGAGTTCTGAAAAGTCCTGCATAACAGAAAGTACGAGCTGGGTCTTGCCCATACCAGGCTTGCCAATAACCCCCATCATTATTCCCTGCTGAAGAGAACTAGGTCGCCAGTAGATTTCTTTAGACCCTCGCCCTAAGCCCAATTTAGAGACATAGCCTTGCGAAGAATCCTCAGAAGGGAGCGGGGTTTCTTTTTCAGTAACTTCTTGACGATCTGCATCTTGGGTTGATTCGTCAGAACCTCTCACGTTGTCGACATCTCGTCCCGAATCGTAAGTTTCAACGCTGTCGGCCTCAGTCTCTTCCGTGTCTCCCTCATCGCTACTCTCTTGGACATTAGAGACGGGCAATACTTCGCTCTCCACTAGATTGGACCCCACCTGAAGAGTTGCGAATGCGAAAAGTTCATTCCAGTCCTGAAACATTTGCTCTTTTTGGCCAGCACTGGAAAGGGCTAGGCCAATGGAGCAAACGAGAACAGACTCCGGCTTTTCGTGAACGTCGGACTTTAGATTTCTTGCCAGCCAACTATTGCCAGCGCCATCCGAGCTGGCGGCATGAAAGTATGTAATTAGGGATCCGCCCACCTGAATATCTGCTAAGCCGCTCAAAACCCTTCCCATCAACTTTGACAGGGTGCGACTGTTTTCACGCGAAAGCTTCGTGAGCTTTGCGCCAGCGTCAAAAAGGGCAGCCAGGTTGGTTCTCCATAACAAACTCTCAATTTGACCGTGGTTTGAAAGATGGGTTTTTGATTGCTCGACGACCCTCTGCAGGGAGTTGGAGGTATTGGCCGCCTGTAATTTCGCCTCGTCTAGGGCCCCTGACTCTGGCGACGGCAGAGTTGGACTCACTGATGCCTGAGCATCCAGACCGTATAACTTGACCTCGATTGGCAAGAAAGTTGCCGAATCTTCGCTAAAGACGATTGCGATGAGATCGGCTCTCTTACTTGGGTGAAGGCTCTTCATCCCACTGAGGGTTTCTATAAACGGTTCACAGGCATCAACCGGAAGAACTATAAGCCCATGATCGGAGGGCAAGGTTACTTGGTCGAGCAAATCAAATGCGGCATAAAACCCCAGGGCGCCAGTGGTGTGAGTGGTGCCCATAGACAAGAGGCTACTTAGCCCCATGCCCCTGCCACCAAGGACTGTCAGGGCCCGAGAGGCAATTCTGTCAGAGTCTTCAGTTTCGGCAGGAAGCGCTTTTCGCACTTTGTTTGCTATCTGGCTTCTAAAAGATGAGGGGATTCGAGCGATAGCAAAGTAGGGTCTGCGCGACAATTCTTGAGATAGCGATTTCTTGTTGAGAAACGGAGGTCGCCACTCCCAGAGCATAGAATCTTTCGTGTGGGACGAGCTCAATAGGCTCATAATCGCGCTAGGGTCAATCATTCCTTCACCGCTCACGGTCCAGTCGGAGTCACCCCCAACAATCGCCGAGAGCTGAAGGGAGGCACTGATTTGGTCTCCGTAGGCTAGCCCCTCTAGGGCGCTCAGCGCGGTGGCAAATTCTTGCCAAGTAGAAACTTGTAGATTGACTTTGGGCAATAACAGAGTTTCCCCGACTGAGACAGATTGTTGCGAGGGAACGCCAACAAACCTTCTGTATGGCACTTCTGGCATATTGGCCTGGGGCTGAGCGCCTGTTTTAGAAATCTGGACCTTGATGCCGGGATCCTGCAACATTTTCACGTGAGAACGAACCTGAACTTTTGAACCATCTTCGTAAACAGCCCAGGAAAAAGGTTTTGGATAGGACCGCATGGCCACTTCATTCAGTCGCTGGTATGGAGGTAGACCGGTTCTTTTCGACGAATCAAAAACATGTACTCCTCCGTATACATCGTTAGATGATAGGAGCTCTTCCGCCTCGGCAATCACCGCGATATCGACCTCTGCCAATCTCGGACTGGATTTGGTCTGCGAAATACCCAAGTCAATTACAAAGTCATTCAGATGATTGTTGATCTTCCTGAAGGCACGCAAGGCTGACCTGGCTGTTGAGGCGTTAAACCCTGTAGCCGATGAGCCGGGTGCCGGAAGTGTGGCAGCTGTTGCGGGCCCGATAAGTGGACTGGGCTGGCCTCCAGGGACTGGAGCTAACATAGACCAGCCTGCGAACAAGCTATCATCCCCAAGATCTGTGGGGATTGCCACCATCGACGATCCCGAGAATATACCTGGACCAAGATATGGGAAGTTCCAACCTTCAATTACACCAATGAAGTTTTGGGCCTCTGCCGTTTCCCAAAGGCCCTGCTCGACAGAGGCGAGCCAGGCGAGTCGAATTGGGTGAAGCGGGGATAATAGAACGGCTGAGCAATTTTGATCGTCTATGTTCCAAATGCTGGCACTGAATGGGTACGATGCCCAGAATTTGGTTGCTGGCCCAAAACTTTCCGATGCCGCCACCATGCTCTCAAAGGTTTCCAAGAATGCGTTTAATTCTTCTCGCCTCCGATAGAGGCTTCTCCAGCTGACTTTGGAGGGCCATTCGGAAGTACCGTCCAATTTGTTCTCAAGTTGATCCAATACTCCAAGGCCTCTGAACGCCTGTTGAAAAGCTTTGACTTCTTGAGACTCGACGAAAGCACTATCTACTTCGAATGGAATGTCCTTCAAGACTCCCGCCACCGCAAGCCCGGTAACTACTCCTGGCAGATACTCAGCGCTCAAGGCCGAGGCATCCAGAGGGACCGACTCTGCAATGGCAATATGAAAATTACTTAGCAGGAAGCTTTCATTCGAAATCTCGCTCGCCAAGAGCCCTTCAAGGCGGCCCCGAATAGAAAGTTGGTTTCCTGTAGACGGGAGAGATATAGATAAGTTTTCTTTGTATGCGGCAGCCAGAATTGGAGACTGGTGTTCCGTGAGTTCGAGGCTTGTGAAAAGGTTGATGATCGATTCTCCAGAGGTAACTGTCATTCGCTTACCTACGCTGGAAATGAATTTGAATCCACCCTCTTGTCCAAAGCTCTCCATAGCCAATCCTTCAAACTCAGGATCTGCTCCGAAAACATAAACTGAAACAGACTTTTGTGAGTTGCTCAATTCAACTTCTTGAGGCTGCGGATCAAAAACCCATGCTTCTACCTTTGCCATCGATCTAGACCCCGGGTCGCCAATAACTGCGAAATCCTTCCCCCAGTGCCTCGTAAAGATCATGTTGCATCGGCTAGAGGAGGGGATGTACCCGGCCAGCTTTGAATCAGGTGTTAGGTCGTATGAAAGTATTCCCGCGAGATAACAAGTCTGATCTAAGGCCACAACGGCAGATTGGGTTAGTTCAAATTCACCGATTAGGACCAAATCCCCATCCGATATGCCAACGCTGGATGGTTGAAAATCGATGTCTGCCAAACTCGTCGAAATTGATATTTCACCAATTAACTGATCCGTTCCGAAGTACTCTTCAGACATAGGAATGCGAATCAAAACCTCGGGAGATTTTCCTGACTCCTTTATGCCAACTAGAAATGGGCTCACTAAGTTAGTGCGACCGAAGCCGAGCTCTTCTCCTCCAGAGAGGGACACTGACAGAGATCCAGGCTTTTCATCCTTGCTTCGGGGAGACAGGAAATCCGAGGCGGGGAATAGTGGCCGAGACTCAATGCCCTGAACAGCAATTCGAGATATCGCTCTTATGCACGAAATGAGTGATTGCCCAGTCAATGCGGACTGAATCTCAAACTGTTCGCCATCGAACTCGTACAAAAGTCTCGAGCTTTGTGTATCTGCAAAACGCATCCGAAGGAACTCTGACGATTTAGAAACTTCATCTGCTGAGCTCCAATAGGACTCAAAGGCCCTATGCATCTCGCTGGCAGCGGTTTTTGGATCTTTCTTCCAGCTTGAGGGATGCCCCGAAGCTGGTAAACCAAAAGCAGTAAGAGCGAGCTCTTCAACTTGTGAAGCACCTGACTTGATAGGCGCAGATGCAATGAGCGCATCTGTTGCCTCTTGAATAAACTCAAGCCAGGCTACATTCCAAGGAATGTCCAGATTAGAAGAACCAAACCTAAAGATTTCGGCTGAAATTCGGAGAGATAGATTTAGGTTTGCTTCGAAAATGTCCCAATCGACCTTGGATGCTTCAGTTGATTGGCCTGCAATGTGTCGGGTCATCTCTGAAGCAATGTTCTCCAGCCTAAACTCTCCGCTCGAGACGGCTGGGAATTCCGCAGGAAGCAGAAGCGGGGCCACGGTATACATAGTTGCGAGGTCGAATCCCTCAGACAGAAAATAGCGTTTACAGGATTCGGGAGCTTCCACTCTGAATGCAGCTGCCTCTAACTCGCTAGCTACCACGTTGCGTTCTAGGCTTTGCGGAACGCTCCTCGTGGTAATCAGAATGGCTGATGGCTGGCCGTTCTCTTCTGGAACGAGGGAACTCAACTCACGCACAAGTTCGAAAAGGAGACTAGACGGGACTTGGGGGCCAAAAGAAACTAGCTGGCCTTGTTTTGTATTCGCAGTGTGAAGTGCCTTAGCGAAAATTTTAATGAATGTCATGTGTTAGCTATTCCTCACATCGAAGGCGGTCTGAACAAAAAGTCCCAGGTCGGCGTCATCCGAACCCCTGGCAAGTCCGGCGCGTTCAAGAAGAGCAGTGACCTGAGGGGTGTTCACGGTGATTCCGATCCGAGAGAGCTGACTCATCGTCAATCCCAAATTTAGGCCGATTCCCGGCTTCTCAGCGGTCAAGCTAACAATGCAAGCGAGCCATTCCGTGCCGGGTGACACTTCCCACTCTCCTTTGGTCCCTTGAGACCTCAGTACGCCGTAGAAATCGGCATTTGCCCCGACGCCTGACCTTGTTTGAAGAGAGTAGGAGACAGCTTCAACTGTGTCTTTGTAAGCTCGACCAGCTTTCGGTTTCTGCCTTATATCAACCAAACGCTGCTTGAGCTTAGAATCGGATTTTGCTTTTTCAAGCCCTTCAAAGACGTCTACTGCGTCTCCGCCATTCGACTGAATAAAGTCCTGGATAACTTCCCTAAGTTCGCCACCACGGCGGATTGGGCGCCCGATTTGGCGAGAAGAATCCCTGAGTTCTTTGGTGGCCGTTTCAGGAAACCACTGCAGAAGATTCCCAACAGAAAGTTGCTTTATGTCTTCGACTCCAGAGGTTTCATCGATTATCAGTGCGGCGATGCGATTGAACCAGGCTGCCTCCCAGAGATAGGACATACCGAAGGCTGTTCGACAAAGTGCCGCGGCCCAGTCTGTCCAAACTCTTGGCGGAAGTGCGGCCACCCATTCAGGGGAATTCAAATTCAACCACGCTTCGTGAAACCAAGCGAATGGAGATCTTGCTCGTAGGTCTGGCAGGTTATCGAAAAGTGCCCAGGGCTGTCTCTCATTCTGAGACGGAGCGCGTCTTGTTCTAGGGCCAAAAACAGAATCTAGAGCTTCATCAATAGCTCCAAGGAGAGGGTAGGAATTGAGCCTTGAGTCCAGGCTGGCTAGCCACATTTCAGCGAACGAGCTTTCGCCGTGTTTTTTGTCGGAACCCATAACAAATAGGTCTTCCAGCATTCCTGCGAACTTGGTGTCCTTCTCTTTGCCCTTCATGCCTCTGACTGTCTGTAGAAGAGCTGTTCCTGGCACCACAGGGACTGCACTGACATAACTTGAACTGACAGATGTTGTTCCAGACAGCCCATTTAGGAGTGCTTCGATAAAATCGGAGTCAATTCGGCCACCCGCCCCATCAACCTTTACCCCCGAAGCGCTTAATGCGGCTTTGAACTCATCTTTTCTTTCGAGGAGCTCAACATAGGTGTAGCGATGCTTCTCGCCTAACTTGGACGATTCCTTTTCCTTCTTGCGATAAAGGACGCTTTCACGATCTGAGATCTTGGGCAACTCAAATAATGACCACGCTATTGAAGTAAGAAAGGTCTCGGGCGAGGGAGCATACTCGGGGCGACGAAGGGGCAGAATTAGGTCAGAGAATGGAGCGTTTTCAATCACAAAGCATCCTTACGATCAACAAAAGCGGATTTCACTCGGTCCCCAACGACTACCGCAAATACCTCTGCCTGATTATCAGGCGAAGATAAGAGCTTCACAGACCTGGTTCGCTCCAGCCTCGGAGCGAGGAAGTAAGTTTCCTCCGTGACTCCAACGGCAAATGGCGAGGTATTCAGGAGTTCTCTCAAGAAACTATGGTCTATCTTGATTCGTCCGATATCGGTGTTGTACTCGTTCAATACCAAAAACAAGTCCGCACCGATTTTCGTTGTTGAAAACTGGATGTTGTCCAATTGTTTGGCCAGAATCGGTTCAGATTCGGAAGTTTGTACAATGGGTCTGGCCCTTGACTCGAGCAAACTCAACAATGCGGTTTGCTGTAGGTCACTTCTTCCAATCTTTGGCTTTATGAGGCTCTCGATCTTGGCAGTCAATTGATCACGCTGCGGAATGTAAGGGCTGAAGCTCCACAACGCCACCCATTCTTGGGCCTCTTTGAGCCCGTGGCATATTCCTCCATATACGCTTGAAATGCGCAACAGGTATCGGGCGTAACTAGACACTTCGTAATTTGAAAGTCTGTCGGCCGAATCAGACCCCCTCGCCAAAGCGAAAAGGCTGTCCAGTCGCACATCGAACGCGGTTTTCTTGAGTGGCAGAGGATTCCCGGTTTGTTGGGAAATTGTGTCAAGAATACCCTCGCCCACCTCGGCTGATTGGAATGCGTGGGCAATCGGTTTGACATACACGGATTTATCTGAAGTTGAATTTGCGCTGATCCCAATTTCCCCAGAAGAGGCTATCGCTGGGTCGACAGCGAGAGTGAATTTCAACCCTGGGTCGAAAGAAGCCGCAGACGCCAACTCCTGGCGATTCTCAAAAACTGCCTCGGTCGATCTGAGCCCTGCTAATTCAAAAAGCTCAGCAAATTCGCCTGAGTTCTGAACTTGCTGCTCGATCGTGAGGAGTTTAGTTGCGAGCCCATCGATGTCAGTCTTGTTTGGCAAATCACCGAACATGAGTCTGGCCAAGATGGTCCAAAAGGACCTGTAGTTTAGGCGCGAGCCCACTCTGATCTCTGATGTTCTAAGTATCGAAATTAGGCCACGTCTAAACTCGGGATCATTTAATTGATTGGCATTTGCGACTATGGGGTTCAAGTCGCTGAGCTTGAAGCGCTCTCTGAGATATTCGACAGACAATGTTTGTGAAATTTTTTGAAGAAGAATTGAAAATGGAGATGCGTCTGAACCCAGCAGCTTTCCATCATCGCTACTCTGCATTTTTAGGCTTGAGCATTGTAGAGATTCGAAACTCCCAGTGTGCTCCACAAGCGGCTGCTCCTCAAGCATTGAAGCCACGTCCATGTAAATCGCAGCGATGTATCGAATACTGCCGTCTTCAAGGGCTTGTTTAGCAACCTGCATGTAATCAAGTTCCACGAGAGGGAGCAAGCTTTTTGGAGTGCGGTCCGATCCGCGAGCAATCCAATCGAGGACTTCGAAAAACTCCGACGACGGGTCATTGGTTAGGTTGAGTTCATCTGCTAGAACTCCACGGTTTACGCAGGTGAGCAACTGAGATTTAGATTGATCCGCTTGGGCCATGTCTATCTGCAGCCCCTCTTTAAGTCCTTTCGTTCGGACGGTCGCATCATTTACAAATCTGATGGGACGCCAGCTTGGATGCTGCGCGAGGTAGTGACGCCGATGTAACTCGTTGCCGCTTGCAATCAAATAACCATTTCGATCCAAAAAACGGCTGGCATACGAGGATTTTCCGGATCCCGGGCCGCCCACTAGGAAGATCCAAATTTGATCTTCCCCTGCGCTCAACACTCGCGTCGCCAACTCTTCGACCTCAGCCAACCCAGGGGAGGTTGGGCCTAACCAGCTACCCGACATTGATGGCGCCCAAGGGGAAACCGCCGCAGAATTTCCGCCGTATGCACGTGCCCATAACTCAGCGACAGGGTCAAACTGCGTTGGTTGCTTGTCGACACCTGATTGCGCCTGGGCAGAATCGTGCGGCTTTGAGGGTGGCGCTGGGCGTGGGTTTAGTTGGGCATCCCGATCACGGTTCTCAGTTGGCAAAAGGCCAGGCACCTGGCCGAGATGTTCATCTTGGTTAGAAGTCGGAGAGTTCGCCTCCTCACTTGGCTCAGCTTTCTCTAGTTCGCCAAGTTGGTTTTCCAGACCCAGCTCCCCTAAAGTCGTAAGGTTGAGCAGTACCGCTTTAGATCGGCTTGCGGACCAAGTGACCATTAGCAAGTGACCGTTCGAGAAATCCTCGGATAGGTTTGTTATTCGCATTCGGGCGGGTGCGTCAACGTTATTTGGACGGTAGACCAAAGCGCTGGCTTCAAACACTCCGCCTTCTGGCAAAAGCGTTAAGGTGTCGAAATGAAATGCACTCATCAGCCCCAGAGGCATCTGGGAAACCTTGAGACCGAAATTCTCGAGCAGATAGAGCTTGGATTGAGCTTCTAGATCGAATTCTAGGTGTCCTACGTCGTCAAGTCTCTCAAGAAAAAATGATTGACAAAACGAGGTAGCAATCTGCAGCTTTCTTGCCTCAGGCTCTGTTATCGAAAGTTCGAGTGCCAACCTAAACCCCCACGGCTCCTATGTTTACAACCCAACTATAGAGAGTAAGGGGGTGAAGTGTGAGGGATTGCCAAAAAAGGAATGTGGTGGTTTCTCGATTAATCACCTAGTCCGCCAATTTGACTAAGTTACTCGTCTGGCGCAAACCGGCAAACTCCAAAACTTCCTCAGTCAGGGTCGCATAGCTAAGAAGGATCTTCTCAAATGCTCCATCCAGGAGTTCCTGGCGCTTGCCTAGCCAAAAGGTAGGGTTTTGACACTTGTTTACTTGCTCGGCTAACCAGTTATCTGGCATGGCCAGGTATACCGGAGATCTGTGCTCCAAGCCCATGGCGGAGTTTGGCTTGCCGGCCGCGTAGATCACACCAGCCACGAATCTGTTTCTCTCTCCATCAACAACGATTGAGATGTATTGACCATCAACGAGGCTGACATCACCAATAAAGCCTCGCCAGTCACAGTTCTTACAACCAAGGTCGGGGTCATATTCAGAGACGATGCAACCGCCTATATAGATGTTCTCTTGATTCTCGAAGGTGTCTCTCGATGGCATGCCATAGATGATTCGCTTTAGTTGGTGAAAACAGATTGGGCACTTAGGCAAAAGGGCATTGACAACAATCTCGCCATCTTCACTCACAACTGCGTCAAGGTCGTCTGCTACATCTTTGTAAAGCTCGAGGTCTTCCTCGCTATAGCAGCAGATCAATACCTCTATATCACTGTGTGAGTTTTGCAGGTAAAGCGAGATCGCCTGCAGGGCGGTAGGCATAGCAACCTCTTTAGGAATGCCAAAAGCTCCAGTGCCAAGGGCTGGGAATGCGATGCTCCTGAGCTCTAGCTCGTCTGCCAAATAAAGCGAGTTGCGGTAGCAATCAGACAGTGTCTCAACTTGATTGTTTAGACCTTCGATCCAACGAGGTGCAACGGTGTGGATTACATGCTTGGCAGGAAGCCTGTACCCGGAGGTAACAATGGCTTCGCCAGGTGTTAGGTAGTCGTGCTGAGCCTTCAGCTCGGAATACAAACCAGAGCCTGCAGCTCGGTGGATAGCGCCGTCGACACCGCCCCCTGGCTCAAGCTCAGAGTTAGCAGCATTGACAATGGCATCTACCTCAAGTGCGGTGATGTCGGCGAGAACTAGGCGAATAGTCATTAGTGACCTGCCGTAGCTTTTTGAAGCTCTTTAGGCATGGAGAACAGTGGATAGGCGCAGAAGACTTCGTAGTAACTTGGGCCGTCATATCGCATGGAGTCGATATCTTCTGGCAATGCGTGACCGTACCAAGTCTCTCCGCTTTGATACTCGTCTTCGCCGACCTCGATATCAGCCTCCATGCCCACCCACTCATAGGCGACCGGTTCTGGGCTGGTGTTCTCAGCAAGCAAGAGATCGTTTTTGGTTATCCCATGATTTCCGACAAGAGAGCAAAGCTCATTGAGCTGCAGGTAGCCGGTGAAGTTCCAGTAACGTGCGACTGGCTTGGCCCTTAGATCTCCTTGAATCTGCCTACGCAGTTTGGGAACACTCTCCCAGGCGTCAAACTCCACGGTCACAATTGACCCGCCAGCCACGTCAAAAAACTGTGGCTCAATGTAGGCATTTACAAGCTGCCCTTCGATGCTCAGAATCATTCCAACCTCCACGTCGAAATCTATAGCGAGGGTCTGACATTATTTTGTCGGTCACTGGGTTAATGGGCTGTTCCAGACCCGACTTCGCGCGGAGTCGGACATGAAAGAAGTCTTTCAGCGGAGTCCAGATAAGCTCGCAACGCTGTATTCACTGAGCGACTGGGCAAACCCAACCAAGGACAGGTCCGGCTCATCCGATTGCTCTGACTAACCCTGCTCGGTGCTTGAGCGCTAAAGCGGTTTGTCATCACTGCCAAACACATCGTCATAATTGAGCGTCGTTGCCGGATCAAGCGATTTGCAGGGTGCTAGCTCACCCTCAGACAAGTACGCCATGATCCAGACATCCTGCTTTACGCCGCGGAATTCATCTAGGCGGACATATAGCAACTTGGATTCCGGTGAGTACTTGATCTCTCCTTCGTGAGCAACAAGTGTCCACATGTAGAGATCAATCGCACTGTGGTGAAAGAGGACTTGGTCTTGCTGATCGGCGACTACTCTCACTGCCTTAGGACCAATGAGATCGACCTTGGCCCAGAACCTGGGCAGGTGTGCTTTGACTTGGGCCTGGATGTGGTGAACGTTGTGACCTGGTTCGTATGATGCGCAGCTAAATGCTTCGTTTGCCATTTGGCACTCCTAGAAAAGGGGCCGTAAGGCCCACGACTTTGCCAAGGGGTTTACCTTGACCACATCTTCCACTGGAGCACCCTTGGGTCGTGGGACCGGGTTGCTATGCAGCTAGCCAGTTACTTAGCGCTGCAATTCTTGATGCG
>Ga0078894_10001296_pt1 | contig 18523 bp, 13 predicted proteins | sample LauGreSu1BDMLBSD_2_FD_67506 | JGI IMG/M metagenome (GOLD analysis project Ga0078894, IMG submission 67506) | Freshwater lake microbial communities from Lake Michigan, USA - Su13.BD.MLB.SD (version 4) (version 4) | ecosystem: Environmental > Aquatic > Freshwater > Lake | place: Lake Michigan... | reverse complement strand
CTCGTGTACAGGCCATCGACGCCGCCGGCGCCGGCGACCTCGCGGACGACCCCGGCCCGGTAGCCGCCGACGATCTCGCGGGTCTCGCGGTTCCAGACGATGAGCTGCGTGTAGGTCGCGTCGAACCGGTCGGTGTCGCTGCCCTTGCCGCTTCCTTCGCCGACCGCTCGGAATGCCAGCTCGCGCAGACGGCCGATCTCGTGCATGCCGCGGGGAATCGCGGCGGCCGCCACCGCGAAGACATCGAACGACCCCTCCCGCGAGAGCCGGCACTCGGGCGGCAGCGATTCGAACTCGTGCGCAAGCTCCTCGGGCGTCGAGCGGGGAGCGTCGACCGGCCCGAGCTGCGGGACGACCGGCTTCGAAACCTGTGTCCGCCGCAGGAGCTCGCACCGGCCGCGGACGAGGCGTGTGAGCTCCTCGGCGTCGAACCCCGCGCTGTCCTGGTCGATCGCCCGACCGATGCGCATCTCGATCCGCTGCCCGCAGCGCGCGAGGAACTCGTTCGGCAGCAGCACCGTCCGGAGGCGCGGGTGCACGAGTCCCGCGGCGTGGAAGATGCCCCGGTTCTCGCCCTCGAACCAGACGGGAACAATCCTCGCGCCAGACTTGATCGCGAGCCGGGCAGGAATCGTCGACCATGGCGGATCGACGGGCTTCCACGCGCCCCAGTGCACCGCGGACACCTCGCCAGCCGGGAAACAGGCGAGCACATGCCCGGCGCGGAGCCACTCGACCGCGTCGCGCAGCGCCCGTGCGTTGCGTCGCGCGGCGTCGGTTCCGCCGAACGGATCCACGAAGATCGTCCGCTCCGCCATGAACGGAAAGCAGGCGAGGACGCTGTTGCCGAGGATCTTGACATCGTCGCGCCGCCGCAGGAGCGCCGCGAGCAGCGCGAGGCCGTCGGCTCCCCCGTAGGGGTGGTTCGCGCAGGCAAGCACCGCCCCGCTCGCGGGAACGCGCTCCAGCCCACCGCTCTCGAGCTCGATCTTGAGATCCGCGACCCGGAGCGCGCGCTCGATGACCGGAACCGACGGATCGCCGGACACGACGAGCCGCTTCATCTCCTCGATTCGGTCGAGGCCGAACGCATGCTCCGCGATGCGGAGCGGACGCTCGACGACGCTGCGCAGCCACACGCTTCGGGGGCGCGGAAGACCGATGGTGTCGCGGCGCGCTGGCTCTGCGGACATGCACGCATTGGACCATGCCGCGCGGCATGCACAACGCGGAACGCTGCCCGAACACACGAACTGAATGGAATGTTCGCGGGATCCCCTCAGCCCGGTCCAAAAACGACACCACGACCCAGCGGTTGACGCGGGTCGTGGCGTGTGGACAGGTTGCGGTGATCAGCGGCGGCGCCGGCCAGCGAGGCCAGCGAGACCGATGAGGGCGAGAGCGCCTGGAGCCGGCACGAGTCGGAACTGGTCCTGGGCGGTCGGACTGGTCCAGCCTTCGGCATTCGCCATGCGGTAGCCGCCATCCGAACCAAGCGCGCTCACCATCTCCGCGAAGACGACGGCGGCCTCGCCGGTCAGAGCGGCACGGAAGGCGCCCGAGCCGAGGGCGATCCGAGAGCGGGCCACATCCGCGTCGGAGGTGGCGAGATTCTCGTGGATGATCTCCCACGCCAACGCGCAGAAGGCGGCGGTCGACGCGGCCTGGCTGCCGAGCGCGGTGTTGGCCCGGCCGTCGGCGTCGAGGAAGCGGTGCATCGCGTCGCGGAGCAGCGTGGCCTTCGCGAGGCCCATCGGGCCGGGCGCCGGCGGCGTCTGCGGAGCGAGCTCGAGCGCGACGGTGTCGAAGGAGTAGGCGTTGCCCGCGGTGATGCCCTGGTAGAGCTGCGCACACCAGGTGTAGACGGTCTGACCGTCCACATTCCAGCGGTGCTCCGCAAGCTTCAGGTTGAACATCGTGACCGAGGAGGTCGAGTTCCAGGCCTGCGACGACGAATAGCCGATCGCGTGGGTCTGGAAGGTGCCGTAGCCGATGTAGTTCGCGGTCAGCGCCGCCGAGGCGCCGGAAGCGAACAGACCGATCGTGGCGATAGCAGCGCCCGTTGCGAAGGGACGAAACATATCTCATTCTCCCGTGGGCATTTGCGCCCACTGAACTCAGGGGGTCCAAGACGAATCGACCGAGCCCTCTCGCACCCATAGAACGCGGGTCGGTCGGGAGGGAATAGCGATTGGTCAGTGCATCTTGCGCAAGACTGCCCGCAAAGGCCGCACAATTGCAAACTTCTGCAGCCAAAGACTTTAGATTGCAGAAGTCGCACTGTATTTCTGGACCTAAGTCAGATCGGCCAGCGGTGCGCGGGCCCAAAAACACATGCGCCGTACCCTTGGTTTCCGCGCCAGGGGTACGGCACATGCGTTCTTTCTGCAGGACCAAGGGGGACTGGTCCCACGGGTGTGCACGGCGGGGCGAGAGCGCGGCCCGCGTTCAGCCGACTGAAAACAGTGGCCGACGCGACATCGGGCGCTCTTCCAACCACACGACCGTTCCCGTTTCCCTGCCGCCGCGTGGCTCCGAGACGGAGCGCGACGCGCGACCCGTTCAGACTAGGTTGCGATCGCGGCGAGGCAAGCCACACACTGCGAATCGCTGCAAACCCCTGAAAGAACCATGGTTATTGGCTGACTAGCGGAACTCCGCACGCAGAACCTTGAGCCCGTCCACGAGCTGGCGGATGTGCCGGGCTTCGTGGGCTGCGGAGATCTGCACTCGGAGCCGCGCGTGTCCCTCGGGAACAACCGGGAAGCCGAAGCCGATCACGAACACGCCGAGCTCGAGCAACCGCCGCGACATCGCGATCGCCTTGGCCGTGTCGTGGACGATGATCGGGCAGATGGCGGTCGGGCTGTGCAGCACCTCGAAGCCGGCGTCGCGGATGCCGGCCCTCGCCGCCTCGACATTGGCGCGCAGTTTCGCGACCCGCTCGGGCTCGCGCATGAGGACCTCGATGGCCTTGTCCGCGCTGCACGCGATGGTGCACGGAAGTGCGTTCGAGAAGAGCGTCGGACGGCCGCGCTGGATGAGGAGGTCGATCGCCTTGCGCGATCCGGCGATGTATCCACCGGCGCCCCCGCCGAGCGCCTTGCCGAGCGTGCCGGTGATGTAGTCGATCTGCGTGCCCGCAAGCCCCTGGTGCTCGTGGGTGCCGCGGCCGGTCCGCCCCATCACGCCAGTGCCGTGCGAGTCATCGACCACGAGGTACGCGCCGAACTCGTCGCAGAGCCTCCGCATCGCCGGAAGGTCCGCAATGTCGCCTTCCATCGAGAAGACGCCGTCGGTGACGACCCAGATCGTGCCGGTCATTTCGGGATTCGCGCGCGCCTCCGCGAGCTTGGCCCGCAGCGAGTTCAGGTCGTTGTGGCGGTAGACCGTCTTGAGCAGGCCCTTCTTGATGACCGCCGCGAGGCGAATGCCATCGATGATCGAGGCGTGGTTGAGCTCGTCGGAGATGATGATGTCGCCCGCGTCGCAGAGCGTCGGAAAGATCGCCTCGTTCGCGTTCCAGCAGCTCGTGAAGGTGTACGACGCCTCGACGCCGTAGAACTCGGCGATGCGCGCCTCGAGCGTGTGGTGGCAGTCGAAGGTGCCGCAGATGAAGCGGACGCTTGCGGTGCCGGCGCCGTACCTGCGGATGCCCGAGATGCCCGCCTCGACGACCTCGGGGTGGTTCGCGAGGCCGAGGTAGTTGTTCGAGCAGAAGCAGGCGACCTCGCCGTAGCCCTTGAGCCGAACGGTCGCGTCCATCGGACCCTCGATCGTCTGCAGGTGCTTGAGCTGCCCGCTCTGCCGCAGCGAATCGAGGATCTGCTGCGTGCGCGAGGGGAATGTCGGGACGGCGAACGGCTGGGCGGTGGCGGACTGCATTCGGGGGAGTGTACCGAGGCCCGGCGCGGTTCCCGCGCCGCCCCGCCGGTGCTGCCCGCAAGCGACCCACGCGCGCGGGCAGGTCCCGGCCTACGGAGCGGCCTGCTCGAAGCGGAGTCTCGGCGTCTCGCGCTCGAGGTCGGTGGCGTCGAACAGGTCGAATGGCCGAAGGCGCGCGATCGCCGCGAGGAGGCGGTCGGGCACGACGAGCAGGCGCGCGTTGAATGCGGTCGCGATGCCGTTGTAGTAGCTGCGCGCGAGGGCGATCCGCGATTCGGTCCGCGACAGCTCGCGCTGGAGCGCGAGGAAGTTCGCCCCCGCCGCGAGATCGGGATACGCCTCCGACACGGCGCGGAGGACCGGCGCGATGCCGCGGACCCCGGCGCCGGCGTTGCGCGCCTGGCTCGGGACGATCGCAGCCTGCGCACGCAGCAGCGCGACGACGCGCTGCGTGTCCTTCTCGTGGAGTCCCGCCGCCTGAACGACCTCGACGAGGTTCGGGATGAGCCCCGCGCGCCGCGCGAGCTCGACCTCGATGTTGGACCACGCCCGGCGCACGCGCTGCCTGAGCGAGACGATTGAGTTGAAGGCCATCCAGCCCCAGCCGATGGCGAGCGCGCCGGCATACGCAGCCAACGCCGCGGCGACGACGAGCACCGTGCCTTCCCGCCCGGCCGCGAGCAGCGCCGCGACCGGGAAGGCGGCCGCCACCGCAAGCGCCAGCCCAAGGAACGCCCACACCCACGACGCGATCCCGTAGCCACGGACGACCTGCTTCTCGTCGCGCACGGAGATGAGGAACATCCGCGCGTCGTCGTGCGAGGCGATCTCCGCGGCGACGATGTCGCTCCGCTCGCGAGCCCGCCCGGCGACGAACACGCGGGCGCCGAGCGGTATCGCCACCTCATGGAAGTTGCGGCGATGGAGCGAGTCCGCGACTGCGCCGACCGGCCCCTTGCCGTAGTACCAGGCATGCCCGACGCCGCAGGACATCGAGACGACCTCGGCGGGCTCGATCGAGGCGCCTTCCGGCCGCACGAGCAGCACGCCCGACGCATCGGCCACATAGAACGGAACCGTGTCGCCGCCGGACGCGATCGGCGTCGAGCCTGTCTCATAGCGCCGGCGCGTGCGGGTGTTCCCCTTGCTGTCCTGATAGGTCTCGGTGACCCACCTCCCCCAGTCCTCGCTGATCGACCACTGATGGTGGACGCAGCGCTGCTCGGAGAGCGGCGCGAGAACGGGGTGCTCGCAGGCCACGGCCCCCTTCACCTCGACATCGCCGATGAAGACGCCGGCGGTCTCGGATGTCGGCGTGTCGCGGAGATACCGACGAAGCCGCGTCGCACGAAGGGCGAGCAAGGCCGCGCCGAGCGCAAGACACGCGAGAACCGAGGGGAGGATCAACTCCATCGCAGATTGGGGCGGCCGCGGGATTCGCAGGCGTCGCGCTTCGATTTCACTTGGCGGCGCGGTAGCGTATCGGGATGGACCCCCGCCCGCTGCTTGTACTCGTTGCCGTCCTGCCCGTCGCCTGCGCGGGCGAGGGTCGCACGCGTGTCCTCGATGAGCGCGGCCGTCCGCTCGAGGTGATCGCCACGACGAATCCCCGCACGCGCACGGGCTTCGGCCCGCCGCCGTACGGCTACTGGCGAATTCTCGGCGACACCGTGACCGCCGAGATGGAAGCGCTCGAGTGGAACAACGACACGCCTGCGCCGATGGAGTGGAACTTCATCGGGCCCCGACCGGTGACGCAGGAGTACTGGTCAGGCACCGCGAACGCCGGCGGACGCGTCGCGGGCATCGCGTGCCATCCCACGAACCCGGCGATCGCCTACGCGGCGACCGCGTCGGGTGGCGTCTGGAAGACGACCGACGCCGGGAGCACCTGGACGCCGACGACGGACGGCGCCGCCGGGATGAACCACGGTGCGATCACGCTCGACCGTGCGTTTCCCGATGCCGTGTACGCCGGGACAGGCGAGTACACGCAGGGCTCGACCGGGTCGGGACTCCTCCGCTCGCTCGACGGCGGGACGAGTTGGACGGTCCTCGCGCCCGCGACGACCCTGAGCGGGCAGTGCAGCGGTGTCGCCGTTGCGTCGGGCTCGACCGCCGCATCGCCGGCTGCGATCCACTGGACAGGTACGGGCGGCTACCGTCGCAGCGTGAACGGCGGCGCGACCTGGACGACGCCGATCGCGTCAAACTGCTCGAGCCTCGCGGTCGATCCGGCGAATCCGCAGCGTGTGTTCGTCGCGGTCAGCGGCGGCGGCATCCGACGCTCGCTCGACGGCGGTGCAACCTTCGCGTCGCTGCGCGGGGGGCTCCCGACCACGGGCTTCGACCGGATCGTGCTGGCGCAGTGCCGGGGGACGCCCGATGTGCTCTACGCCGCATTCGCCTCGGGTGGCGACATCGTCGGCTTCTACCGGACGGCGGACGGCGGCGGAAGCTGGACGCTGCTCGCGAACACGCCGAACTTCGCGGCACCGCAGGCGTGGTACGACATCTCCGTCGGGATCGATCCATCGAACCCGAACCGCGTGTTCTGCGGCGGCGTTTCGCCGATCTACGCGACGGCGGGCGTGATCGAGTCGAACGACGGAGGCCAGAGCTGGACGGAGATCTCCGGCTCAGGCGGCCAGATCCACCCCGACCAGCACGCGATCGCGTTCGGCGCGGACGGCACGCCGTGGTTCGGCTGCGACGGCGGCGTGTGGAGGCGGACCGGTGGCACCTGGGTCAATTGCAACGCGTCGCTCGCGGCGATCCAGAATTACACGATCCAGGAGCATCCCAACGACGCCAACCGGGTGATGACCGGCACACAGGACAACGGCATGGCCGGCACCTCGACCGGCGGGCTGTCGTGGCCGCAGCTCACCGCGGGTGACGGCGGCTACGGCGTCTATCTGCCGGATGTCTACACGACCCTGTTCACGACCTATGTGTATCTGCGCGTGTACCGCAAGACGACGACGGGCACGACCGACATCAGCGGTCCGTGGTCGTCCGACACGCGCGAGTGGATCGCACCGCTCGTCTCGGATGCGAACGGCGGCCCGGTGATCTATGGCGGGACGAACCGGCTGTGGCGGAACACCGCGGCGGCGACGAGCGCGGCGTGGACGACGCTGAGCGACACGACGGTCGCCGACGGCGGCACGCTGACTGCGATCGCCACGGTCGCGGGCGCGCCCGGCGTGATCTGGGTCGCGAACTCGCGCGGCGGCGTCTGGCGCACGGACGACGCCGGCGCGACCTGGACGCGCGCCCGGCTGAACGACGGCACGCGCATCAGCGCGCTCTCGACGAAGCCCGGTGCGCCGCTCGTCGCGGTGCTCACGCGGAACACCTCGAGCGGGCAGCGCGTGCTGCGCACGACGGATGGCGTCGCATGGACGAACATCACCGGCGCGCTGCCCTCAGGCGTGACGGCGAAGGCGCTCGCGGTCGACTGGGATCGCGGGGTCCCGTCGATCTTCGTCGGGTCGGGAGCGGGCGTCTACGCGAGCTTCGACTCCGGCGCAGGCTGGGTGAAGTCGGGTCCGGATCTGCCGAATGTCAACATCGGCCAGCTTGAGATCAACCGCGCGCGCCGCACGATCGCGGCGGGAACCTACGGCCGCGGCGCGTGGCGGAGCGCGCTGCCGAAGCCCGCGGACCTCGACCTGAACGGCACGATCGATGGCGCGGACCTCGCGCAGCTCCTCGGCGCGTGGGGCGCGTGTCCCGCGCCGCTCGGCTGCGCGCCCGACATCAACGCCGACGGCGAGGTGAACGGCGCCGACCTCGGCATCATGCTCAACGCGTGGGGCGGCTGAGTTCAGGCGCCCGTCTCGGCGATGCCGAGGAGCTCCGCCGTGCGACGCTTGACATAGCGCCAGTCCTTCTCGACGCTCGAGAGGCTGATGCCGAGGACATGCGCGATCTCCTCCTGCGTCATCTCGCTGAAGAGCCGCAGTTGGAGGAGCCGCCCGTGCCGCGGATCGTCGCGCGAGATGCGCTCGATCGCCTCGTCGAGGGAGAGCAGGATGTCGGGGTCCTGCGTCGTCGAGATGCTTGCCGAGACATCGTCCCAGGTGACCTTGCCCCGGTCGCCACCGCGCTTGGCGCGGCCGCGCGCGCGCGCGTGGTCGATCAGGTGGCGGCGCATCGCGAGCGCAGCCGACGCGAGGATGTGCGCGCGGTCGTTGAACCGATGCTGCCCGTGCTCGAGCATCTCGCCGATCGCGGCGTTGACGAGCGCGGTCGGCGAAAGCGTGTGCCCCGCGCGCTCGGACTTCATCATGCCGCCGCCGATGCGGCGCATGTCCCTGTAGATCGTCTCCGACAGCTGGTGGAGGTCGAGCGGGCGGTCTGCGGACTGGTCTTCCGTGGTCATGCCGAGGGCTCCTCGGCCCGGCAGGGTACCCGAGGCGTCGTGCGGCGAACCCCTCAGGTTCTCCCCTGAAGCAGGGAGTCGAACAGCTCGGCGCTGATGAAGGTCGGCGGAAGCACCTCGCGCTGGTTCGCGCGCAGGCTGTGCAGGAACCGCTTGGGGCGGATCGCGACCTCGTCGATCGAGACGAGCACGACCTCGCGGTCGCGGTCGCGCGCGCTCGGGTGCAGGTACAGGATCCACACCGTTTCACCCGCGACGAGGTCCGCAACCGCGTCGCCCTCGGGAATGGGCACGAGATCGGCAATGTCGGCGGCAGTCGGGTCCCGCTCCAGCCGCTCGAACGCGCCGATCTCGACGGGCGCGCCGAACCAGTCGCCCGTGCGCTCGTCGAGCATGGAGCCGTTCGTCACGAGACCCGCGAACCGGAAGGCGAGGTCGCCGACGACGGCGGCGCAGATGAGCGCGCCGAGGAGGACATTCCCGAAGAGGACCCTGTCGCTGCTGGCGACCGCGCGGAGTCCCTGCAGGCGCGCGCCGAGCTGGCGCGGCTCGGCGAGCACCTCGTAGACGCCCCGACCGAGGCTGACATCACGGAAGTCCATCGGCCGCCGCGCGACCATCGCATCATCGCCCAACGGCGCCTGCCCGAGCAGCGCCACGACGCAGGTCAGCAGGATGACGACGCCGACGCCGATCGAAAGCGCGCGCGCGAGCCTGCGCGAGGCGACGCGGCAAGACGCGATCGCGAGGACCGTGAGCGTGATCGCCACGATCGAGCAGACGCCGCCCGCGAGGCCCGCGATGGGGCCGACGCTGCGCCTGGGCGTCGTCCAGAGCCCGCGCACGGGCTCGGACATCAGACAGAACGCGTAGAGCAGCCCTGAGATCAGCGCGCCGGTCAGGCACACGACGAGTGCGGCGCGCCAGTTGCCCGGCGAACGGCTTGGGACATAGACGGGGATCGGCTCGTGGTTGTGCCGCCCCGCTTCCATGCGTCAGCAGCCGTAGCGCGCCTTGATCTTCGGCACGATGTACTCGGCGAACGCACGGTCGAAGTCGTGCTCCGGCTTCCAGCCCCAGTCGCGGCGGGCGGCGGAGTCGTCGCAGTCCTCGGGCCACGAGTCGACGATGCGCTGGCGCTCGATGGTCGGCGCGTAGCTGGTGTCGGCCTTCGGGAAGAACTCGCGCACCTTGGCGGCGATCTCCTCGGCGCTTGGGGCGAAGGCGCTCACGTTGTAGACGAGGCGCGAGAGTTTCTCGCGCGGCGCGTCGGCGAGCTCCATGAGGGAGCGCACCGCGTCGGGCATGGTCATGAACGGGATGCGCGCGTCCGGGCGCACGAAGCAGGCGTAGGGCTTGCCCTGCGCGGCCGCGTGCAGCATCTCGGGGCCGTAGTCGCTCGTGCCTCCGGTCGGCACGGTGTCGGCCGAGATGATGCCGGGGAAGCGGATCGAGCGGAAGTCGACCGTGCACTCGGGGCGGTCGGCCGCGAGCAGGCGGTAGTGGCGCGCGTAGTAGCGGCCCATCTCCTCGACGGCGCGCTTGTTGACGCCGTACATCGTGATCGGCTCGAGGCACTGGTCCTCGGTCACGCGGCCCGCGGCGCACTTCTGGGCGAGCGTCGGCACGCCGTAGACCGCGATCGTCGACGGGAACATGAACTTGACGGGCGTGCCGCGGCGGGCGGCGCTGTCGGCCGCGAGCTTGAGCAGGTTCGCGCTGCCCATGACATTCACCTTGAGCGCGAGCTCGGGCGAGCGCTCGCCGCGGGTCGAGAGGAGCGCGGCGAGGTGCCAGACCTCGGAGACATCGTGCTTCTGGCAGATCTCGTCGATCGCGGCAGGGTCGCTCACATCGCAGGCGTAGGCCTTGGTCGCGTGGGCGGCGCGCTCCTTGGGGAGCTCGCGCACATCCATGGCGACGATCTCACGCGACCCGTGGTAGCGCGTCGCGAAGGCGTCGAGGAGGGCGTGGCCCATCTCGCCGCCGGCTCCCGACACAAGAATGGCACCCGTGGAGGTGGAGGCGGTTCGGCTCGACTTCGGCTCGGTCATCGTGGCGTGAATCGTGGTCATGGCGGAGGGCGGATGGGTGCGGGACGCGGTCGGCGAGTATAGGTTGTACGCATGCCCGCACATGCCATCCCCCAGCCCTGGCGCCCCGAATCGGCGGACGAGGTCATCCGGCTGCTCGGCCTCGAGCCGCACCCCGAAGGCGGGTACTACCGCGAGACCTGGCGCGACCGCCCCGCCGACGGCGCCCGCGGCGCGGGGACCTGCATCTATTTCCTCCTGCCCGGCGGCGTTGCGAACCGGTGGCACCGCGTGGATGCCGCGGAGATCTGGCACTTCTACGCGGGCGCACCGCTCGAGCTCTCGATCGCGGGGCACGGACGGGCGCCAGAGACACAGGTGCTCGGGACGGCGCTCTGGGATGGCGAGCGTCCGCAGATCGAGATTCCTCCGAACGCCTGGCAGCGCGCGCGGAGCCTCGGCGCGTGGACGCTCGTCGGATGCACGGTGAGCCCGGCGTTCGAGTTCGACCGGTTCGAGATCGCAGGCGACGGATTCGCGCCGCCGGCGCGCTGAGGACCGGCCGTCCCGCGCGCGTGCTACGACGCGACGCAGCCGAGCCGCTCGAGCAGCTTCCTGGTCGCGACGATTCCGTCGGCCTCGCTCAGGCGCTTGCCTTCGTACTCGATGCCGATTGCGCCCGCGTACTTCACCGCGCGCATCTGCTCGACGAGCTTCGGGTAGTCGAGCAGGGTCTCGTTGCCGGCTGCGTCGAAGTCGTAGCTCTTCGCCGAGCAGCCCTTCGCGAAGGGCGCGACGAGGCCAACATTCCGCACGGGGTCCTGCAGGACGCCCTTCTCATCGCGCCAGTTGCCGAAGTCGGGAAGCGTGCCCAGTTCGGGAGCGCCCACGGCGCGGATCACGCCCGCGAGCCACGCGCCGTCCGACGAGAGCCCGCCGTGGTTCTCGACGATGACGCTGAGGCCGAACGGCTTGGCGGCGGCCACGAGCTTGGCAAGGCCGTCCGCGCAGCGCGAGGCCTGCTCGTCCTTCGAGCCCTCGCCGATCGCGTTCACGCGGACCGAGTGGCAGCCGAGGGCCTTCGCGAGCTCGAGCCACTTCTTGTGGTTCTCGGTGAACTGCGCGCGGTCCTTCTCCTCGGCGCCGCCGCAGATCCCCTCGCCGTCGCACATGATGAGGAGGCTCGACACGCCGTGGTCGTCGGCGCGCTTCTTCAGCTCGGCGGCGAGGGTCTTCTCGCCGATGCGCGGGCGGTAGAAGGAGTTCACATACTCGAGGCGCGAGATCCCGAACTCGGTCTTCGCGAACCTCGCGAAGTCCATGGGATCCTCGACCTTCGCCGGACGCTCCTCGGGCCTGCAGAGCCCGAAGCGGCGGTGGAGCGACCACTGCGCGAGCGAGATCGGGTTTGCGATCGGCTCGACCGGCGCCCGGCCCTGCGGGACGGCGCTCGACGCCGGCAGCGCGCAGGCCGCGAGCGAGGCGAGTCCGACGATGTGAAGCGCTTCGCGACGATGCATGGGATCCTCCACGGGCACGCTACCGCAAACCGACGCGGCGCGATCCTACACTGCGTGCCATGACTTCCCGGATTCCGCTCCTCCGCGCGACCGCGCTCCTGCTCCTCCTCGGTCCGATGGCTGCATCCTCCGCGGGCGGATCCCCGACCGCGGGCGACACCCGCACCAAGGCGCGCGTCGAGTCGCTCGCGGCGCCTGTGACGATCGACTTCGATGCGACCGCCGTGCCGACCATCCGGGCGGGCAGCGTGGACGACCTCGCCCGCGCCCAGGGCTGGGTCCACGCGCGCGACCGGTTCCTGCAGATGGATCTCGCGCGCCGGGAGGCCGCCGGCGAGCTCGGCGAGGTCTTTCCCCCCGCGCGTGAGCGTGACCGGGTTGTCCGGCCTCTCGCGTTGCGCGCCGTGGCGCAGCGCGCGCTCGCGGCGATGAAGCCGGAGCATCGCCTGCTGCTCGAGCGGTACGCAGAGGGGGTCAACGCGCGGCTCGCGTCCGAGCGGCCGCTCGAGTATCAGATGCTCCGGCAGGCGCCCGCGCCGTGGCGGCCGGAGGACACGCTGCTCGTCCAGCTCGGGATGGGGCGCTACCTCGATGGTTCCGCGGAGTCAGAGCGCGCCCGCGCGGCGCTCATCCGCCGCATCGGCCCGACAGCGGCGGCGTTCTACGCGAGCGCCGAAGGACCACTCTCGGCCGCCGTGGACGGCTCGCCCCTGCCTCCTCCGCCCCCGCTGCCGTCGGCTGCGGAGCTCGACCTCCGCACCCGCGCCGTTCCGCCGACTGCCGCGCCCGCTTCGGGTGACGCGCCGGTGCCCGGTTCCAACGCGTTCGCCGTCGCAGGCACCCGCACGCCGGATGGCCGGGCCATCCTCGGAAACGACATGCACCTCGCGCTCATGGCGCCGGGGATCTGGTACCGGATCGCCCTCGAGTGGCCGGACGGAAGGCTGCTCGGGGTCTCGCTGCCCGGAGTGCCGCTGATCGTCCAAGGGACCAACGGCGCGGTCGCGTGGGGGTTCACCAACCTGACGGCGGACCTTTCCGACCTCATCGTGCTCGAGGTCGACGCCGCGGATCCGACGCGGTACCGCACCGCCGAGGGCAGCGAGCCCTTCGTGGTCGAACGCGCCTCGATCGGACGCGCGCCGCGCGCCGAGACGATCGAGTGCCGATCGACCCGCTACGGTCCGGTGGTGAGCGTGCTCCCGGACGGGCGCCCGGTGGCGCTGCGCTCGCCCATGCTCGCGCCGGGAGGACTCGACTGCGGGCTCTTCGACCTCTGCTTCGCGCGGACCGTCGAGGCGGCGCTCGCGTCCGCGCGCGCCTGGAACGGTCCCGCGCAGAATGTCCTGGTCGCGGGCGCGGACGGCCGGATCGGCTGGACGATCGCCGGTGCGCTCCCGAAGCGGTCGCGCAGCGGCGCCGTCCCGACGACCTGGAGCGAGGCCGAGCCGAACCAGGCCCTGCTCGCGAACGAGCTCAAGCCGATGGTCGTCGATCCGCCGAGCGGCGTCCTGACGAGCGGCAACCAGCTCCCGATCGCGCCGAAAGGCGACCTTGCGGCCGTGCTCGGGATCGAGGAGGCGTCGGGCGACCGCGCGCATCGCCTGCGCACGATGCTCGAGTCGCGGCGCGACTGGACCGAGCCCGCGCTGCACGAGGTGCAGCTCGACACCTACTCCGCGCGGCTCGTCCGCTGGCGCGACGCGATCCTCTCGACGATCGGCGAGTCAACCGGCGATGAACTCGCCGAGGCGGCCCGGCGCGAACTCGCGTCGTGGAACGGACGGATCGATGCGGGCCAATCCGCGAGCGAGATCGTGGACGCGTTCCGGCTCGGGATGCGCGGAGCGGTCGGGGCCGCAATGGGCGGCGACTGCGTGGATGCGATCGAGGACGAGGCGCTGCTCCGCGCCTTCGAGTCGCGCGCGGCCCATCTGGCGCCCGAGCCGAAGGGAGACTGGTCCGCGCTCGCCACGCGCCTTCTGGCCGGAGCGGCAGGCTCCGTGCGCATCCTCGATGTGAACGCAACCGGTGCGGTGCGCTTCCGCACTCGCGGAGAGGCGAATGTGGCCGCGATCCGCCACCCGGTCGCGGACGCGCTCGGTCCCATCGCGAAGGTGGCGGAGATGCCGCGCACGCGGCTCCCCGGGCATCCGACCGTCATTCGGGTCCAGACCCCGGGCTTCGGCGCGAGCCAGCGATCGGTGGTGTCGCCATCCAAGCTCTCGGATGCGATCCTCGTGACGCCGTGCGGGCAGGCCGGTATGCCGACCTCAACCCACTTCCGCGATTGCCATCCGTTCTGGGAGGAGGGACGGCCGTTTCCACTCGTCCCCGGAACAGCGACGGAATCGGTCGAGCTCACGCGGGACGCGCCGGTCCCACCGGCGGAGCCCGCGCGTGGGCGCCGGCCTCAGTCGCGCGAGTAGGGCACGATTCGGAACTCGTCGCTCTCGGCGACCTCCTGCCCGCTGTCCTGCCCGCCATCCTCTCCGCGATCAACGGCCCTCCGCACGCGTGAGAGCGTGGCGACGATCTGCTTGCCCATGATCGCGCGCATGAACGCCGCGCGTTGGCGGCGTCCCTCCTCGCTGCCCGGATGCGCGGTCGGCAGACGCATGCTCGGCACCGGCGGCTCGCGATCCGGCTCGATCAGGCTGTAGAGCACCCGCCGGCCGCGCGCGCCACGGATGATCTCGAGCTCGTCGATCGGCTGCCCGAGGCTGAAGCCCGCCCGTCTGAACGCCCGGATCGCGGAATCGACCGCATCGAAGTGAACGAGGATCGAGGCGCTCACGGCGCGTCGTCGAACGCCATCGCCGAGATCGAAGTCCGCGAGCACCGCGCTGCCCGTAACGATGAGGAGCGGGAGCTCCGCCTGCGCGAGCACGGACTCGGCGGCGTCCAGCGACCGCCGGATCGCGGCCTGCGCTTCCCGCACGCGAGCGAGGATCAGTGGATCCGCCGCACCCTCGCTCATTGCGCGCCGCACGCTCCCCAAGAGGAGAGTGCGATCGCCAGGTCGTCGGCAAGCACGCTCCCGTCGCCGGTGAGATCCGCAGCGCAGCCGCCACAGACACCCCATGCTCCGAGCAGCGCCGCGAGGTCCGCGCCATCCACGGCGCCATCGAGGTCGAGATCCGCGCGGCATCCGCACTCGTCGGGCTGTCCGTCCCCATCGCCGTCCGCGCTCGCTCCAGACGCGATGTCCACTGCGTCGGGCACGCCGTTGGCATTGCAATCGGGCGCAGTCACGAGCTCGATGCACGCGCTGGTCATGGATCCCGCGTCGCCGCCGATCGCGTCCGTCACGGTGAGCGTCCAGGTGCCCTGCGGGGCGCCGCCGGTGAATCCCGCGAGCGTTCCGATCGGGCGCAGCGTGCCGGACATCGCGGGAGTGGCGCCGAAGGTGCAGGTCGCCTCGGCCGCGGCGATGGCTCCATCGTCGAACCACACATCGAGATCGTCTCCGCCGCAGCCCCACGGCCCCGGATAGCCGGTCGAAGGCATGCCGGGGCGGTCGAGCAGCACGACCTCCACCCCGACCGGAGACCGAAGTCGCGCGCCGAGGTCACCGATCCACGGGTGGGCGAGCGCGAGATGGACGCGTACCGCCACCGTGGTGCGGACCTCTGCGGCGGGAGGAACGGTGATCGACCAGGCCCGTGTCCCGCCGTCGACAAGCGCACCGGTCCCGAGGCACCAGATGTCCGCCCCTGCCGTCGCCGCAAGCATCGCCGCGGCGATCCCTGCATTCCATCCGCTCGTCATCGCGCCCCCTGTGCGTTCATCACGCTGTTTCGGCTCGCATCGAGCGTCTGGTCCGGATCGCGCATTCCCGCGACATGGCACCAGCCCGAACGCAGTCCCATGTCGTTGGCGCCCACGATGTGCCCCGACGAGTGCTCCACGACTCCATCCTCCGGATCGGTGAGCAGCACATCGGAGAGGATGTTGCAGTAGTCGTAGAAGAACGGCACGTTCGTGAAAGTCGTCGTGTGCGTGAACACGCGCGCGCGCGCCGCAGTCGGAATCGTCGACAGCCACGCCGCCGCGCCGTCGTAGGTCATGTCGAATGTCGCGCCGCATTGGATCCCGAAGATCTCACCCAGCGCCGCGACATTGCCCGCGAGGGCCGTCCCCTCGAAGGGGGTCCCCACCGTCTGCACCAGCCGCCCGGGCCCCGCCCAGTCCAGTCCGCTCCAGTAGAAGGTCAGGAGATGCAGCGCCGCCGACCCGCCTTGGCTGTGCGCGACGACGCCGTAGCTCTTGAACTGGTCGCAGCGGTCCGCAAGATCGAGCGCGAACGCATCGTGCGAGAGGTTCTGGTTCGGGTTGAGGTAGTGGTACGCATCGCCGCTGAAGTGGGCCGTGGGCCATGTGTTCGCATCGGCGCAGTAGCCGTGCGCGAGCGCGAGCGCATGCGATCCGACGCCCGGCGCCAGGGACGACCTGCGAACCGCCTCCACCGATGCGACCGTCGGCCGCCCACACCAAACCGCGTCCTTGGGATGGTCGTCAGGCGACCGGGGCGCGTGCAGCAGCCGAGCGAGCGCCTCGTCGCTCTCCGCGGCGACGGACGACATCCAGTCGATCGGAGCGAATCCGTCGCGCTCATGGATCCGCACCTCGCGGAGCGCGAGCGACTCGCCGTCCGACAGCGCAAGCGCCGCCGCCTCGACCCCGATCCTGGCCATGGCGCGGCCGTCGACCGTCTCAAGCTCGGCGAGGCCACCGACCCAACCCATGCATCGGTCGGGATGCCCTCCGGCCTCCCCCTGTCGCACCGCCCAGAGCTCCGCCGCGGCGAACACAGTCGAGCGGTCGTCGAGGCCATCGACCGGCAGAAGCACATCGATCCACCCGGCGTGAGACCCCGACGGTTCGAGCCGCGCCGGCGCCGCGAGCGTCCCGTCGGGAGCGACCCGGAGTGGGTAGTGGATGGTGCGCCTGCGGCGCGCTCCATCCTGCCCGACCACGGTCCCGTCGATCCACGCGACGGCATCGCCCCGGCGCGCGCGGGGGAAAACGACTGAAACCGCACCATCCCCTCGGACGCCGACGGCTGCTGGCTCGATCGTGCCGTCGCCCCAACGGATGCTCGCGTCATCGACCGAGATGGCCCGCGCGGACGGGAGGCCCGGGAGCGATCCGTCGACGCCCCTCACAACGATCTCGCATGGCGCTCCTGCTCGCACCACACGGTGGGCGAGATACGCGGACAGCGAATCGGCGGATGGATCGGCAACCATGACCACCGCCCGGCGCCCCACATGCTCGCGAGGTGTGCGCAGCCGAATCGTCGTGGCCCCGGCTGGCAGCTCGAGGTCAAACATCCGTGCAGGCTCGTCGATCCCGATCACGGACTGCGAAACCTCCGCGACGCCGACCTTCCATGCGACCGTCGTCCCGTCGTGCGCACGGCCAGCGTCTTCATCGGCGGCCAGCTCGATACGCGCCGTGTCGGATTCGAGCGTCGCCTCCCACGCGAGCGCGCCGGCGCCAAGCACGAACAGCCGCACGGCGCCCCCGGCATGCACGAAGTCCAACCGGGCCTCCCCGTGCGCGGGGTTCTCGCGCGCCGCAGTGTCAATGGCCGCTCGCAGGAACGCCACGCGCGATGTGGTCGGCGTGAGCTCCGCGGCCGGAAGGACGACGGCACCCGACTTCACATCGTCGGGTCCGGCGAAGAGGCGCTTGACGCCACGCCGCCCACCATCGTCCGCCGAGGCGGCGCCCGCCCCGCCGAGCAGCGCGATCAGCGCCGATGCAACGCATGCGGCGGACGCCATGCGCGTCACCACGCGTGGAAACGCACCGCGCGAGCCGCCACGCCGGCCGAAAGGTCCTGCGAGAGAACGGATCAGATCCATGGCGACAATCTAGCGTCGCACGCCGCAGTCCCGAAAATCAACGCAGAAATGCGTTGCGAAAATCAGTTCGTCCATGCATTGAGGACGAGCGCCAGGTCCCCTCCGTCGACGGCCCCGTCGCGGTTGACATCGCCCGGACCCGTCGCCGGACCCCAGGCGTTCAGCAGGATCGCGAGGTCGGCGCCGTTGACCGCGCCGTCGTTGTTGATGTCGGAAGGCGAGTCGACGCCGCCGTGGAACAGCCGCGCCGCCGGAAGCGCCGACTTGTCGACGCCAGGCCCCTGCCACGACGCGACAAGACCAGCGCCGCCGCCGCGCTCGAAGAACTCGATGCGGATCGCATGCCGGCCGGCTGCGAGCGCGATGGAGCCGGAGGCTTCGACCATCCCGTGCAGCCCGTCGTTGCTCACCACCGTCGTCGATCCGATCCTGAGCCGCGACCCGTCGTCCGAGCTCGTGAAGAAGGTCCACACGCCCGGCTGGGGAACCTCGATCCAGCCGCTGAAGACGGCGCCCACATCGTCGGCCCGCCCGCTCGAGGCGAACGCACCCGATGTCGAGGCGAAGTTGATGTCTGCGGCGGTGGTCGTGAGGTACGGCGCGAGCAGCGTGAAGTCGGGCAGCACGCTCGGCGCGGCAAGCGCGTAGTACGCGGCTGAGAGCGCCGGCGTCGCGTCGATCGGGTTCTCGGGGACCCGGACCGCCGAGACGGTCGGGACGACCGACGCGAAGGCGGTCTGACCGCTGGTGTCGCGCACGCCGTAGACGAAGGTGTCGTTGCCGGAGTAGGACGCGTTCGGCTGCAGGTAGCGCACCTGGTCG
>Ga0078894_10001295_pt1 | contig 18533 bp, 19 predicted proteins | sample LauGreSu1BDMLBSD_2_FD_67506 | JGI IMG/M metagenome (GOLD analysis project Ga0078894, IMG submission 67506) | Freshwater lake microbial communities from Lake Michigan, USA - Su13.BD.MLB.SD (version 4) (version 4) | ecosystem: Environmental > Aquatic > Freshwater > Lake | place: Lake Michigan... | reverse complement strand
GAGGGCGGTGCCACATACTTTGCGGGAGTCTGGATCGAGGACTCTGTATGGGGTTCCAAGAATCCCTTTCGCTTCTCCTGCCTCTGCGTCGATCTTACCACGGGGAAGTGTATAACACATGAGGGAATCGCCGCGGGCAAGAAGGGTTCCTGGACGACGGACGATGTGTGTCACTTCTTTCAAGTGTATCTCCCTACCGAGTGCGTGGTCTGGTGGAAGGGTGATCCACTCGACCAGCCGGCCCCCGAAGAACTCCAGAGGAAATTCGGAATTCCGGGGAGCCGAATTCAATTCGTCTCCGCAACAGATCAGGGTGGCTTTGAACGTCCGATGGTGCGCGAAGAATTTCTGGAACGGGTCTTCGCAATTCAATCACTGCTTCCGACCCGCGAAGTCCTCCAACTCTCGCAGCGTCCTCTCACAGAGCGACTTCTGTGCGCGGCCTTTCAGCGCCTACAGGAGTATTATCCGACCGGGTTCAAGCGTATTCACGTGCCCGAACAGTGGTCGCCCTCGGCGAACCTTTCGCTCGGAAATCAGGCACTCTTTCAGCTGAATATTGTGACGCCGAAGATGGAGGACTCTATTCTCGGACTCTTTCAGCGGACACATACGGTCTTCGGTAAACGCGCGATGCGTAATCGAATCCTGTATCCGACCGCGAACGTGCAGAGTCTGAAGTTAAGATACACCGAGATCGCCTACGTGCTCTCTATGGGTGCCGAGATGCGAGAGGAAATGCACCGGAATCTTCGACAGATTGAGGATCTACCGCGAATTCATCGGAGAATGTCGGAGGGTGATACGACACCTTCGGAGGTTCTTCTCTTGGATACGAGCTACATTTGCGCGCAACGGCTGCTGGACCTCTTGAAGGGGACACCACTTGAGCCACTTAGCCCGATTGATGTGCGTAGCCTACAAAAGGAATTCTATTCCGTGTTCTCCGTGGAAAAGGCGGCGGTAGCGAATGAGAACGCCTTTTGCTTCGAGAATGAGCCGGAGGTCGCCCGTATAGAGGGTGATATTGCCCTCCTCTACAGGGATCTTGACACAGTCGTACAGAAGGTATCGAAGTGGTCAAGAACGGATGGACTCAAGCTGGAATTCCGCGAAGTACTTGCCCCGATTTTAGTGGGAAATAAGGCGACCATGGCGGCAGTTGCCGCAGCTCTACGCTCCACAGTTGTAGCACCTTATGAGAGGATATATGTGCACGCAAAGAAGTCGTCGGCGCATGTGGAGATCCCTGTGCTGGAGGATATTTATCAGCGGATTCTTATGGAACGCTCCAAATTACAGGCGGCCGTGAAGCGAGTTCTTCCGGTCGCATCTGGAAAACTCGCCACCGCCTGTACGGCCATCTGGAATTCCGTGGAGTCATGGATTGCGAATGTGGATGTTACCAACACGATTGCGACCGTTTCCAGAGAGCGGGGTTTCTCATGTCCGAGGATTGATGAGGCGGTTTCCGAGTCCTATGTACGCATGGAGAATCTTCGGCATCCGCTGATAGAGGCTAGTCTGAAGCGGACCGAGTATGTGAAACACAGCGTCGATCTTGGATCTGGATCCGCAGCTGCATCGGCGAATGGCTGGCTCATCTACGGAATGAACGCGAGTGGAAAATCAAGTCTCATGAAAGCGGTCGGGATCGCCCTCATACTCGCGCAGAGCGGCTGCTATGTTCCGGCCACGAACTTTCATTTTCACCCTTTCCGAACACTCTTTACGCGCATTCTGAACACGGACAATCTGTGGGCCGGCCTCTCGTCCTTTGCGGTGGAAATGACCGAGTTGCGCGAAATTCTACAGAGGGCCGATACGCATAGTCTGGTCCTAGGTGACGAAGTATGTTCCGGCACGGAGTCCGTCAGCGCCGCAGCCATCGTCGGGGCATCTCTACAGTGGCTGAAACGGCGGGGGGCAAAATTCATCTTCGCCACGCATCTACACGGTCTCGATTCCGTGGTAGGTGAAGACGGAATCGCAATCTGGCATTTGAAGGTCCGGTACGAACCTCTGGAGGATCGATTAATCTATGATCGAACTCTTACTCCAGGATCGGGTAGTAGTCTATATGGCCTAGAGGTCGCGAGAGCAATGAATCTGCCGGAGGAGGTGCTTGCTGTCGCGCATACTCTTCGACGACAGATAACGGGGACGAGGACGGAATTGGATGCCACATCGAGTGTCTGGAATTCGGAAATACAGCGGCGCGTATGTGAAGTCTGCGGCGAGGCCTTTGTGAAGGATCTGGAAGTGCATCATATTCGCCCTAGGCGCGAGGCGGGCACGGAGACCTTTTCGGACGGAGATGCTGTAAATCATGTACGGAACTTGATTACGGTCTGCTCTGCGTGTCACGACGCGCATCACGCGGGTATACTGGAGATCAGCCCTCTCGTACAGACGAGCGAGGGAGCGAAGCGGCTAACTGGCACCTCTGAGGGGTCACGTGAATCTGTTCGTCGCTCGAAATGGAGCGAGGAACAGACACAGCAAATTCGGAATTATCTGAGAATGTATCCGTCCGTTCCTCCGAAGCGGGCGGTATTTGATCTACAGGAACTCGGAATTACGATTAGTGTCTCGGGATTACGGTCTTTTCGGGGTGAGACCTAAACGGGTGCCACCGACGTTGTTGCTAACGGTGTCGGAACCGTTGTGACAGGTGCCATATTCTGCATGGCCTGCATAGCCTGCGGAGGAGAGGGCATAGCGATATAGGCGAGCGGGCCCGCAGGACCGGCAGGACCAACAGGACCGGCAGGGCCGGCAGGACCCGCAGGGCCAGCAGGGCCCGGCGGCCCCGCAACAACGGTTGCCGGAGAACTCCCAACTCCGGAAGCGATCTGCTTCTTCAGTTCGTTTATCTCGCTGCGAAGCTGCTGGAGTTCACGGCGAACAGGATTACCACCCTGGAAATTCAGTCCCGACAGGTTTAGCACAGAAGACATCTGCTATTAGAAACGTATTCCGTCGCGTGTTCTGAACGCGCCCAACTAAATTTGAAATATTTTTTCACCAGACGTTCAATAGAAGATCGTCATGATCATACCGATTCGCTGTATGAATTGTGGAAAACCGATCGCGGACAAGTGGCGGTTCTATACGCGTGAACTAAAGAAGCTGAATGGAGAGGATCACGCCGAGAAGCGTGTGTATTTCGATGGAACAAGCATTCCGGTCACGAACGAGAAGAAGCTCATGGATGCAATAGGGGTCACCCGCTCCTGTTGCCGTAAACACTTCTTAACACAGATTGATCTCATCCACAAGATTTAATCCAACAAATGAAAAGGAGAATCATGGACGCATATATTCCACCGTTGATAGCAATAACGGCGGGGATCGTTGTTGTCCTCTTATGTTTTTTAATGCGTATCCCCTTCTTTATTGTTGGCCTGTTGTCAATTGCGATGGCGATATACGTTCTACAGGATCATTACTATAGATATTCGGCTGAGTACAAAAGTGTAACGAGCCCGGCATTTTTCAGGCAGAATGCCTCCATGTTGATCGTAATTACCGTGATTGTCATGTCACTCGGATTTCTATTGCTGCGCTTTGGGCCTAGAACGATTACGTCGAATGTGGATGCGCGTGGTAATAAGCTGGGATTTCTAGATAAAATTACGCACGGCATTTCCGATTTATTCCGTGGTTCGGACCCTCGTTCCTATTTTGGGTATGCTCCTGGATATGCTTCTGGGTACCCTTCTGCCTATGACCCAAGATACCGGAGATAAATGTGAATTCATAATAGGTGAATGGTGTCTATCAAGAGGGGTGGTACAAGGCGTTTAAATAATAAGAAGACGGCGATGACAATTCCGGAAATCAAGTCATCGTTCGACAAGATAGAACAGGCCACGTATGATATTTTACGCTCCGGTGGGACCTTAGAGGAACAAGTGAAGAAATTCAAGGCCGAGTGGAAGGAAATTTTCCGGCGTCCGGTACGAACGGAATCGGCGGAAGCCTATTTGAAGATAAAGCAGACGACGAAGAAGCGGCCGCGCAACAACAACACGAGGAAATACAAGGGAAAGGGGGGTGCTAGCCCCCTTTCGGGCGCGCCTCTGGATCATGCTCTCCACCCTCCTCCCGCAAGTGGTACATTTCTGGATTACAAGGTCGCTGGAATGAACCCTCCCGGTATAGGTATGGATGCCGAATGTGGAATAAGAGACATTTCTCCAACGGCGCAGTCCGTAGCCGCCGCGCAGACTGGCGGATCTCTGAGTGATCTTATGTTCCGAACCTTCCAGAGTCCTCCCGAACAAACCGTGGGAGGAAGTGTCACGCGAATCGCATCGGACATCTTGAACGGGCGGCCAACGGAGTCGTCGCCTGCGCCCTATAATAGGGGTAGTCTGTATTGAGTAACGGCATGTAGGCTAAGTTAGGTACACCCCAAGGGTGTACCTAACTTTGGCACATGCCGTTAGACGTTACACCCTTAGGGTGCAGCTAACTTCGGCATCTGTCGGTAACGGCATGTAGGCTAAGTTAGGTACACCCCAAGGGTGTACCTAACTTAGCCTACATGCCTACAGTAGTGATGTAGGCATAATATAAGTACCCCCTAAAGGGGGTACTTAACTTCAGCACATCACGGTAAACCTAAATAAACAGTAGGTAGTCCTATAGTATGGAGGCCAGAATACGTGGAAGTGTTGGTCGTGACATGGCCGAAAAGTTGATTCACAGTTACTTCCGAACGTTCGATTACCCGTTTACGCGGCACCATATCGAGAGTTTCGACCAATTTCTAGGCCAGGACGTACCGGCCATCATACGCTCAGAAAACCCGTTCGTGCTCCTACAGAAGCCGATCGGGTCTACTGGCCTCTACGGATTAAAGTCCGAGATTTTCATAGGGGGTTTCGACGCGCGCCGAATCTATATTGGAACGCCCACTCTCAATCTGCGCGACACGGAGGAGATTCGGCTCATGTACCCGAATGAGGCGCGCCTTCGGAATCTCCACTACGCCTCTCAGATCGAGGCCGATATTGTCGTACGTGTCACATTTACGAATCCGAATCCGAGTGGCGGCAGCCCACTCGTGGAAGAGGTCATCTTAGACCCGGCCAAGAACGAGGAGTTCGCCTACCTCGCTCGCTTCCCCCTTGTGAAAATGCCGATCATGTTACACAGCCGCTACTGTATTCTACACGGGAAGCCCCAGGCCTTTTTGCGCGAGGCGGGCGAGTGCCAATACGACCAGGGCGGCTATTTTATCGTGGACGGGTCCGAGAAGGTGCTCGTATCTTCGCAGGAGGCGGCATTCAATACTCTCACGATCTCTCTGACGAAGAATGACCCCGACAACGAATTGAAGGCGAATATTCGCTGTCTGAATCCGGCCACGAGACAGGTGAAGCAAGTATCCTTTCTGTGGCCTCGCAGCCAGAACAAGATCCGAGTGAGTATACCATTCGTGAGATTAGACCTCCCGGTGTTCGTCCTATTTCGTGCCTTCGGTCTACAGACGGACGAAGATATTGTGCGCGCGATTCTGCCCGACCCGGACTCTCCGGAAACGAAGGCTCTTATGCCCCTGCTCCACGAAAGCATCCTGGACGCCTTCCCCTTCTTGGATACATTCTCCTCCGTCCAGTACATTAAAACGCTGACGAAGGGCTTCAGTGAGGCCCACGTGCTGAATATTCTTTTTAACCAGACCTTCATTCATGTTGAGAATAGGCCCGGTGCGCGCATCGCCTTTTTGGCCGACTGTGTTCGGCAGATTCTCCGCGTCTACGCGCAGATAGACTTGCCGACGGACAAGGACGATATTCGTAATCAGCGTGTTCTGACGAGCGGCGTACTTACGCGCATGCTCTTCCAGGATTCCTATAAGAAATGGAAAAAGGCTGCGACTCTTGCCCTGGACCAAGAGTACAAATACAATAGTGGATCCTATTCCGATGGCAAAAGCTTTCTGGATCTGTTTCAACAGGGCTCGCTCAATCAACTATTCCAGCTGGGAGTGATGACCGACCACCTGTTAAAGGGATTCAAGGGGAAATGGGTCGTCGGCGGCGGAAAGGAAAAGACGGGTGTGATCCAGCCCCTTTCACGACTATCCTACATGGATTTCATGTCGCACTGTCGTCGCGTCGTCCTGGACTTCGACACAAGTCTCGATATCGCCGGGCCGCACCGTCTACACACGAGTCAATTCGGCTACTTTTGCACGAGCGAGACACCTGGCGGAAAGGCCATCGGCATCACGAAGAATCTGTCTATTATGACGGCCATATCTACGGTCACGGAGCCGGCGAAATTCATTGAATGGCTGTTTAAGCGGGGCGGCGTGATTAGTTGCGATCAGACGACGGCCGGATCTTTGGCGGTGACTGTCCCCGTCTACGTGAATGGGGGTATCGTGGGCTACACGGTGCGCCCCCATATTCTAAAGGATGTACTAAAACTGATGAAGTGGACTGGCTGTCTCCCCGCCTTCGCGTCCATCGGCTTCAGTATTCGTGATCGTCGCATCTTTATCTATTTGGACGAGGGACGCCCGATGCGCCCTCTGATTCATTTGGGGGCCAATGGCGCGATTCCGGTGGAGAGGATTCAGCAGGGCGTCGAGTGGAGAAGACTCGTTATGGGGAACTATTCGCCCACAAAGGAGCGGGCCATGTATCAGACGGGGTTCATAGATCCCCTCTCCTCCTCTAAGTCGGTAACGCTGGAAGACTACATTGCTGAACTGAAGCCGCACGCGGGGGCCATTGAATACGTGGATCCGTATGAGGCGAATGAATCCTATGTCGCCATGTACCCGGACTACATAAAACCGGAGACGAGCCATTTGGAAATACATCCGAGTACGATTGTGGGTCTGCTGACCTCCGTCATTCCCTATCCGAATCACAATCAGTCCCCGCGTAACCAGCTGAGTTGTTCCCAGAGTAAGCAGGGTCTATCCGTCTACGCCACGAACTATCCGAACCGGTTTGACAATATGGTACACGTCCTCTCGTACGCGGAGGCGCCCCTCGTACGTACGTTGTACTATGACTACATTGCCGACGGGCAAATGGGCTACGGCCAGAACTTGACCGTGGCGATCGGCTCGTTCACGGGCTACAATCAGGACGACGGGATCATTTTCAACGCCGACTCGTTTCAGCGCGGCATGTTTCGCAACATGACGTTCCGCTCCTACGAGACGTTCGAAGAGGACGATAAGATGACGAAGACGATCACGAGAGTGGCGAATCCGGCTCGTATTGCCGGATGGACGAAGCTGAAGCCGGGTGTGGACTACTCTAAGTTGGACGAGCGCGGTATTATTCGCGTGGGGGAGAGAGTGGATGAGTCGACGGTTCTTGTCGGCATGTATCTTCAGTCACAGTCCGGCGACATGCGCGACGCGTCTCTGACGGCGCAAGTATGGACGTCCGGGCGCGTGGAGAAGGTGGCCGTGATGATAAACAATATGGGGAGGGCTCTCGTGAAAATCCGCGTGATCCAGGACCGTATTCCGGAACTAGGCGACAAATTCAGTACTCGCCACGGCCAGAAGGGCACGATCGGAATGCTGATTCGGAGCCACGACATGCCGCGAACGGCCGATGGGATCGTGCCCGATATGATTGTGAATCCGCACTGCATGCCGAGTCGTATGACGATGGCGCAGATGTTGGAGTCGAATCTTGGGAAGGCGGCGGCGGTCTTGGGGGCCATTGGAAACGCCACGGCCTTCATGAACGAGGGGAACCCCGCGAAGGAAATCGGGGCGGTTCTAAGAGATCAGCTGGGAATGAATCCGATGGGCGACGATATCTTATACGACGGCATGTCAGGCACACAGATTCCGTCCAGTATCTTTATGGGGAATATCTACATTATGCGTCTGAAGCACATGCCGGAGGACAAGTGGAATGCTAGGGCGGAGGGGCGCAAGGAGCAGCGGACACATGCGCCTACGGGAGGTCGTGGAAACCAGGGCGGCCTTCGTATTGGCGAGATGGAACGCGACACGATTGTGGGGCACGGAATCGCCGATTTCTTGCGCGAGTCCTATATGAAGCGCGCGGACGGCTATACGACGGTTCTATGTAATGGGTGTGGAATGATACCCATATACAATGTCGGAAAGCGTCTGTATATCTGTCCGATGTGCGATGGTCCTGTTCGGTTCATTGGAGATGTGGCGTCTAATCTGGAGGTTATTCCACCGAATAAACGGAGTCTGGCCACATTTTCCGAGGTGGAAATTCCATACGCAACGAAAGTTTTGGAGCAGGAACTCGCATTCTTTTTGAATATGTCAATGCGGATGCTCACATCCCACGATGTCACGCATTTACGCGGGGCGCCCTTGGTCGAGCTGACGGCGGATCAGCAGAAGGCGGCGCTGGAGGCCCGTCTGCCGGAGCGGGTTGTTCTGGACACCTTTGTTCCGGAGATGATCGAGGCGAAGAATGACTATGAACTCACGCCGGAGGAGGTCGCTGCCCTTGGGCTGTCACACAAGGAGTTATCCGCGCCCCCTCCTCAAGTGAACTCGAAGGTTCTGAATGCCGCCGTGGAGGCGGCCGTGAACGCCTCTTTGAAGACGGGGGATACGGCGGGGCGTAAAGTGAGTTCCGAAGTCGTTAATGCGGCAGTGAATGCGGCAATAGCGGCCAGTAAAGAGTCGGAGGTGAGGACGGCGCAATCAGAGGTGGTTGCTCCGGCGAATACGACGGAGGTACAGACACTCGCCTTCTCGGCTCCGGGACCTCAGATACCGATGCCTAGGTCTACAGAGATGGGTCCGGTCATCTCGGAGCCGTCGGGACTTTCGGAGGGAGATTACGAGAGTCTCTCGCAGGAGAACGAGTCCGGGAACTCGGCAAATTCGGTAAGCGGATCGAGGGAAAAAGAATCGTTAGAGGGGACCTATAGTGCGCGGGGGGGAGGCCAAGGGTACCAACAAGGGTACCAACAAGGGTACCAACAAGGCCAAGGATCCGTGAACGTACAGACGTCTTCGCAGCCTGTACTTGTTGTTCCGCTGAATGTGTCAAATCAGCAGGGAGGACAGTCAGCCGCGGCCCAGTATTTGAATTCCGCAGCACCAGGTGCGCCTGCCACATTCGCAGTAGATACGAGCAGCATAACGAACTCATCTGCGCCTCGGTCACAATCCAACTCTAGATCGGGATCGCCCGCACCATCTCGTAATAACGCGCAGAGAGTCTCGGTGACGAAATCGGGTGGCGGCGGAGAGGGCCCAGCCACATCTGCAAATACGCGCGTGACGGTTGTCAAACATAACTGACGGTAACGGCACATGCCGTTACATGAATAAAATTGAATATGTATAAGCCCCCGACATCACCACATGTCGGGCATTCTGATCGTCGGTCACTGTAAGCCCGGTCCCGAGAGTCCCCATAAGCCGCTCTACGAACTACGGGAAAACCAGTGTTTTCCTCTAGAGGGAGTTGATTACTTGGACACGATGGATACGTGCCCGGAGGCAGAAGGACAATTTCGCAAATGGGCCGAAATTCCGCACAATTCCAAAGATATTCTGTATCCTTGGAATTGTCCGTTGTATCTGGGTATTTTGAGTAAACTGTCACTGTTCGGCGAGTGTAAACAAATGTGGACGAATTTGCTCGTGGACGGATATGCGATTTTGAGATCCGGTGGCGTTATTGTTGTTCCAACGACGAAGGACATAACCCCTATTCCTGCGAAGATCGTCGACAATAAGTGCCTGTTCTTTCTTATAAAGGATTCCGCAAAGGAGCAGATTGAGAATGTAGAACGGGTCGTCGCCGAACTCGCACCTGGAAAGTGGCACGTAAAATACGTGGCCGAGTATCCGCTCACTCTCACAAAACGGCAGAAACACTATAAGGGCTATCCGTGTCTTGTTATACAGAGACTGGGCTGAAACGCTACCGCGATGTGCTGAAGTTAAGTACCCCCAAAGGGGGTACTTATTTTGTGCCTACATGCCGTTATTTGTCAGTATTGTATAGGATGAAAAACGCAATTTTTGTTTTATCTGGAAATTGTAGAACGTTTATTGACTGCATTGACAGTATCTATTCAAATGTGATTTCAACACTGTTTCCACAAGACGTAAATATATACATATACTTATATCTAAAGTTAACGGATCCGGGGCCAAAAGGGTATGGTGGTTGGAATTTTCAATATAAAGATGTTGATTATAATATGATTTTGGACAAAATAAATACATTTAAAGGGACCTATCCCACGTTAAATATTGAATATAAATTGTTACCAGGTGATGAAATTTCAGACAGTGAAATAATGGCACAAGTAAAAGATAGAAGTTTGTATAGGGGTCACTACGCAAAAACCAATATATTATTGCGTGGAATGCATTGCCATTATAATTTGGAGAAGTGTGGTCTTTATGTATTAGAAAAGGAGGAGTCTATTCAATCGAAATTTGATTATATAATTTACGCCCGCCCGGATTTATTTTTCACGAACAAATGCACTGGTATAGAAACGTACAAGACGTCTATAGTAACACTCGGTAAGGGGCCAAATAATTATAATAATGACCATATTGCAATTATACCACGTGATTATCTTAACGCCTTTTTCTTGGATAGAATGGGCGTCTATAGAACTAATACACAGAAACACTTTATATCACCAGAAGAGGTGTATTGGCACACAATTACATACGAAGTAAAACAGATAGGAAAATATTATATAAAACGTCCTTGACGCCCCCCTCCCGGAACTAAATTTGACCTAGACCTTCTATAGAGACTCACATACAAAGATGGATTTCGAGACACTGGACGTCCTCTACAAAAGTCGCCAGACTCTTCTCACGATTCTAAAGGGCAAGGGCTATAATACAAAGCCCTACGAGAAATTCGGCCCCTTTGAGATCGAGAAGATGGTCTCCAGCGATAAGGAGCGGGCTCTCAATATGGAGCTCGTGCGCGAACTCCCAGAGGAATCGACGCTCCCGACAAACTGCCGCGTAGAGTACGCCATTCCGAGAGTGAAGAGCCGTCTGGCCGGTTTTGTTCGTAAACTCCTGGTGGACGATGAGACGGGCGAGGATCTCATCGATTCGAAGAAGACGGAGATCATCGTAATCACTCTAGAATCCGTCGGAGACACCTTTCACGTGGTGGCACTCAATCAATGGATAAAGAAGAATATTCGCATAGCATTCTTTGACGCCCATGCCCTGACGAGTAATCCGCTCGACCACGTACTCGTGCCGAAGCACGAGATCGTTCCGGAGGACGAGCACGCCGAGCTTCTGAAGACGTACAATATGACGAGTAAAGCGAATCTCCCGATTATCCGATTTCACGAAGATCCTATTGCCCGTATTCTAGGTCTTACTCCCGGTTCGATTGTGAAGATCACGCGCCCGTCACCTTCTGCGGGTATCTACACCCTGTATCGTGTATGTACGCCATGATCCAGATTATATCTCTGACTATTCTTAGAGAATGGCGACACAATGTCCAAGTACATCTGATATATTAGCAAACTATACAAGTTTTTATAACTGGCTACAGAGTCCTAATCGCAGCTCCTGCACGAACGTAACGAACTCCGTCGTGTACGACGCTCTCAGGGCCGCGCGAGGAAATCCTGGTACGACTATCGCCCAACTGAATTCGGAGATAAAAACAAGTAGGGCCGAACTGGAAAATACCAAGCTCCAAGCCGAAATTACGAAACGGCGGGCGGAAATGAATGTGCGCCCCGAACTCACGGCGAATTACTATGACGGCTGGTTTCCCCTGTCGAGACCCATGAAGCGCGCGTCTGTTACTGTGCTCATTGCCGTCTCTGTCTTCCTGTTTACAATCGGCCTCTTCCTCCTGCTAAGTGTGATGGGGATTCAGTCGGCGTTCGGTATAAAAGTACCGGAAATCAAGGATAAAACCAGCCACTTTAAGCTATATGCGTTTTTTATTGCGATCATAATAGTCCTGATTGGAGTTCTAATACAGCGGTACAGAGAATAAATAAATATAGGTATAATAGGATGACAATTACAGGATTTCCAATAGACGATCCAGATAAGCCTTGGACGAAGGACAAGGGTTACAAGGAATGGGTGAAAACTATCCGGAATATGAGGCGGACACGGCGGTCTAGTAAGGTGGATTTGTGCAGACCGAAGGGCAAGCTGTGTAAGGGCGACGTCGGAATTCCGCGGAAATATATGCCGCAATTCACCGTCCGTAATAAGCCGTTCAGCCAAAAGTACATCAACGATTTCCGTCGGTATCTGAAGACGAAATACGGGATCAAGAGTCGTAAAACGACGCGTACGGCGAAGGATCTGAACCCGAGCCAGAACGAAATCAGTAGGTCACGCGTGGAAGGACTCCTTGAGGACAACCTCATTGAAAAGCAGGAATTGCCGATGGTCGTCTCCAAAAACGGGTATATTGTCGACGGACATCATCGATGGGCCGCGTTCCGTATGAAGGCTCCCAAAAAGGACATGGATGTCGTTGAAATTGATGCCCCTATTCGCGATATTCTTGGGATTTCTATTGAGTGGGGGGCGGAACATTCGAAATTCTAAGTGCGCCGATAGACGTAGCAGGTACTCGTGGCCGACCAGCTCATCGGAATTACTATGCCGCGATCCAGGCATTCATATATCGAAGGATTAAGAGGGAGTTCTTTCAGGCAAATAACGAGGGATTTCGACGTAGAGCCGGCCTCCAAAGCTCTCGCTAACAACACCTGTAGATCGTCCGTGAAGGATAGGTTCGACACGAAGATCCAACAGGCGTGTTTGAAGACATAGGGGGGGTCCACGAAATTTCCGTGTCGGAGGTGTACTCTGTTGATCAAAGAGGTCGTCTGAATTCTTTGACGAGCAGAGGAGGCCATGTCATGTCGTTCATGAAGGAGTTCGATTCCGTTAGATTGTATTTCCGGGACAAGAATCGCCATCCCGATCACGGCCTTTCCAGTTCCCGAACCGAGATCAATGAAATTCCGGTGTGGTTTATCGAATATGCTAAGCGGGGCATAGCGCTTGAACGTCTCTGCCAGCGGCTGTAGACCCGCCATACTGATTTCTCCATAGGTGGTGTTCTTGTTTCCGCCCACTGTATTTGTACTAAAGCCGTTCAGGCCGGCGTAATATTCGGTCATCTCATGCAGACCCCGTTTCACGCGAAGCGTCTTTGGTTTTCGTCCGGACCGTTTCACGACAGGGGGCCCAAGTTTCATCTTCGGTTCCATTGTGAATGTATTGCTATAAGAGCCTATAAATATTTGGAGCCGATTATGCCGCGATCAATGCCGCGATCAATGCCGCGATCGACAATGCCGCGATCGACAATGCCGCGATCGACAATGCCGCGATCGACAATGCCGCGATCAAAATTTGAATAGGCCACCGGCACATCCAAGAACCTAAAGCAAAATGCCGACCAACTTTCACGGATTTCAGCGAGTGCTTGTCAGAGGTATTCCGGCATGGAAGAAGGAGGGTGTCCTATATTACTACGATATGGACGTCGTCTCGAACCCCCTTATCATTGGAACTGTGTCGGAAGGATTCGCGGAGGGGGCGGATGCACTCTGTTCGGAACGGGTGATCGCCTTTCGCACTAAAATTGAGGTTCGTAATCGGAGCGCAAATGCTCCAGCGAAGAAGAAATGATGAGGGAGCCGAAAAAGCCACCAGCTGTTACACCCGAACAGATACTTCTGTACGGAAAGCGCCAATCACGCCCGATTCTATTGGAGGCGAATGTGATTGGATATTTCGGCCACGTGTTTCGGAAGAACCTAGCCTGTAGGAGTACAGTTCCCATTACAGCAGGTCGCATCTCTAGCCCGCTGCCCCATTAAATACTGCATCCGCTCGGCGTCCGACTTGAAACGCTTTACACCCGCTGCCTGCGAATTCAAGTATACCGTATTGGCCGCATTCTGTTTTTGTGAGGTTTGAAACACGAACGGCTTAGGAGGATGTAGTCCAGCATAGGAACATGGACTCGACATTGCTACTATTACCTATATTTTTATTCGTCTGAGCCAGGAACAAGACTCCAATTGGAATCTGGATATGCCCGAATATGTAGCATACGACCGTTTATAAAGGAATTTTTTTCCGAATAGGACTCGAGTTTTACATAGCTTATACCAAGACTCGGGTTCGCCTGTAGGAGTGTACTCACCTCTACATTACTGGCCTGTACACGATCAAACATATTCCAATCTGTCCTGTACTGTAAATATAGGCGATTGGGAAGACTGCCAAAACGAAGAGGTAGTCCATTCGTACACATGGAAAATACTAATAAATGTGGATATTTAATAGTATGTCTATCAAGGACCGGGACGTGTTTAAACTCCGTGTCGGGCCGAAGAAATTCCGTGTGGAAGTCGTCATTTCTCCGGCGGCAATCGTACAGGGCCTCTCAGGTCGACCGAGTCTACCAGACGGATCGGGAATGCTCTTCATCTTCCCGAAACTGTCTCGCCAAAGTATGTGGATGATTGACATGAAATTCCCTCTAGATATTGTATGGCTCGACGAAAATCTAACCGTCGTTCATATCACCTATAATACGCCTCCATGTCCCAACGCGCAGAACTGCCCCTCTTATTCCTCCGTTCGCCGTGTAAAATACGCGATCGAAATGACGGCAGGAGACGCAGAGGCCTATGGATTTATGAAGGATCTGACCCTATCCGTCGCGTCGTAAGTTTGGCACATGCCCTTAGAGACCGAAAGAGTTCCAAGTGGGGATGATCCCCTTTCATGAATTCCTCTCTGTATTTCCCAGATTGTATCCCATCGTTTATAGCCCCTATAATATTTGGAACCTCCTCTTTTTTGTATTGAACGGCAAACAGGAGATGTTTATAGTGGATCTGAAACTGGAGTTCGTTGCTGGCATCGCCGACGTCAAAATCAGCAATAAGCCTTTTCGTACAATCATAGCCCTCTCGGAAATATCCATAATGCATATAACGCTGCAGAATAAAATCGTGTACGTATTGAAAGCCGCGTGTCTGTCGGGTGAAATTATTCAAAATGTTGTAATAGTCCCCGTACGATCGTTCGATAGAGTCGTAGAATTCTTCCAGAACTCTTAAGAAAAGCGGTTCGTCTCCGTGGCCGCAGCCCAGGAGGGTTGTTGTGTGAAATATCTCTTTTAGTCGATTCAATATAGGAATTCCCACTTTTTTCCCCATAGTGAATAAACATCCACAAACAAGCCAGCGATACTCTCTATAATAGTCGCGGAGGTTGTCATAGGATAAATAGGATTTGTCCTGTACGTTCAGAATTTGTATGTGAAATTTATCTGTCACATTATGTAAAACATTCGGTAATATATCCCTATGATAATTCTCGCAGATTTTTCGGGCGTTTATACCAATATTGGCATCAATCCATCCGAATTTCCTCGTAGAAAATGGATCCAACTTCATTGCCTCTAGAACGAAATCAAACTTATTACACTGTACGAGGTGGGCTTCCATACTTACCCGATCATCCCTTGTCGGATAGTATTCTGCACGATTTTCCCGTATTTTTTCTGCGTACTGATACGTCCATAAGTTTTCAAGAGGAAGTTCAATATAGTGTGTAAGATAACCAAGTCTATAATGTTCGTTGCGTATATATTTAATTAGATTTATTGTCGTGCTATCACAAAAAATGCAGAGAAAACACTCGAGTTCTAGAAGGGGTGCCATTGTACGAATACTCTCCTCTAATGGTCTAGCACCGTTCGAGTATTTTGTTAGATCGTAGCATGCTGTCACTAATGTAACATCCGGCGCCATTAAACTGAGATTTTATATTTTAATATAAAATTGAACGCCGTGGAGGACACTGCGCCTCTCGTTCAACGATGTGCGACCTTTGTATTCCCGTACTTGGTAAATATGCTAGACCGCATCCGAATAAGGAGTGTGTGATCGCGAGAACACTGTATTGTTCTCTGTGCTGTGTGAACGGCCACAGTTACAGGGGGTGTCCTGAGAAGGATTTGCGCGCGTTTCGTTCGGACTCTGAGGTCGTCGTGGAAGAGGTGCCGATCACGAATGAATTCCCGAAGGAGTTCGAATCGACTGTATATGTCACGGAGGACGAAGAGGGCGTTTGTATTCGCGCAATGCTCGTCGGGAACAATATTGTCCCGATGGCGTGCCAGGAGAAGGGTAAACGAGAGGGGCGAGAAATTCGTGAGAACAAACAGCGCCTTATAGAATTCATGAAGCGGCACGGAAAAACGGTCGTCTTTCTGAAACCGAACTGTGGTAAGTCGCCTCGTTAACGGCACGGTAACACGTCGCGGCATATTTTTTATAAATCAATATATCCCGTGTGTAGATGAATTTCGCACCGGTAAATTACGATGAGACGGATGCAGATCAACCGGCGGCCATCGTGTTTGATACGGCTGGCTACGGAAGTACTACTCCGTATACCACCACACTAAATACGATTATCGCGAGAAATGTGGAGAATATCCAGCAGACGGTGCCGAAAGCGACGGACTGGAAAAAACGACTCCGGGAATTCCTCTCTACGAAAAACACGGAACTCTTGGACTTTCTGAATGTAAGTCTGTCCACGCATCCGACAATTGGAAAGGGGGATGCGATTCTTCGTACGTTTGGGTGTTCCGCCATCATGAATCCGACCTCAAGGATTATTCGGAACATTATTTTTGACTTGTCGGGTACCGCTACAATGTTTGAGCTGGTGAAGGGTGAGCTTGCATCACTTCCTGCTGAGGAGGACTCTCTTGCGAAATTCAAGTCCACCGTTCAGTACATATATGAAGAATATCGTAAATCGGGAGACGCCGTTCTGAGATGGGAGAGCACTCTCAAAACGAAACTCGAGATTTTCGATCACATCCAGAAAAATATTGTGAATCTGTTGGAGCTCGATCCGACCTCGTGTACGGATGAACTGAAAGGGATCTCCCAGAAATATCTCAGCGAGATTTTCGAGAAGCACCGTATTCAAACCACATACAATGAACTTATTGGGTCCTACCAACGATTCATTGTATTTCGGGAGTTAGTTGTCATGATGCGCGTTGTAGAATCAAACGAGAATGAGCCGCTGTGTACGATTTGCCTTGAACGCCAGGTGACACACTGCGTCGCGCCCTGCGGACATACGTATTGTGATCAGTGTTTGAGACGCCAGACGACTTCCTGTTTTATGTGTCGTACGCCGGTTCGTGAGAAGGTGCGGATATTTTTTGGCTAATCGGAGCCAGACGTCACCCGATAGTCGTTCGGTCTCAGAAATACCGTGTGGAGAGCGGCGGCCTGTTCCTCTGTGAGTCCGTACACTTCTACTGCTCGATGCACGATGCGTTTTGCGACTTCGTACCAGACAACCGATAGAAGGGATCCGCCCAGTACAGAGTCCATCTGTGTAAAATAGGGTTTACCGCAACGCCCCCTTGAATTTTGTTTGGGGGTACCGTGATGTGCCGGTAACACAATAAATTCACTCCACCGCGCGCTCATACATGAGGCTTTCTTTCACCTTCGCCCCCCGATGCTCGTGAATGAACTTTAGCGCCTCCGTGGCGGCCGTTTCCGACTTCAAATGCTGCGTGAGCATTTCCGTCAGACTTTTTACGTTGAGTGTTCCTTTTGTCACCTGCTTACGATACAGGAGACGCCCCCCGGATCCTTTCAGGTCAAGCGCGCCGATATTGTTCTTCTTCATGATGCGTAAAATCATCTCTTCCATCGTCTTCTGCTTCTTCTTCTTCTCGCGGATCTGCGATGAAAGAGTTGTGACATCCGTCTCCATATCTCTCCACGCCACAATGATCTCTTTGAGAGTCTGCATCTCCGTTACCGTGTCCGCCGTCGATACGGTGGTCGAGACAACCGTATTCTCTTGTGTAACAGCAAGTCCCCTATCCGACATCTGTTTCATAAACTCTAATTCCGTGCTTCTTTGGGCCTCCATTCTATAGTATATATGGGAGAAGGGTTTAGATACTTGCACATCACGGTAGATCCGGTTAGGAATGATAGATTTTTAGGAGTTCTAATTAGGATGCCAGGGAATACGAGGAAACACAAACACGGGAGACCGCCATTACATCCAGGACCTACCGAAGTAGAACGTAAAAGGCAGGAGGCAGAATATGAAAGAATAGGGAAACTGCGTATACGAATTCCTAATAATACACGTCGCTATTCTACTACCCAAACGCCCCATCTGAAAAAGCCTACTGGGAATAAGACATCACCAGAGCCATCACCCTCACCTGTTTATCGTGCTTCTGGTCCCCGCGGTACGAATAATAATGAAAACGCGCCGACATCGCCTGCATTAGAGAGCCATTTCTCCCGCTCCAAAGGTGGGCGTAGAACAAGGCGGAAGACGAACCGCCGCCGCGCCTGAAAATCTAAACCCCCTGTAGAAAAATGCCGGGTATTGTTGGTGGTGCTGCTCGCGCCGCTGTGGAAGGATTTATGGATACGGGGAACGCCGAGAAGCGGCGCGCGGCCTATGCCGATTT
>Ga0078894_10001294_pt1 | contig 18549 bp, 5 predicted proteins | sample LauGreSu1BDMLBSD_2_FD_67506 | JGI IMG/M metagenome (GOLD analysis project Ga0078894, IMG submission 67506) | Freshwater lake microbial communities from Lake Michigan, USA - Su13.BD.MLB.SD (version 4) (version 4) | ecosystem: Environmental > Aquatic > Freshwater > Lake | place: Lake Michigan, USA... | reverse complement strand
GGAGCCTTTGTTACAGGCGCAGGAGCCTTTGTTACAGGCGCAGGAGCCTTTGTTACAGGCGCAGGAGCCTTTGTTACAGGCGCAGCTGCCTCTTCTGTAGTAGCAAATGCAGCCTCTGTTATTGCAGCCTCTGTAGTAGGTTTTGACACGGGCATTTCTTTCACAGGTTCTGCCTCTGCTTCAGCCACAGGTGCCTCTACAGGTTCCTCTACAGGTGCCTCTACAGGTTCCTCTACAGGTGCCGCCACAACCCGCCTCTTGAATTTGGAAGCCGACTCGCGAATATCATCCTCCAAGTTCGGATGATACATAAAATCACCCACATTCCCTCTCAGAGGAAGACATTTGAACGATCCGTCCTTATTCTCGCGTATATTCAACTCGCAGTCGACGGCCGCAGATTTCATCACCGACTCCAACGAATTCAATACGACCTTCTTCCTCTCGGCAATAAGATACAGGCGTTCATCGGATGTAATGACGTACTCTGCCGCCCCCTCAGGTATAGGTAATCCGAGCGCCAAAGCGTCCTTCCGCTCCAGACGATCCTGTTTACGAATATCCGGATGAATACGCATATCTCCCGACGTGGCAGCCTGAGCCTCCGCAGAGAATACACTCAAATACGTAAAAATCGCCACATTACGCTCACCCTCTTCCAACTCCAGATGCGATCCAATACGAATCGCGCGCCCCTTCACTTGACGCAGACGCACGTCATTCCAATACGGCTCCATAATATGCACGGCGCGCACATTCTTCAAAGAAATACCCTCCGCACCCGCCGAAGTGATACAAAACACCCGGCAGATCTGCCCCTTCTTATTGTCGGTATACCCTAACTCTTCCAACAGAGTCTTTATATTGGACTCCGGTTCACCAGGAAGCGCATTGAAATTCGCATTGAAAATATCGAGTGAAATGCGGCGCACGTCGTCTTCCTCACCCCCCGAGAACGTAATGTATCTCGGCTGATTTCCAGGCCCCTTTCTTAAAGAGTCCTCCGTCCGTTTAGAGAACTTGTATCCGGATCCCGATTTGATAACCTCAATAGGAGCGTAGCCATTCACGTCCATCGCGATCTTGAAGATACCGAGGCCCTCTAAGTCCAGAAATGCAGAGTATACCAAACTACTCCCACGCTTCTTCGCGATTTCTCCGATATTCTCCAGCATTTTTGTATACTTCGGCGAATACATTCCGAGACCCTCTGGCCCCAACTTCATTTTGTCCCGCGCTAAAGTTTCCAGACACTCCTTCGCCCGCTGTGTAGCAACCTCCGGCTTTTCGCCAGGTTGTCTCCCTGTTTCGCAGAGACTCTTCATATTCGTAGCCTTTTTCATCACGAGGCCCTTGGATACTGTAGAGGGCTGTACGACATCTTCGTCCCCCCCTCCCCCCTGTAATTCCGGCAAATCTTCCGCACCCTCATTTTCCTTCCGCAAATCCATCCAGAGTTTCCCGATCTGATTCTGGCCGACATTTCCCCAAAATGGGTCTGACGAGACGTAGATAAGCTCTGCCTTACCAGTGCGAAGAAGTAGGTTGATCGTTACGCCCGAGCCAGAATCGTTTACTAACTTCACCTTTAAGGCGGCCTTCATAATACTTTTGCTTTCCTCATCGGACAACTTTCCTTCTTCGGTTTCACCGAGTGTCATTGCCTCTTCTGGCGTTTCCGCATTGAGTATCTGTTGCGCCAGATCCTCATTTTTTCCCATGTATTTTTTGGCCTGATAAAAGTGCATGGCCGATTTATAGACGTGCGCGACGCCTGAGCCCCGATCTGTGATCTTTAGATTATCCACAAAAAGGGGATCAAGCGCCTTGAATTCGTTCTCTATAGTGGCCGAAAACTTGATTGGAGGTTTGGGTACTGCTGGTCCCGCAACCGGTCCCGCTTCACCCTCAAGACCGAATAACTCTCCCTCAACAATCTCATCTTCGGCCTCGGCCCGCGCAGCCTCCGCTTCGTCCGCCGCCGCCACAGCATCTAATTCGGGGAAACTCTCTGCAGCCGTCTCATCCCTCTCCTGCGCCTTATCCACAATATCCCCCTTCACATTCCCCCTGTTCGCCTCCATACGCTGCTCCTTTTTACTCAATTTCGGACGCACAACGTTCGACGGGAATGTGAAATTACACGCCTGGCGCGAAGCCATTTTGTAGTTCGCAGTCTGTGACTTCCCTGCGATCTCATACACCTCTCCCCAAATTGCCGACAGACCGCCCGCAGAATCCTTCGGCTTCTTCTCCTTCGATACCTCCTCCAAACGGGCAGTCATGTAGCCGTGTTGACTATAGGCACTCATCGGTACACGCACAACCCTATCAAAATCCACCCGAGGCATCAACTTCTCGTTGCTCCCCTTGTAATACGATATAAGTCCCGTAAGGCGTTTCACAAGGACGACCTTATTCGCCTCGTTTAAGCCCGAGCTGTCCGCCGCGATAAAGTGTTTCCGGAATTCCTCTCCAAACGGGGGAAGAAGCGGTATGGAATTCACGGCCGGTTTACCTAAGACCTGTAGGTTCTGTTTGGTAAACAGCTTCACGAATTCATCCACGATCGTATCAATTGTAGGGATCTCCTCTTTTTCGGACATCCGCTCGACGCCCTTATCATTCGATATTTTCCGAACTCCGTAGGGAAGCAGCGTAATTTTCACGAGCGTCCCCATACCCTCTGAGGTCTGTTTCACTTCCACAAAGTCCGAAAAGGGAAAGGCGAGGGCGATTGCCTTACACTTGCTGCGGGCGACCTCTCCCGTCTCATTGACCGTGAGTGAAACCTCCGGAATGTAGCCGTGCAAGACGTTCGCAAGAATGCCGAGCTCCTCTGGGAAATTGATGAGGGGGGTTCCACTCAGACCGACGATCTTGGAATTGCGTGCGGCCAAGAGGAGGCGATAGAACATGTAACCTCTCATATACGTCTTTGTCCCATCACAGAGGGCCGGTTTCCAGTGCGTGGGACCAACCTTTTCTGGGGCAATCAGACGGCGCATACCGGCCAATTTGATTAGATAGGGATCTATGGTCCCCTGCATCAGCCGTATCAAATTGTGAATTTCGTCAATGACGATCACGGCGTCGTCGAAGAAGTCGCAGTACGGTTTCTTACAGGCGATGCCCTGTAACCGTTTGGCAGTTATACCGTTGTAATTTATGAACTGAATACGTCCCCGCGCCTCCTTACCCTCCGGATCTCTCACTTCGTCCCAAGCAATCGTGGCGAGAATTTGGGTGCGAATTTCGGTCTGTTCCTCTGCCGACAGAGAGCTGTAATTCGCCTCTGCCTCCGTCTTACGGAAATCGGGAATCCACACGCGCTTTACTCGGTTCAGATGGTACTTCGGAATATTCAGGACATCGGTCGAGAATATGTCGGTAGTACTGTCGCCTATAGGTACGGAGGTCCAGTAATTCTTCAGCCGAAAATGCCGGAATCCACATAGGGTGACCTCGTTCAGGAAATTTCTCCGGAGAGATTTCGGGGTCATTACGATAATTTTCTTATTTGCCGTGGAGAACAGGGCCTCTGCTGTGGCAATTGCCGTACACGTCTTTCCTGAACCTAGTCCGTGGTAGGTGAGAATCCCTCTATAGGGGCTCTCACCGCGCATGTACTCTCTGACGAACTTCTGATACGGATAATTCTCTCCGGGCTTCGTCTCGACACCTGGCTTGAGTGAGAAACTATCGTAGGTTACTTTGATGAATTCGGAGAAGCCCCGTCTTGTCTCGGGGACATATACAGCCGGTCCCTCTTTGCTCGTGTAGCGATTTTTGTATTTATCATCACGAATAAGGTCGATCATCTTCTCCGTGTCTTCGTCTAGGGATTCCGTAGGAGCGGTTCCGAGGGCGGCAGCGGCAGAAGCCTTAACAGGAGCGACTTCCTCTTCGACTTCCTCTTCGGCCTCCTCTACAGCAGCCTCTTTTACCGCTGTCACAGCTTCCACCCTCTTTTTGGCAGTGGGAATGGTGGGCGAGGATGCCGATCGCCCGTAGGAATGTTTCACCGGTTTAGAGGCCACTTCAAAAATAGAGGCGGCAGCACGCGGTTTCAATTGAACTTCTTCCTCGCGCTCCCGTAAACTTTCGGGCAATTTTTCAACAGGTTTCGCGGAACCTCTGAATCCACGACCCTTTTTTACCGGTGCTGCGGACATCTATATATCCATAAGTATATATTTCAGATTTAGCAACGAAGTCTAACGCCAAGTACTTAAATTAAGTACTTGGCAGTAAACTGCCGTTCAGCGTTGAACGGCAGCCATCTTACTTTCTCGAGCGCTTCGTACGCTTCGTACGGCCCCCCTTACGCTTTTTCTTACACTTCATAGTGGATAAAAGCATATTATACAATGAACCCCCTCTTTTCGGAGCTCCCTGTGGCTCTTCCTCCTCTTCTACGTTCATACTTTTCGGACCATTTTGTGAATTCAGACTCGCGCCAGGACGTATATCCTCCTCAAACTGCGGCGGACCACTAAACCGTTTCGCCGGTTCGTTTGTACGACTCGATTTTATAACGTGATCTGGATCCGAATTCTCCGTGAGACGCTGCTCGTTCTCGGCATCGTCAGTCAATTTCAAAGAATTCTCAGAACGAGTCTCAGGACCCTCATCCATCTCGGGCTCCTCTTCATTCATTTCCACCCGTGAATTCATTCCCTGTAAATCCCTCGCCTCTTCGGACGTGTACGCCTTTACATCCCCACTCTTTGTTACCCGAAAAACGGAAGGATAGCCGTCCACTGTTTTAGGAATCGGCTCCGGAACATTCTCCAACTGATCGTGGTGAATTGTCATAAGTCCGGCGCGCCGTTTGGAATTCGCGAGTAAATTCTTCCACACATCATCTTTGTATTTGTGGCAATGTCCGCAATAATCCGCCCATATAAGCACAATGACCACCTTATTTTTCTTCAACATATCGTGAATCTTGGGAATATGGGCGGGCGAAGTGACGTCCAATACGTTCGAGGGAGTCTTTGCAGTACCCTTTTTCTTTGCAGCGACCATTTCTATTTTACACATAGATTATATGGGCCCAGGATAGAGATGGATAAAACCGTGTTCGAGAAATTGTCAAACATTCTCCCGAAATTGTTTGCCTTTTTCGGCCTATTGTACGTATTCTTATACTTCAAACAGCGGAATTACTTATACGAGTATTTCCAGCCGACTCCTATTCAACGTGGGTCAGATATTGACGCACGCGACTGTGCCGCACGAGGTGGGGCCTATGTAGGTGGCGTCTGTAAGATCGCGCAGGACGATGACAAGTCACAGTGTGAGCGCTCAGGTGGTACTTGGGAAAATGGGCGGTGCTCTATCCCCTCCGTGCAATGTGCGATGTTGGGTGGAAGATACGTAAGCGGAAACTGTGTATCGATGGATAAAGATATACAGGCGCGCATCAACTGTGAGATGAAGGGTGGTCAATACTCTATGTCGACGGGATCCTGCAAAGAGGACACATCTAGGGCCGATCGCTTCGGGTTCGACACTACGGAGGATGCGAATCCGGAAAAGACGATGTATCCCTCTGTCGGAGAGGTCCAAATGACCGTATTCAGCCCCCCGTACGAACAACAGCCCGTTCAAGATCTCGATGATTACGAGTACAATCTTATTTACACGAACGAGTCTGATCGGGTACTTAGTAAGGAACTGCGTACGAAACTAATGGGACAGTACCCGATGCACTGGACGACGTATCCGCCTTCGTCCACACAGTTCCAGGCCGGCTACAAGGAGTCCTTTCAGAATGCGACACAGGACGTCCCGGACGATGCGAAACCGTATCAGAATATAAGCGGATCTATGATGGAGCCGCCCGATATGAGTGAGATGGAGCGCGAAGAGCGGAAGATTTTGCAGACGTATAAGCCGGAATTCCCCCCGAAGGGCCAGACATACGACAATCGTGATGCGAACACCTTGATCCGGAAGGTATACGATGCGAAGGGGCTCATACCGGAGGTTCGTCATCGCGACGGCACGAACGTCTATGAGATCATCGGCACTCGGCGGAAGAATGAGAAGATCGTGTATGAGGACGAAGAGGCGGCGGCGACACAGAGGGCGAATCCTGCGGCGGGCGAAGACACTGTGCCCGTCGTCTCGAATCTGAACGAACTTACCACGAGTTCGCGTGACTCCTTTTATACTGGGGGTCAGGGTTCCACGAATCCTTGGCAGTACACGGCTTGGACGCCCGGCCTTGAACGCGTATTTGCGCCGACGGAGCCGAAACAGAACTGGTATTAAGGGCCTATTTCACGGAAGTAACTTGAACGGATTCAGGTCTTTATCGTAGACGAGATAGCATACGAGTACCGACACGACTACATCTATGGTATAATGTGATCGTGTGAGTATAATGATAAGTGCATTCATAATGTTCCACAGAACTAGGAGCGGTACATTCGTTACGTATTTGTAGGAATAATAGAGTAGCGACAGAACAAACACGGTTGCAAAATGCGCACTGAAGATTTTATCGTAACAACTACCAACAATATGTGTAGAAATCCCATCATTCAACTCACACCGCTCGTGTTTGGGTAGAATCGTTAAATTGATTGTTATATCGCGGAGTATAAAGACGGTGAGCATGAGTCCGATATATTCGGTAATAAACTTCATATTGAAATTCCATAGGAGGGGGATCAGAGAGACGACAATGATTAAATTGGTAAGCCATTCCCATTTATGTTCGTCGGGAAGATTTTCGTGTAGTATGTCGTACACACGATTTTCGACCCTTCCCTCCTGGTATCTATAGAACTCATCGCCGGTTTTCTGGGCGTAGGAGTTCATAAAAACGTGTGTACAGAAATATATGGCGATCACTGCGATCGTATAGACGTGAGAGATACGCATCTATTTATGCTACATAAAAGCATCACACCTCTATTAATAAGAATGTGGGTCTGTGATACACGAGAGCGTGATCTGATACCTCTTTTAGAAAATGTCGCAACGAGGAATCTTCCTGTGGGCGACATTTGGATCGGCCTCTCGGGAGAAAATGTTCTTCCCGGGGGTCTTGTGATAGAGCGCAAGGCCGTCGCGGACTTGGAGGCGTCGATCAAGGATGGGCGCTACCGAGAGCAGCGTCTGCGTCTCCTTACGTACTGCCAGGAGACCGGTGCGAGGCCTGTGTATATTATTGAGGGGGCCATGGATCGGCCATTTCAACAGCGTTTCCATGGGAATACGCTCCGGAAATTCCTGCACCGCCTACAGATCCGCTATGGGGTCCCAGTGATTCATACGGAGAGTCTGGAGGCTACGGCGTCCATATGCGCGGTCCTCTTGGACCAATGGCGAACCGATAAGACGGTATTTGTTGCCGAAGACGGCGCGAAAAAGGATTACGCGACGTCTGTGACAATTCACAAACGGGGAAATAAGGAGGACCCGCGAGTATTTGCGTCGATGGTTCTCCAGCAGTGCCCGGGTATAAGTGCGGCGATCGCGAAGGCCATTTTGGGTAATGGGAGCCTCACAGGCGCCTGGGGCCTTTCGGAGAAGGATATGGCGAGCATACAGGTCACGGAGAAGAGGAAGGTGGGGCCGGCTCTAGCGAAGCGGCTTTGGACGCTTCTTCACTGTGACTCGCCGCAAGGGCAATCAGCCCCGCTCCCAGAAGACTTATGAGACCGGGTTTTTCGCCGAGAAAGAGGAAGCCGAAGAGGAAGGAGGAGAAGACGCCCACGAAGGAAAGAAGACCGAACGTTTCCGTGTTTACTTTGGGTATACTGTAAAAACGGAGACTGTAGCCGACGAAGCCTATGAGGAGATTGAATAGAATGATCTTCGCCCATACTGATACGGACCACTGGATTTTGAGTATGCCGAATAGAATCAGAGGGATTATGCAGACGAGGGCTCCGCCGTACATTTCCAGAGTGGGGGCCCACGGATTTTTTTCTTCGTTGGTGCGGACGGCGAAGTACATGGCGGATTCCGTGAGGGCGGCTGCGAGGGCGGCGGCGATACCTATGATGGCCCCGTAGCGATTCTGGACGAGTCCGCGCAGATCGTCTTTGACACCCTTTGTGCTTACGAGGAAGGTTCCTAGGACACCGAGGGCGACGTAGGCGTAGCTTTTTGCTTGGACGTCCTCTCCGAAGAAGGCCTTTGCGCCGAGGAGATTCCACATGGGGTAGGTGTAAAAGAGGGACATTGCCACCCCGGCGGAGAGGCTTGAGAAGGCGATGTAAGAGACGAAGATGTGGAGGAGTGTGATTGCGCCGAGTCCGATGGAGCGACCTACGGCTACCTGTGAGCCCCAGGTGGAGGCCCAGTCGGCCTTGGAGGACATGGCGGAGGCTCCTGCGACGAAGGTGAGAAGACGAGTGAATACTTGGGTGGATAGATTTGTGCGTACGAGTTTGATTAGAATGGGGTACAGCGAGAGGACGAACTCGCTTCCTACGACAATATATTCGGGGAGGCTAGGCATCTACTTTATATCTAGATTGTTCTGTCTAACGGCATGTGCCGTTAGTAATACATGTATCCTCCACTCTTCGCGGGGTTTGCCGCAACCTCCTCAACTCTCTCCTCTTGTTGTGCATCAGGCCCCTTTTCTGCGGGATTTTTTTCGGAATTCTTCCATTCATCGCGCAATTCATTTAACAGAGTACCGATTGTATTAGTATTACCGCCACCGACTTTCACTTGTGCCGCTTTTGCCGTTTTTTCCGTTTGTGCCTCTTTCGTTTCTCCCTCTGCTGGTGGTGCAGCGACCATTAGCGCAGCCTCTGTAACTGCTTGTGGAGTAACCCTTTTATCGCCATTACCCCAGAAAGGATCCGATGACGCATAAACGAAGTCTGCGTTACCAGAGGAACGAAGTATACCCTTTACCGTATCGAAGGTTAACTTTGTAGTTAATGCCGTTTTCATGATGCTCCTTTTCGCGTCGTCATTAAGCCCTTCATCCGCGCGCTCTCCTAACGTATTTATTTCGTTGGGTAGGATCGCTTTCGAAACCTTTTCGGCACCTTCCTTATCTCCTCTCTCTTTGAATGCTAAATAGAAGTAATAGTGTATCACACTCGTAAATACATGCGCGGGTTCATTCTCAGTCGCTTGCAATTCCACCTTTTCTATGTAGTAGGGATCTAAACAACCATACGCGTCCCCAACAATAAGTGAAACTAAGATACTTCCGTCGGGAGAATTAGAGGGGTTTATTCCGCGCCCATCAAATACAGCATTATATGCGGCTAAGGCGGCGGGACCCCATATTTTTATGAAGGTTGCTAGACCAGCATTAAATCCATTCATCCAAGATCCGGATTTTCCTGGAAGGGCAATTCCGTACTGGTTGGCTTGACCTGGTGGTGGATCTAAACTACCAGGCTCTGGTGGTATATATGTTTTCTGTGTGATCGTGGGGGCATCATCATCCATTGGCACTTCCTCTTCCGTTGTTGGCACTGTTTCTGTTGGCACCGCCTCTTCTGTTGTTGGCACTGTTTCTGTTGGCACTGCCTCTTCTCTTGGCACCGCCTCTTCTATTGTTGGCACTACCTCTTCTGTTGGCACTACCTCTTCTGTTGGCACTGCCTCTTCGATTGCTACTTCACCTGCCACCGCTCCTACCGGTAGATTCTCAACTAATCCCTGCTGTTGTTGGTCAGAGTCGGCCACTTCCCCTCCTATTTGCTGCACCGGCGGGGCAGCAGGTCCCGCAGCAGGTTCTACAGCAGGTTCTACCGCCGGTTCTACAGCAGGTTCTACCGCAGGTTCTACAGCAGGTTCCTCTGCAGGTTCCGCAGGAGGTTCTGCCTCTGCAGCAGGTTCCTCTGCAGGTTCCACAGGAGGTTCTGCCTCTGCAGCAGGTTCCGCAGGAGGTTCTGCCTCTGCAGCAGGTTCCACCACTACCTCCTCCGCCATCACCTCTTCCTGACCCATTTGCCCCTGCAGCGCATTTTGGCCCGAGCTTTCCAAGGCAGCATTTGCAGCAGCAGTCCCCTTTTGACTTGCATCTGCTTTAATTTGTCCCGTATTATTTGCTACCTGTTCACAACCATATTTATATCCTGCTCCGTAATCACTACCCAGTAGATTATCCATGGGGTTCATCTTATTATATACAAAAGCGCCTAGCCCAGCAGCGAGGAGAGCAGCTAACCCTTTTAGCCCATTAGCAATCATTCCTGGAAGAGCCATGGCGGCACGAGGAAGAGGTGTATTATTTGGACCATCTGTGTCCTCAAGTAGGGCCTTCATCAAGCCATCCAAATCATCTGTAGTGTCCGTTAATAAATGTATAATGTTACCCTGTATTACCCCTATTTGATTTAATAAAACATCCATTCTCGATCGAAGCTGAAGCATTAGCCCGTTTAATTCAGCTATAGCATCCTTATTCCCATCTACATCCCTATTGAGAATGGCTAATAAATCCATAAGTGATTGCATCTGAGAATGTGTATTTACTCGATTTAAGTTTGCCATAGATAACACCCTCAACATCTCGATTAACGTAGAATGTTCTAGCGAATTGAGCTGCGCAAGCTCTCGCCCATGTTTCGCCATCAAGTAGGAAATTTCCCTATTGATTTCGTCTACACGACTTTCATTCGAGGCTATATCCGTAATTTTCGAATCGGTCGCCGCCTTAAGATCGGCTATTCTCTGCAGGGTTTCCTGTAAGCCATCCATATCAAGATCCATGTCTGTAGCAGCGTCCCCCGATTCTATTTCTATTTGTTTCGAAACAGCCATAGAAAGGTCGGCCAAGAATGATTGCACGTAACCCTCTAAGATGGATACGGAGATGTCCCGTGTAGCAACTCCTGATCTGTACGAATGTAATAAGGAAAGGGATGTTTGCAAATTCTCTAATCTATTCCCTGCAAGTGTGCTCGTCAATGTGGCCATCTCTAAAAATCGCCCCGCACCCTGTAAATTCCCGTTCGCCCCCATCATATCCACATATCGTACGATTAATTCACGCAAATCTTTCGCTTCCTTGAATGCCATATTTCCAAGAGCATCCTTTAGAATTTCTATATAATTATTCACCCCATCCTCTACTCCTGCCCCAAGTACTCCGTCCAATTCGGCCTGGGTCGTACCGGTTCGAGCTATGAGCGATTCAATACTCGCCTTAGCCGCTAATGCAGCCTGTTTCGCCGCCTCCGTATCCGCTAACGTGTCTACCAATGTTTCCTGCGCATTCGCGGCAGCCCCCATATCGGTTAAATACCTCGCCGCCGCGGCGTCCAATTCTGTTCGTAACGATTTCGCCCGTGTAATTCCATCGATAATTCGCGCAAGAAGAAGTATTTGATCGCTCGCGCGAGATTGATTTATGCCGGTATTCGTCATATCTAAGAGGGCCTGTCTAAGAGCTGCGTCGGCGATTGCAAGAGCGGTGGCGGCGTTTCCTAGATCTCTCACCCTATCATTCACAGACTCTTTCACTGTGTCTAGAAGCATTTCGTGGGCCTCCACAATGGCGGAAATTCTCATCAAATCTGCACCGGATTCAATTACTGAGGCGTCCATTTGGGCCTGTGTGTTCTCCGCATTAGTCTGTATAAGAGCTATACGCGATACAGTATCTTTTGCCGCAGCCTGAGTTATGGTCGGATCCGCCGTGACGAACGATACACTGCCAAATGCAATACTTCCCGTCGCAGTTTCTGCAAATCCGTTATTCGATGTGATAACCTGAGATATTCCATTTGCTGCTATAGAAGTAAAGGCCTCATTTACTAAGTTATAGTACGCAGCAATACTTTGAATAATTGCTGTATCTGTACTTAATAAACCAGCAACGCCATCTTGGGTCGACTTTAGTAATCCCAAGACGGTATTCATTGTTTGCTCCGTACTTGACTGAGATTGGATATCGGCGGGCAAGGTAATACCCAGTATGGTCGCCAGATTGTTTGATGCCGCATTCAAATTCTGTAGTTGTGTTGCTATATCAGGTCGCATAGCACTTGTTTCATTAACTATTGTCATTATATTATCGGTCTGATAGGCAATCAACGCGTTCGCTTGGAGCTTTATAAGTTGTGCGCGGGCGGTAGCAATACGCCCATTCGTTTCATCAAGAGCTGACTTATCATCGTTCATCTCGACCAAGGTTTCCAAGCGCTCTCTTGCTATCTCGAATAGTTTCGACGCGGAAACTGGGTCTGGGCTTGCAAGATTCAACGAGTCCGCCGGATCTGGATCGGATCTAGCTGGTGCGGCATTCACAGCAGCCGTTTCCAGCTGCTGTGAACCAAGCATATTCGAAAAGGCGGCATTGTTTTCTGCAATAAGCCCCCCTATACGGTCTACCACTGACTGTAACGCCCCGTTTGCGCTCGTCTTAATCGTATTGGCTGTTGTAATTCCCTGATCTGCGGAAGGAACATCGGATGTTATCAACTGGTTCACTGTATTTTGCAGTCCTTCAATCGTAGCTATAAGCCCTCTTAGAGATCCATCATTCGCTGGTCTTGAGTTAGTTATAGCCGTTATTGCTATCGCAAGTGAATCCTTTAGTTTTGCAAGATTGGAACTGGATTGATTCCCTCTCAACGAGGCGATTTGTTCGATTAACTGCGCCTTCACTTCGATCAAATCTTGTGATGCTTTTATGCCTGATATAGTTACCTGAGTAGTCTGGGCGTTCGTGGCTGATACGGCAGCGGTAGACGGCTTCTCAGGATTTGAGACGTCGAGTGTCGAGCCAGGATCCTCATTAATAATGCGGGGGGCAACCGCTACAACGGCGACCTCTAACTGATGGGATGCCTCTAACTCAAAAAGAGCCTTATTATTTGTCGCAACAATTCCGCCAATCTGGTCTATCACCGCCTGTAAAGCCGTATCTGCGGCCTTTAATGCAGCATCTGAGACTGTGACCCCCTGATCGGCTGAGGGGACGTCGGATGTTATGATCCCACTCAGTGTAGTCTGCAGCTCCCCAATCGTTCCCACAAGGCCTCCTACAGATCCGTCTTTCGTTGGTCTTGAGTTATCTATCATTCCTACGGTTGCTACAAGTAAGCCTTGAAGGCGAGCAAGATCGGAATTCGTCCTTTGAGTTTTTAGTGATACTCGCAGCTCTATCAGACGCGCCTTCACGTCGGCCAAACTTTGGGTTGTGTTTAGGAGGGAAATGGCTGTTTGGGCGGTCTGGGCGTTCATACTCTTAGCGACAGCTGTAGGCGGCTTTGCGGGATCTGAAACATCTAGTGGTAACCCAGGATCGGGCTTTGGACTAGGTGGCACAGCATCTATAGAAGCCGCTTTCAACTGCTGTGAACGAAGTATATCTGAAAGACCCATATTATTTCTCGCAATAAGTGCATCAAACTGGCTTGTCGCGGCCTGTAGGGCTGTGTTCACCGCCCCCATTATACTACCAGATCCGGTAACTCCCTGATCCGCTGAAGGAACATCCGTCGATTTGATCCCATTTAGGGTAGTCTGCAGCCCTGTAAGTGTCCCTACAAGGGCTGCTACAGATCCATCATTGGTTGGTCTTGAGTCGGATATTGTTCTGATTGCTGCTGTAAGCGAGTCTCGAAGGTTCGCGAGAGTGGAACTGGATTGATCCCCTCTCAAAGAGGCGATTTGTTCTGTTAGACGCGCCTTCGTTTCGACCAAGCTTTGCGTAGTATTTATCAGCGTAAGTGTGTTCGTTCTAATCTGGTCTTTCGTGGCAAGAACATTCGTTAGCGGGGGCGTTACGGGAGCTGCAAGATCCAGCGCTAATCCAGGATCTGGGATATAATTAACCGGAGTAGCAGCGACAAGAGCCCCTTGAAACGTTTGTGAAATAGCCAAATCCGAAAGGGCCTTGTTATTTGTTGCAATAAGTCCGCCAATCTGACCTATTACCGCCTGTAAAGCCGCATCTGCGCCCTTTAATGCAGCATCTGAGTCTGTAACTGTCTGATCCGCCGAAGGAACCCCAGACGTTATGAGTCCGTCTAGTGTAGCCTGTAGCCCCTCAATCGTTCCCACAAGCCCTGCTACAGATCCGTCTTTCGTTGGTCTAGAGTTCTCTATGATTCCCACGGTTGATACAAGTAGGGCTTGAAGGCGAGCAAGATCGGAATTCGTCTTTTGAGTTTTTAGTGATATTTGCATTTCTAATAGGCGCGCCTTTACGTCGGCCAAACTTTGGGTTGTATTTAGGAGGGAGATGGCGGTTTGGGTGGTCTGGGCCTTCATACTCTTAGCGACAGCTGTAGACGGCTTTGCGGGATCTAAAATGCCTAGGGTCAACCCAGGATCCGGCATTGTACTGGGTGGCGCAGCAGCTGCAGCAGCCGTTTCCAGCTTATACGAATTAAATATATCCGAAAGGCTCCTGTTATTTGTGGCAATAAGTGCGTTGAACTGCCCTATCACTGCCTGTAAGGCTGTGTTCACGGAAGCCATAGTAGTAGCAGACGCGGTAACTCCCTGATCCGCTGAAGGAACATCCGTCGTTTTGATCCCGTTCAGGGTAGTCTGCAGCCCTGTAAGTGTCCCTACAAGGGCTGCTACCGATCCATCATTGGTTGGTCTTGACTTGGTTATTGTGCCGATGGCTGCTGTAAGCGAGTCTTGCAGGTTCGCGAGACTGAAATTCGCTTGTCCGCTCATGAGTCGCGTTTGTTGCTCTAATAAATCTGCCCTCGCGTCGGCCAACTGCTGATTCGCCTCTATAAGTGAAACCTTCTTGTCGGCGATTTCTTGTTTCGTTGCGGTAACGTCCGATGTAGACGGCTTTGTGGGACTTGTCACGTCCACCGTCAATCCAGGATCCGGCCTTGAACTCGGTAGTATAGAAGCTACGGCAGCTACAGCAGCAGCCCCCAACTGATACAAGGTGCCTATAATAGAAAAGCCGCTATTACTTGTCCCAATAAGTCCGCCAAGCTGCTCTATAACAGCCTGCAACCCCGCATCGGCGGCAGCCCGAGCAGTCCCAGCATCCACGATTCCTTGACTTGCGGATGGAACAGCGGATGTTATGAGTCCATTCAGTGTATTCTGCAGTCCCGTAATTGCCGCAATAGTGCCATCTACAGACCCGTCTTTCGTCGGTCTCGAGGTACCTATCGCCTCTATCGTTGCTTTAAGGAAGTCTTGAAGAGTTGTAAGATCGAAATTTGCCTGCTGACTTCTTAGTAGGATTTGCTTTTCCTGTAAGCGCGCCTTAACTTCTGCCAAACCTTGATTCGCATCGGAAAGGGAAATGGTTGTTTGAGTAGTCTGGGTATTCATAGCTATAGCGGCAGCTGTAGGGGGCTTTGCAGGATCTGAAACGTCTAGTAGTAACCCAGGATCGGGCTTTGGACTAGGTGGCACAGCTGCCACAGCAGCCGATTCTAGCTGCTGTGAACGAAGTATATCCGAAAGGGCCCTATTATTTGTCGCAATAAGTGCGTCGAACTGGTTTATTGCCGCCTGTAAGGCCGTATTTGCCGCATTCTTAGCGGAACCAGTTGTACTAACTCCCTGATCCGCTGAAGGAACATCCGTCGTTTTGATCCCGTTCAGTGTAGTCTGCAGCCCTGTAAGTGTCCCTACAAGTGCTGCTGCAGATCCATCATTGGTTGGTCTTGAGTTGTTTAAGGCGGTCACTTTTATTGTAAGCGAGTCCTGCAGGTTCGCGAGACTGAAATTCGCTTGTCCGCTCATGAGTCGCGTTTGCTGCTCTAATAGATCCGCCCTCGCCTCGGCCAACTGCTGATTCGCCTCTATAAGTGAAACCTTCTTGTCGGCGATTTGCTGTTGCGTTGTCGTAACACCCGATGTAGACGGCTTTGCGGGACTTGTCACGTCCACCGTCAATCCAGGATCCGGTGTTGAACTCGGTAGTATCGCAGCTACCGCAGCAGTCCCCAACTGATACAAGGTGCCTATAATAGAAAAGCCGCTATTACTCGTCGCAATACGTGCGCCAAGCTGGTCTATCACAGCCTGCAACGCCGCATCGGCGGCAGCCCGAGCAGTCCCAGCATCCACGATTCCTTGACTTGCGGATGGAACACCTGATGTTATGAGTCCGTTCAGTGTATTCTGTAATTCGACAATTGCTGCAACGGTTCCGTCCAAAGATCCGTCTTTCGTGGACCTTGAGGCCTCTATTGCCTCTATCGTTGCGTTAAGTAAGTCTTGAAGACTTGTAAGATCGAAATTTGCCTGCTGACCTCTGAGTAAGATTTGCTTTTCCTGTAAGCGCGCCTTAACATCTGCCAAACGTTGATTCGCATCGGAAAAGGAAAGGGTTTTTTGAGTAGTCTGGGTATTCATAGCTATAGCGGCAGTGGGAGACGGCTTTGCGGGACTTGCCATGACAAGTGGTAATCCAGGATCCTCTCTTAAACTGGGCACAGGAATAGCAGCCGCTCTCAACTGCTGTGAACTAAGCATATTCGAAAAGCTCTTATTATTTGCCGCAATAAGTTTGACGAATTGGTCTATACCCCCCTGTAAGGCCATAATGGCTGCATCCTTCGCAGAGCCAGTTGTACTAACTCCCTGATCCGCTGGAGGAACCTCGGCTGTTTTGATTCCGTTCAGCGTACTCTGCACCCCTATAATCGTCTCTATAACAGATCTCGTCGTTGCAGCATTTGATGATCTAGAGTGTACGATTGCCCCTATTTTTGCGGTCAATGCGTCTTTAAGGTTCGCGAGAGTGAAACTTGCTTGTTCGCTGATGAGCTCCTTTTGTTGCTGTAATAAGACCGCCTTCACGTAGGCTAATTCTTGATTTTCCCTTATAAGCGCCCGCGTCTTGTCGGCGATTTCTTGCTTCCTTGCCATAATATTGGAATACGACGGTTTTGCAGGGCTTGAACCAGTTAACACTGCCCCTGGATCCGTTTGTGAAGGGGTTGTAATTATCGGTACCAAAGATGTCCTAAGTGGTCCTACATTGCGTATTACTCTAAAAGAAGTATTACTCGAGGCCAACCTTGCGCTTACAGCCTGTGAAGCACTTATCAGTGATTGGTTGGCCGTATCCATCAGCCCATTTGCTGGGCCGATTTTCCCAAGATCAGTCGGCAGGGTTACGGTAACCATGGTATTGAGTGCAGTCCTTTGTGTTCCTATGTTTGCTATCTGCGCCGCTGCTGTACCGTCTAAGGTAGGTCTGCCTGCGCTTACGGTAGCAACTAGACGCTGAAAATAGGTCTGTGCCATCGCAAGTTTTTGGTTTGCCTGGACCCCTATTCTTACAGATGAAAGTTGGGATATCTTAGATACAACCCCTCTAAGAGCCCCGTTTACGTCAGCTAGTGATAGGGTTTTCACAGCGAGCGCCTTCGCTACATCTTTCGCGGCCGTCGTGCTCGGTTTAGTAGGTGTAGTTGTGGCCGCGGCAAGCGCCGCCGATTGCGCGTAGGAGATATTCACGCGATCTGCGAGAGATTGTAAATTCAGTAAGACTTTCGTTTTTTCGGCAATCTGGGATTCGTATACGCCCATAGTAGCTGTGGCGTTTACAACTGCCGTCGTTTTCGTGGCGATATCTGTATTAATACCATTCAATAATCCGGTGGCCGTATCAAGAAGACCGCTCTTGGTTACCATGTCTGAACTGGACGGCGTTACACGTGATCCTGTGAGCTGATTCACTATGGATAGAGCGACATCCATAGCAGTTTTACTCACGTTTACTCCAGTATTGAGTTCGTTCAGTGTTTGAATAGCATTTTTCAGAACGACTGCGTCTCTTCGAAGGCCTTGTAAACGGGCCTGTGTATTATCTCTTGTAGCCTTCGCTGTGGCCAAGTCATTCTGCATTCGCTGAAGATCCGCATACGCGTCATTTAAATCTTCTTGTATTTTCTCTACGATACCCGTTTGTAGAACCATCTGTGATCCTAATACAGGCGCGCTAGGCGTTGCGTCAGGAACAACTACGCCGTCCCGGGCAGCCACTAATGCGCCCATGTTCGCGGGATTCGTTAGTCCATTCAGGAAATTTCCAACACTTTGAACGGCGGCACTTGATTGTGCGTATTTCCCGTTTGCTGTAATCAACCCCTCTCTGGCCGCCGCCAATTCTCCACTAAAATCCGAATAAAATCTTTGTACGGCGGCTTCTTTGTCATCATTCGCCTTCTGAAGAAGATCGAAGGCGGCGTCGGTGTCAAGGGCGTTTTGTTGCATCAACCCCTCCAACGTCGCAATATCTTCTTGTAGAGCCTCTATCTCACTGTTTAATGTGTCACGCTGTTGAATGAGAGCATTATAATCACCCGATGGCTCGAACACGAGTTGTCTTTGTATACTTGTCAATGAGGCTTTCATTGTTGTCAAATCGCCATTTAATACGGTTAATTGTGTAGAATAACTGCTATAGGTTGTTCGTTTCGCTGTAATATCCGTGATTCGCAAAGCTGCTTCGCTCTCATAGGCGCTGATTTGTGCGAGCTGTGTAGTGATTTCCGCGGTAAGTGTCGCCTGTTGGGTCGCCAACTTTGTTGGATCTGCCTGTAGGGCATAAAGGGCATTAATAATGGTGGTTATCTGTGTATTGGCAGTGGTACTTTCAGC
>Ga0078894_10001292_pt1 | contig 18558 bp, 18 predicted proteins | sample LauGreSu1BDMLBSD_2_FD_67506 | JGI IMG/M metagenome (GOLD analysis project Ga0078894, IMG submission 67506) | Freshwater lake microbial communities from Lake Michigan, USA - Su13.BD.MLB.SD (version 4) (version 4) | ecosystem: Environmental > Aquatic > Freshwater > Lake | place: Lake Michigan... | reverse complement strand
GCCCGGTTCGATGACCGAGGCCAACTTCCTGAACGTCGCCAACGTGGTGGCCGCCAAGGCAGTTCTGGGTGAGCGGGGCGACAACCTCGACTCCATCGCAATGCACTCCAACGTTGCGTATTACCTCCAGCAGATCGGGATGCTGACCTTCAGCACCTCCGCCCTGTCTGCAGGTGGCGCCGTTGTGTGGGGCGGCGGCGGTGTGGGCGTGACCCAAACCGAAGTGGCGACCTTTGCTGGTCTCCGCGTGGTGATCGACGACCAGCTGGTTGCACTGACCGGCGGCACCTCGACTCACGCCAAGAAGTACCCTGTGTACCTCTTCCAGAGTGGTGTCGTTTCCGAGGGCATCCAACAGGACCTTCGCCTCGCTGCAGACCGCAACATCCTGTCGATGCAGGACATCCTGGCAGTCGACTACCACTACGGTTACCACGTGACCGGCACCAAGTGGAACGTGGCTGGCGACAACCCCACCAACGCTGCCACCACCGGCAACCTGGCCGACACCGCCTCTTGGAGCCTGGTGTACAGCACCACCAAGCAAGTGCCCATCGCTCGTTTGCTCTGCAATACGCCCTTCGACACAACGGCGTACTGACAAACAGCTTTACTTGCTGTACGATACGGGCTCCTCGCGGGAGCCCTTTTTTCATGGAATTACGTCGGATACCTTCGGTAATCGGTTACAGCGCAACAAAAACAGGAGAAATTTACAGCCACCATCGGTTTGAACCTTTTCCCTTAAAGCAGACTTTTCATACTCAGGGGTATAGACAGGTCAACTTAAAAACAACTAAGGGTTTTAGAACTCGATTAGTCCATGTTTTGGTTCTTGAGGCATGGGTAGGTCCACGCCCAGAAGGAATGGTCACAAACCATAAGAACGGAGACAAAACCGATAACAGACTTGAAAATCTTGAGTATGTAACGCAAACGGAAAATATGAAGCACTCCTACGCAATGGGACTAAGCCCAAAACCACCAACGCGCTACGGGGAACAGCTGACGCACCTTACAAAAATGACAACAGAAAAAGTCCTGGCTCTACGAGCCGAAAACGACCGCGAACCAGGCTATCTACAGCGTATGGCAAGTAAGTACGGAATTACTGCCGCAACAGTGTCAAAAATCCTGCTGCGCCAAACGTGGAAACACCTTTAACCCTCAATCTCACCAATCCGAATCCGCTCTTGATATTCAAAAATCTCTGGAGCGCGACCCACCATTTTGTAGGAGTGGCTGAGCAGCTCACGAAACACATGCGGGCTCACGGCCAGCTCCTGCTGGATCGTTTCTGCATCTTTACCAGCAGCAAACATTTCGCGGATTGCCTCAGCAACGGGCTCCAGTGAGCGCACGGTATTACCGGGCAGCGCAGACGGTGCGGATTTTTCCTTTACTTCTAGGCTGTCAGCAGCTTTGCGAGCAGGCATGAGTACAGTGCGTCTCTTCGTACTACAGGATAACTGTCGTAGCTTTATTGACGTCCAGTACGGTCAACACCTAGAAGCCCAAGCCGAGCTGGAAATGTTTGGCGCCAAGGTGTATCACTCGATGGTGTTACGCGACCCACCCAAACAAAGGAAGCCACGCACTAGCGCTAGACTCAAACAAAGGATGTACTAATTGTGGCTGCTGCAATTGACGCCACTGTGAGCGGGGCTTCGGCCAACTCGTATGTGACGCTTGCAGATGCCGACGCCTATTTCGAGACCGTCCCAGACTCTTCCACTTGGACAAGCAAGACCACCGACCAGAAAAACCGCGCCCTGATCAGCGCCACTCGCTGGATCGACGCCCTTAGTTTTTACGGCGACCGATGCACCACCACGCAGGCGCTGAAGTGGCCCCGCGAAAACTACGAAGTCGACGGCCTAGAACTGGTCTGCTCGTTGATTCCGACCGACATTAAGGTCGCGGTCTACGAACTGGCGCGGGCCTTCGCCAACGACACCGATGCCATCACAGGCAGCACCGGCACCACCGGCCTCTACGACCAGGTGGAACTGGGCGAACTAAAGGTCAAATACAAAGCCAGCTCAACCACGCCTGGCATGGTCAACAACGTATTTGACCTTTACCCCTGGCTACAGACTTACCTCGGTCCCTATTGCATGGGCGGCGCCACCAACTACGCAGTCCGCCTGCGCCGAGGTTGATATGGGCCTGATCGACACTACTTTTGCACCAATCCCCACGTCGCTTCTTGCGGACTGGGGCCAAAACATCACGTATATCAAAACCGCAACACCCCGCACCTACGACCCAACCACCGGCGACGTCACTGGTGCTGACACGACCGTCACGGTCAAAGCCGTAATCACCCGCGTCAGCCCCCGTGAATCTGAAGGTCTGTATCAAACGACTGACCTCAAAGTCATCATCGGTGTTAGCGAGCTTGACACGTATTACCCAACCGAGGCCGACCGCATCCGTTACCCACAGGCTGGAGCAATCCGCGAAGCCAAGATTATCGCCATTACCACCTATCGCGGCGATAACCCGGTTTACCACTCTCTAATCGCGAGGCCCCAGTAATGGCGCGGAAAGGTTTTTGGCAGGGAGGCGTGAATTTACTACAAGAACTTGACCGCGTAGCCGCGACAACGGTTTATAACGGGCCCAAGCGCGTTGCCGAAAGGGTGGTGCGTGAAATGCAGCAAGCCGGCCCAAGTTGGACCGGCGAATTTTCTAATTCTTGGGAAATTCAAACACCGACAACAACCGTACGCGGTACAGGGCAGCCCGGCGAACCCCGTCCTTTGATTACACCTCCTTTAACGGGTACCCAAGTAACAAAAAGCATCCTTAGTAAGGACAGCGTAGTTTTTCGGATCACTAATTTTGCTCCTCACGCATTAGAAGCTATTGATGCAGTACAACATGACCGCCAATATTACGCACGCCGTTTAACTCCAGAGCCTCAAACAGCGTTGGGTCGCCAAAAGTGGGAACTAAACGGCCCTCGTTCTCAAGTTTCTTACCGTGGTCAGACGGGTGGAGGTAGTGAAGGATCTAACTCCAGCCGCACAGCACCGCTTGACTGGTTTGCTACGTACGCCAGTTCTAATCTGGGACGAGCCGTGCAGCTAGAGATGGATTCCGCCATGGCACGGAGATTTTCATGAACTACCAAGCAATCCGCGCCGCTGTCGAAAATCCGCTGCTTACAGCGTTTGGTGCACTGGCGCCAGCAGTGCCGGTTTACTTCGACAACATCACAGCAGTCCCGCCTAATACAACAACGGAGTACGTCCGCGTCAATGTTACTTTCGGCATTACCAACGAGCCCACGCTTACCAGCAGCGTTGACAACGCCCGTGGCGCAATTGTTATCCGCATTTTTACGGAAAAAGGCAAAGGCCCAGCCCGCAACCAAACTCTTCTGACCACTGCCGTCGGTGTACTGGAAACACTAAACAACACTGCAAAAACAAACAGCGGTGTATTTTTTCGCGTAGGAGAGATAAACGGGCCTACATTTTCAGCAACAGAAGAAGCACCGCATTTTGTGGGACGGATTGACACCTCCTACGTCGCAACTGTGTTGTCGTAGGTAATGCTTAACGACAGGCGCTAACCTGTATTAAGCCGGGCAGTGCCCGCCCAACAACGTTCACTAGGTACGCCCTATGGCCGCCACCGTTCTGTCCGGCACGTCCGGCGCTCTTTACTACAAACCCGCCGGTACCAGCGCCACTTTTGGTGAAACTGGCGTCAACGCCACCACCGACGTAATCACCGTCGCCCCTTTCCTGAACTTCAAAGTCGGTGATCCGGTGAAGTTCCGCGTGGTGAACATCCAAACCGGCGAAGCCGGTACCGGCACCCTGCCCGCTCCAATCAGTGCAGCCACGACTTACTACGTGCTGTCCTACAACGCCGCCACTGGCGCACTGACAGTTTCGACTTCTGCTGGTGGCACCATTCTGGCCATCACCGACGATGGCACGGCTGTTGCACCTAACGCATTCGAGGTTTACTACGCTGACTTCGCCGTTGTTGGCCAAGTGCGCGACTGGAGCTTCGAGATCAGCCGCGCTGAAATCGACGTCACCACCATCGGTCAAACCCCTGGTCAGTACGTGCCCTTCCGCAGCTATATCAGCGGCTTCGGCGATGGCACCGGCACCGCCACCGTCTACATGACCGACGAAGACGCTGCCCTGTCCAACCGGATGATCGAAGACGTGCTGCAACGCCAGCAAAACGGCGCCGCCTTCAAGCTTTACACCGACCGCGTTTTCAGCGGTGGCACCCTGAGCGAGACCCTGAGCCGTTCGATCAGCTTTGATGCTGTGCTGACTTCCGCCAGCCTGAACATCAACCCTGACGACGCCCAATCGGTGACCGTCAACTTCCGCCCTGCCGCAACCCCCACTTTTGACTGGGCTAAGTCCTGATACTCTTCTGGAGTAGCCAGTTCAGCAGCCCCGGCCTCCAAGCCGGGGTTTTTTATGTCTAGTCCGCTACAGTAGACCCAAACCAACAGGATTTTATGCCTGCCTCAATTCCAGTCCGCGCTATTGATCGCCTGCGTAAAGCAGCCAACTTGGAGCCGGCTAAAAAAGTAGTCGAACTCTCTGACGGCACCAAATTTGAAATGTGGGTGGCCCCGTTGACAATGGCCGAGCGCGAACGCGCCCAAAAGCAAGCCAAGTCCGACGACGCCAACGCCTTCGCACTGCAACTGCTGATTGCCAAAGCACTCGACGAATCCGGCTCCAAACTGTTCAGCGTTGGCGAAGTGGATGTGCTGAAGAACGAAGTGAAGGACAAAGACCTCCAAGCTTTGATGCTGGCGATCCTGACCGACGACGCCGAGCCAATCGACCCAAAATCCTGAGCGCCGAACTGCGTAAGGACAACTGGCTCATGCTCCAATTCGGAGTAGCCAAAGAGCTGGGCATGTCCCTTAGTGTAGTTCGCGCCACCATGACCGCCGAGGAGCTGCTCGGCTGGAGCGCCTACTTCCAAATCCTGAACGAAGACCAGCAGAAGGAACTGGAAAAGGCCAAACGCCGCCGCTAACCCGGCGGCTTTTTTACACCGTAAACTGAAGTACCAGAGTGTGACGTAGCGCCGTGGCTTACAGAGCCGATATTGAAATTGCGGTTCGCGGCGCACAAGAACTAAAGCGTCTACAGAACGAAGTATCAGCTACTTCAAAACTTGTAAATCAACTAAATAATTACTTAGAGAATATAGGTGATGGAGGCGTTGTTCGTAGTATCAATAATTTACGAAGTGTAGTAGCAGACGCAGGTGCAGCATTTAGTAAAGCTGCTTTAGGTACAGAGGAAGCAACTACTGCGGCTACTAAATACGTTCGAGCTACATCAGCACTTAACGATGGGTTGCGTGAAAGAGCAGCATTACTCAAAAACATAGCGGATCAAGAGCGGCGAGCACGTTTAGCAGGTTCCGGCATTCGTGAAACAACTCAGTATGCAGGACCAATCGGTCCTGGCCCCGCTTCCCCTGTTGGTTCGCTTGTCGGACAAAAATCTCCTGTAGAAGAACGTATTCGGCGAACTATTCGCGCACGACAGGAAGAAAAAGATCTGCAAGAAGCACTACTGCAATTAGAGCAGAGATCAGCCCGTCTAGCTAATGAAGAATTACAAGCCCGTGGCGCTATAGCTGCAGCAACAGCTAAAGGTGTAAACGCTGCTAAGTTTGCTGCAGGTCAAACCACCAGCGGTTTGATGCTTCCAGCGTTCCAAGAACGCGGACTGCAAATTTTAAATAACAACGTAAAACTCAATGAAAGTAATCTTCGTATTGAACAAGCTCTTAATGGAGAGCGAGCTCGTGGAGTACGTTTTTTAGAAAAACAAAGCGCAGAAGAACAACGTCAAATTGAGCTAGGTATTTTAGGTCGACGAACAAATCGCCTACCTGGGCAGGGTATGGGAGCTGCTGGGGCTTTTCCCGTAAGCGGCCCGATACCCCTAAGTCAGTACGGAAGCCTAGGACGTGGCACAGCCGCTTCAGCCCTCGGTCAAACACTTAGAGGCCGCGCCAGTGGCGCTGTCGGCAACGCTCTTATCGGTGGTGCATTCCCCCTACTGTTTGGGCAAGGCGGAGGCGCAGCTATTGGTGGCGCTATCGGCGGTCTAGCTGGCGGAGCTTTCGGCGGCGTAGGTGGTTTTGCAGGATCGCTCGTCGGCACCCTACTTGGCGATATTGCCAGTCGCGGTCAGGCTGTAAAACAACTTGCAGACGATATTGGATTCTCCGCAGAGCAAACCAAGCAACTTTCTGCCGCGTTCAAAGTCGCTAATACCGACGTCGAAAAATTCACTGCCGTCATCCAAAACATTCGGGGCGTCGGACTAGAAATAGAAGATCAAGCAAAGGCTATCCAACTTGTAACACGCCTTACCGAACTGTACGGCGGCTCTTTTGAAAAGACAGGCAACGCAATTACATCCGCACTGGAATCAGGCAAAGTAACTCAAGCAACCCTTAATCAGCTAACAAGTCAAGGTATCAATGTCCAGCAAGCCTTAGCCGATAAGTACAAAGTAAGTAGAGACACCATCCTTGAAATGGCTAAAGACGGAGACATCTCCGTCCAAACGCTTATCGACACGCTTGTCGAACTGGGCAACAACAGCGAACAGGCTGCAACTAAACAACAAAACGTTTTCCAAAGAGCTTACGACCAGATCACTCAAGCAGCTGTACAAGCAGCGCAAACTGCCACTGGATCGTTTACGTCTACTGGTAGTGAACTGCAACAAGTAGCTGCGCGTATTCAAGCAGCATTTACAGCAATGTTTAATGAACTTATTAGAGGAACAACAGAATTTATTTTAGGTCTAGGTGAAATTGCTCGTATTGCGGGATCAGCTCTCGATGGCGTAGCCGCTAAATTTATCGAGATCCAGTATGGAATTATCGGAGCGGCCCAAAACCTACCTGCCCTTGATAGCGGTATTATTCAGTTTGCTAAAAATGCTCTTGCTGTACTTAACCCGGTAGGGTTTTTAATTGACAAGATACGCGGTGCTGGTCGTAATAGACCCCAGCAATTTGGGCCGCCTGTGCCTGAACGGCTGACACGACTGCCGCTTACAGGTTTTAGAGCACCTAGCCAGTTTTCATCCGGTGGCACTAGCGGAGCAAAAGGTCCCAAGCCACCAGAAGATCGTACTGCTGATCTTTTGGATGACTTAAACGCAATGAAGCTTATATCCACCACACAAGATGGTATACGAGACGCTTTGTTTGAAGGAAATAAAGAACTAGCCATACGTCTTGAATACGATCAAAAGGTTTACGATATTAACCGTGATACAAATAAAGCGCTTCGTGACGCAAACTACGAATCAGAAAAAGCTGCAATCCGTGCTCAACAAATTGTACGTCTTAAAGACGCACAGCTGGTTCGGGATGACGAACTACGTGAGTTAGCCAGAGACATTTCAGAAATTATTACAAATACCCTTGACGATTTACGCGGTGGTGTCCAATGGGATGACACCGGCTTGCGCGATATTTTTGATATGAGTTTGCCCGATGCCGTGAAAAACATCAATGAAAACATCAACGAACTTATTGACCCAGCAAACCGCATCATCGGTGCAGCGACGGCGATTGGGGATGCTTTTGCTGATTCCTTTAGCGGTATTGCATCCGGTGCAGTCACAGCCCGCGAGGGATTAAGCAATTTCTTTAAAAGCGTCGGCCAGTATTTCATCGACATGGCAGCCACCATCGCCGGCGAAGCATTAAAACTGCAAGCTATTTCAATCCTTCAAGGACTATTTAGTAAGTTTCTTAACCCCTTCAGCGTCGGTGCAATGAGTCTTCCCGGCTTGGAAGGCACTGGAGCTTTATCTTCCGGACCTATTTTCCAAGGCGGAGCTTTTGCAGAAGGCGGCTTTGTCACCGGTCCTACCCGCGCCCTTATCGGCGAAGGTGGCGAACCGGAATACGTCATCCCCGCCAGCAAAATGCGTGGTGCCATGAGTCGCTACTCTGCCGGCGCTCGTGGTTCCGGCGTCATCCCATCCGGCTCTGGCGATGGTGCCACCATGGGGGCCACAATGACTGCAGCCCCTATCGACGTTCGCTACACCGTGGAGCGCATCAACTCCGTGGATTACGTGACCGCCGATCAGTTCCAAGCCGGCATGGCGCAAGCGGCGCAACAGGGTGCTGCACAAGGCGAAACCCGTGCATTGCGTAAGCTTCAGATGAGCAACTCCACTCGCCGGAGGGTCGGCATCTAATGGATATTGCACTGGGGCATTATCTGACGCTCAAAAAAGACACTGGCGCCGAACTTAAATTCCAAAACTTCTGGATCGGTCAGACGGTCAACGACCACCAGTTTTTGCCATTCGGCTTTAGCGGGATCACCGTCAACCGCAGCGGCGACAACGTTGATGCCAGCTTGGTTTTCCCGAATAACGCAATTGCCAGGTCTTGGGCGGATGAGGCCATTCGCAACGACTGGATCGCCACCGTATCCGTGCGGATCATTTCAGACTCAACCAACCCGGCTTCAAATCAGACCACACTGCACGAATACGTGGGGCAAGTTGCTAGCGGCGGCTGGCGGCAGGACAATGTGGTTTTTCGGCTGAACAGCGTGCTGGATGCTGTCGGTGGAGATATTTCCAAGCGAACACTGCAGCAAAAACTTGTGGGCAGCATTCCGATCAGTGGTTCGCTCCTGTTTTGATTTGGTTGGAATGCCCTACCGGTTAGGTGGGGACGGTAGCGACGGCACAATTGACTGCATCAATCTGGTTTACACAGTATTGGCCCAGCTAGATATTGCTACGCCGCCGTTCAATCCAGCGTGGTACACAGCAACACGAACCGCAATTGCACGCGACCTATTGCGTTGGGGCAGGCGGGTTGCGGAGCCAACCTATGATGGTGACGTGCTGTTGCTACCTACAGAGCACAAGGCTTTTGGGGTTGTATGGGACAACGGGATTCTGAACATCGGGGAATTGAGCCAACAGGTGCAATGGACTCCGCTGTGGAATTGCGTCGCCTGCCCCTGCTTCCGTACGAAAGGCAGTTAATTGAATTTCTGGGCTGCAGCGAAGACGAGTACCGATATTTTGTTAGTGAAGTACAGAAGAAAACAAATGAGCGACCGGCTGAATACGCACTGGTTCCTGATATTCAAAATGGACCTGCATTAATACCAGCGCTTGTCAGCCTTGCCATTGGTTTAGTAAGCACCGGCATCTCCTACTTGCTGGCGCCAAAGCCGCAAACACCAGAACAAACCAACATCCGCCAGCGCACACTGGGCAGCCAACGTGGTCGGCAACGCTTCAACGCTACGGTCGGTTTTGATGGGGTGCAAGAATTAGCCGAATACGGCAGCCGTCTCGCCATCTTGTTTGGCGAATATCAAGAGCACGGCTTTGGCGTAACCGGCGGCATCATGGCGCAGCCGCAACTGGTGTGGTCACGCACCATGAGCTACGGCACGCACCAGGCATTGCGTCTGATGTATGTACTGGGCGAAACCATCGGCTCTGGCCAAAAACGCCCCGACCTATCCGGCATTTTTATCGGCAACAACGGTCTGGACTTGCTGGACCCCAGCCGTTACGCCTTTTATTACAAACCTGGCATTACTGCCTCTGGCGACATTTCTGGCCGCATTTACGCAAACAATCTGCTGTACGGCAGCAAGGGCACTGCATCATCTGGCGATCCTGTTTCGTTTAACGATGTTTTCACGTGCCCCACATCATTCGGACCTGATAGCCCTGGCTTTTGCCAGACCTACAAACCATCCAATGCAACCGCGTTTGGTCTGTTCAACCCAATCAAAAACGGCACTGCATTTCGCCTGAACTGGCGTGTGATCAGTCGGCCCAAGGTTTCGGGAGATCCCTCAGGTCGCATCAGGGAGGAACGCAAGAAAGTAGCTGGACCACAGGCTGCCGCCGGTGATGCTGGTATGCCTGGCGTTGGTGCTGGTTACAGCCCGTGCATGGGACTGGTGGCGCACAACGGCGTACGACCGACCGTGCCAACGGAAGTGATATGCGCTGTAAACGACACCGTTGAGTTTTACATTGACAGCCGTAATTTTCAGCGCGCAGATCTAAGGATTGAAGCCGCGTCTGGCGTAGATATGGCAGATGTTAATAACGCACTACATACCGCTCGCGAAGCTGCCGACAGCGTTTTGCAGATTGGCACGCAGATCATGATCGGCAACTGCTTGTTCAAAGTAGAAAGCCGCACTACAGAAATATATGTGCCGCGAAAGCAAGATGTTCGCGTAACTTTGCGCTGCACTGAAACTGTTGGAACGCAGCACACGATTGGTATTGCCGGCGATCTTGCCGTAGTCAGAAACACTTTGACCAGTAGAGGTGGCGGTCAAAATGCCGAGATTACACCAAACAATCCTGATGATGGTTATTGCGGACCATCGTTTTGGCCAGTTACGCAAGTCGCTATTGCAAGCATCCGCAACACCCGCCCTGTAGATGCAACGGAAATCGGAATTAGGAGCGTTGTGTGGAATCGCGCCAGCGGTCTGTGCAACTTTCAGAACGTGCCGCGCGCACCCAAGCTGCTGGAGTTTGATAACGACGACACCAACCTGACTAACGGAACACTGGATAAATACATGGCGCGATCCAGTGCCTTTGCTGTTGAAGTTCGTCCTGCTGACCCTCAAACAGATGGCACGCCTTACCCGTGGTCACGCATTGAAGAGCAGTTTGTTGTAACGGGAAGTCGCCCAATTGATCAGTACAACTTCATTCGACTTAAGCCTCAAGGTGATACCGGCGGCAGGCAGATGGAATACCGTTTCGTACCACGCCCAGGTGCGCTGCTTGCAAAATACACACAACCTACCGGCCGCTGGGTGCGCCTTACCGGAAGACTAACGGGCACGGGTTATTCCTCGGGATTCAGCAACGCTTATCCCACCACGTATGGAACAATTCAACTTACCTGCTCTGGCGAAGAAGTTTTAGCCGGAGAATATTTCAATAACAAAGAGATGGTGACCGGCGCCACGGACGGTTACACCACAGTGACTGAATCATTGCCGAATGCAATTGGCATCATTAGCTATTACAACGGCAACGGCAGTGGCCAAGGTCAGCAAGGTGGATACGCCTACGAAGTTCTCGGCAATCCTGGTAATTATGCAGACGGCACCCGAGTTAATCAGCGGGTAACAATTACAAAGGCCGATGGCTCAAAAATTACTATTGTTTTTGGCGCCACAAAGCGCACCAACACCGATCCCGCATACGAAGCCCGTTACGGCACAACTGCCATGTGGGATCAAAACAGTGTGGCTTGGGCTTTGTCTATTGCTGTGCCCGCAACTGGAACGTGGAGCGTTAGTGAAAATTTTTCTCACAACGTTAGTGTTACCAGCGGGAATGTATGGGCAAATTACGGCGGGCATACGCAGTTCAGAATTGATTTTCAAGTAACAGGCGTTGGTACATCTACCTCAGTTGTTCCTTCGCAAGACGAGCGCACATTCGAACGTTTCTCGCAGATTGCAGACGTAAGCCACTACGACGAGCTAACCAAGTCGCACTTCGACGGCCCCGAACACGAAGTGGTTTATGTCAACGAATCGATTGCGAACATAAACGACGCCGACGATGAATACACACCAAACTACGACGCCTGCACCACTGTGGGGCTTGTTATCCGTTCGGACAAATCAGTTCGCAGCGTGGAACAGCTCAACATTTGGATGCCTAAGGGAGTCGATTGCTACAACTGGTTTGATGGCAGCACTGGCCCCAGCAACCTGTTCTGCGATCTTGTTTATTACCTACTAACCGACAGACGCGCCGGTCTCGGCGATGTTGTAAATCCGGATCTGATCGACAACACAGGTTTTACAACCACGGCTGCTTTTCTCAAGGCAAACGATATTTACTTTGATGGCGCCATCGACACCAACCGTAATTTCAAGGACTTCGTAACCGAGCTGGCACCCTATAACTTGTGCTCGTTTGTTATCAAAAATGGCAAATTTACGATTGTTCCTGCCATCCCCTACAACAACGCTGGAGCGATTGACCCGGACGCCCTGCAGGTGTCAGCGCTATTTACCGACGGCAACATCATCGATGACACCTTTGAAGTTGAGTATCTAGACAAAGATCAGCGGCGTGATTTTCGCGCTGTCGTCAGCTACCGGCAAACACAAAAGAACGCATTTCCAACAATCCGAACAGTCTCCGTCCGCTGGAACGAAAGCGCCTCCAGGGCATACCCGCAAGAAGCAATCGATCTGTCGTTGTTCTGTACCCATCGTGAGCAAGCACTCAAGGTTGCCCGTTACCTGCTGAGCATCCGTCGCCGCGTCGATCACGTGGTGCGCTTCAAAACAAACCCCTACGGGTTGCAGCTTGCCCCAGGTGACTACATCAAAGTTGTCACGCAAGTGGCGCCGTACACCGCATCACGCAACGGTGTCATCAGCTCTGAAAACGGTGCAGTCCTATCGGCTGACCCATTGGCGGATGGCACTTACACCGTGTTTGCCTATCGCCCCGGCGGAAACGAAGTGGAAACGATCAGCCTGACGATTGCTGGAGGCAAGGCGACAGATACCGCCAACTGGGGCATGGTTTATACCTACACCGATACAACCATCAATCAGAATGTGTACATGATTGAGGAACTGACCTTGGATGAGGACGGCTTGGTCAGCATTTCGGCCAGCCACACGCCTGTTGAGGGCAACGCCTCGCAGGTTGCTTTGGACGTAATCACTGCCGACCGCTTCCTATACGACTCCTGATCATGGCCTTCCCGAGTTCCTTAAAACCAGCATCTCGCCAATACAGCCCCGGTAACTATCCGGTCAAAACTTACAACTCCAACAACGGGGCTGAGGTACGGATTTTGTATGGCAGCCGTCCTACAAATATGACACTGGATCTGACCTATACCAACATCACCGATTCGGAAGCAAATGATTTTCTGACTCACTATTACGAAGTCCAAGGCACGTACCAGACGTTCAGCATTCCATCAACAGCTGAGACGTTTTCCGGCTGGACTGCAGGTGCCGACAACCTGAACTTGACTAACACTGGTGCGGTCTGGCGTTACAGCGAACCACCGCAACAGCAATCCGTGCGCCCTGGTGTATCAACTGTCAGTGTTCGCCTGATTGGCGTACAAGGCTAGGATGTAGGAGGCGATCGCTCGGCACATGGCCAAGATTTACACAGGACGCGACGGTCGCCTGCTGATTGATGGCTTGGAGCAAATCAAGGTAACGAACTGGTCTATGACCGGCAACCTTGAAACGCTTGAGACGACCAGCCTTGGCGATAGCCAGCGCACCTATGTGCCCGGTGTACAGGAATTCAACGGTAGCGCAACACTGCTGTACTACAACGATGGTGCTGGCCGCAATGATGCTGCAGTTGCACTGAAGAAAATCTTAAAGACCGATGGAGTGGCGGAGACCGATACCGTGACGATGCGCCTGCGTTTAGTGGAAGGCAATACAAACCACGACGTAGAAATGACGGCGTATATCACCAGTGTTAGTTTTGGCGCTTCCGTAGGTGAAGTCAGTTCAGCGCAGATTAACTTCCAAGGCACTGGAGCACTTACAGCGGTGACGATCTGATGGCTGTCTTCCTTGGCAACATTGGCAATATCGAACTGACGCGCAAGTCGCTTGAAGGCGCAAAGCAATCGATTGTCAATCCATCTGATGTCAACTCAACGCGCAAACGTTTCAGCTTTGACTTTGACGAAAACTATTTAATTACCGGCGACCTTATCGAAATTAAAACTACAGACGGTACAGATCTTGATTTTATTGGCGCAGACGGCTGGAGCGATGGGCAAATTTATGGCAGCGGCAACTGGTACATTTTTATCGACGAGCTTGGCGGCATCCGTCTTTACAACACCTTTGACGACAGCCTTGAAGGCACCAAAGGTCTTGCTGTAACGCTCGTTGATATTGCCCGTGATATTCCAATCGAGGTAACCGTTCGTGATCGCGGCGGACGTCTGCTGGCGTCTGTGACCGAATACGAGCTAAACACTAACCGCGAAACAGTTGATGTAACGACATTGAGCGATGAGCACCGCCAGCAATACAGCTCATTGATCACAGGCAGCGGCAGGCTTACTGCGCAGTGGGATTACGGAAACATCGGCGATGTTGAGCCGGTTAATTACCTAATGCAACTGGTGTTGCGCACCGAGATTGGCTCAGCTTTTGGCGCCAAATTTTATATCAAAAGCCAAGATACGGGTCCCAGCGGCGGTCAAATCGCGGCTGACCAGTACAACGATTCCTTGTGGTGGGAGTTTGACGCACTGGTTACCAACAGTGCCACCAGTTTTTTGCCGGGTGAGGTCATCGTTTCAACCATTGATTTTGTGACCACTGGGGCGATCCGCCTTAAGGCGCGCACAACACCACAACGCCGACTGCTACAGGAATCCGGCAGCCCAATCCTGCTGGAGCAAAGTGGATACCTACTTTTGGAGGATGACGACTAAAGCTAGACTGTCCGTAATGACGTAGTAGCCGTGTCCGATCTTCGCATTAGTGAGCTTCCGAGTCTTGCTTCCGCCGATCTGGCATCGGGTGACTGGCTGGCGGTTGCGGATCGTTCGGCAAGCGAAACTCGCAAGATCACAACTACAGACTTTATGGATAAAGCGGTCACGCTGGTGACCGACTCGACTATTCCAAGCGGCAAAATTCTTTTTACTACTGGCTCCATCCCGGGTGGATCGATTGCCAACGGTGCCATTAATGATGCGCGTCTGGCCAGCCAAGCTGTTACAGCATCGAAGCTTGCCGACAACTCATCTGCAACGCTGCACACTACTTTGCCACTGACTGGTGCGTTTGCCGGTCAGATTGCCGTTGAAACATCAACCAATAAAGCCTCAATCTGGAACGGCAGTAGCTGGGTTGCTTTTAAGGCTGCAGGTTCAGTCAACTCGGTATCCGTTGCAAATACAGCGCCGTTCAATTTTTCGATCACCGCTTCTGGTGATGTAAGGCAAATCAACGCGGCGCTGAGCAACTCCACCGCTGCTGGTCAGTTTCTTGCTGGCCCTACAGCCTCTAGTGGCGCGGTTACGTTGCGTGCGATTGCTGGTGGAGATCTGCCTACTGCAACATCAACAACCAAAGGCGCTGTCATTGTTAATGGCAACGGCCTTACAATTTCTAGCGATATTATCCGAATTAACAACACAGTTACAGCGGAATCAACCAATTACCACGTTGTTCAATACAACGCGCAAGGTCTTGTTACTGCGGGGCGCACGATTCTTGGCTCCGATGTTCCCAGAGCGTTAGCAGGTAGTCCCGGTGTCATTTCGCCTGGTTCTGGTTTAGCCACAGATGCCTTTGGTGTGCTCAACCACTCCAATGCTGTAACGAGTGGCACTGCCACTAAGGTGACCTACGACGCCCAAGGTCATATCACTGCGGCTGCAAGTTTGCTGGCTACTGATATTCCAGACCTGCCCGCAGAGAAGCTGACCAGCGGTACGTTGTCCGGCAACGTATTTGGCACCAAGTCCATCGCCGGCACAAAACTGGCGGATAACAGTATTACCAAGATTGGCGGCGCTAACAGCACTGCGGGGATTGTGCAGTTCCCGACTGCCGACTATGCCGGTCAGTATTTCTTTGACTCAATTAACGGCGACCTTTACCTGTGGGATGGAAACGCGTGGCAGCCGATAACCATTACATCTGGTGAGATTATTTACGCTGGTACGTTTGATGCCAGTACGCCATCAGGTGTCGGCAAGGTTGCCTCAGTTACTACTGCTGGCACAGCACTTGGTCTAACTGTAAACGGCGCACTCCCCGCTGCTAGCCCCAGCAACAGCCGGTACTACCTAGTTGTCAGTATTGGTGGGACGATCACCTCTGGCAACGCACCGCAAAAAACGCTTGCCGCTCCGGACATGATTTTGTCCAATGGCTCAAGCTGGGAAGAGATTGATGTTTCTACTTCGGTCGTTGGAGCCAGCCAAGCCAGCAACATTACTTTTGTTCCCGCTGGGACGATTAGTGCAGGTAATGTTCAAGCCGCAATCGAAGAACTTGGTACAGAAAAGCTCGACAAAACCGGCGGCACGGTAACCGGCAACCTTGAGATTGGCACTGCTGGCAGCCTGACTTTTGAAGGTTCTACCGCTAACGCAAGCGAAACAACACTCACGGTCGTCGATCCAACGGCAGATCGCACGATCACGTTGCCGGACGTTTCTGGCACGGTCATCACTTCTGGCGATACCGGCACGGTTACCAACACGATGTTGGCCGGCAGCATTGCTTATGGCAAGCTCAGCCTAACCGGCACGATTGTCAACGCTGATGTTTCAACTAGCGCTGCTATTGCGTACAGCAAACTTAATCTTGCTGGCACAATTACAAACGCAGACGTAAGCACTACTGCCGCTATTGCGTACAGCAAACTTAATTTAGCGGGCACTATTGTTAACGCCGATGTCAACGCATCTGCCGCTATTGCCTATAGCAAGCTGGCGCTGAGCAATTCGATTACTAACTCGGACATTAACGCTAGCGCAGCAATCGTAGACACCAAACTGGCAACAATCAGCACTGCTGGCAAGGTCAGCGGTGGAGCAATTACCAGCGGCACAATTGCCGGAAGCACTGCCATTAACACCACCGGCACCATCACCACGTCTGGGGTGATCACGGATGGTACTGGCAACATTCGCCGCATCCCGCAAAACGCACAGACTGGCGCCTACACCCTTGTTGCTGCAGACGTAGGCAAACACATCAGCATTACAACGGGCGGCGTGACTGTCCCGGCTTCGGTATTTTCGGTGGGCGATAACGTCACGATTTTCAATAACTCCACCAGCAATCAAACCATTACACAGGGTGCTGGCGTCACGCTTCGAGCTGGTGGATCGACCGCTACCGGCAACCGAACACTGGCGAACTACGGTGTGGCTACGGTGTTATGCGTGGCCGCCGACGTGTTTGTGATTACTGGTACGGGTCTGACCTGATGTCTAACCAGGAAATGCTGCTGGGAGGCGGCTTTAGCGAAGTTCCTCCCTTTTCTGCTACCGGCGGCACAGTCACAACCGTTGGTGCCGACACTGTTCACACGTTCACCGGTAGCGGCAGTTTTGTCGTTGCCAATGCCCCAATCGGTTTCACTGTTCAGTATCTAGTTGTTGCAGGTGGTGGCGGAGGTGGTGGCGCTACTTTGGGCGTTGGTGGCGGAGGGGCTGGCGGGTATCGATCTGGCAATTTGGCGTTAACTTCCGGCACTTACACAATCACGGTCGGAGCGGGTGGTTCGGCAGCTAATAACGGCCAGGATTCTGTTTTTTCGTCTATTACGTCAACAGGTGGCGGGCGTGGTGGAACTGGTTCTAACCAAACGGGTGGTTCCGGCGGCTCTGGAGGGGGTGGAGGTGTTAGTGGTACGGCCGCTTTTTCTGGCGGTTCCGGTGTATCTGGGCAGGGAAATAGTGGAGGTTCTGGCTCAATTGGGACATTTAGTACAGGCGGCGGTGGCGGCGGCGCTAGTTCACCAGGTGCCAATGCTGGCGCAAGCTTTAATGGTGGCGGTGGAGACGGTTTGTCTAGTTCTATTTCCGGCAGTTCTGTTATTTACGGTGGCGGCGGAGGTGGTTCAACTATTGATGGCTTATCAGGGGGAAATGGAGGATTTGGTGGGGGTGGCGCTGGAGGGACATATCCATCTGTGGCGGCCGTGGCTGGAACCGTAAATAGAGGTGGCGGAGGAGGAGGCAGTGTCAATTCAGCTGGGGCGGGCGGTTCCGGCATTGTGATCATCCGCTACACCACACCCTGATGGCACACTTCGCACAGCTTGACGCCAGCAACATCGTGCAGCGCGTCATCGTCATCAACAACAGCGACATTCTTGACGAACACGGCAACGAATCAGAAGCCGTTGGCATTGCGTTTTGTCAGTCCCTATACGGCGCCGAAACAATCTGGCGGCAAACCAGCTACAACGCCACCTTCCGCAAAAATTACGCTGGCGCTGGGTACCGCTACGACGCCACCCTCGATGCCTTTATCGCACTACAGCCCTATCCGAGCTGGAGTCTGAACACCACAACCTGTCAGTGGCAAGCACCAAAACCGTACCCAACTGACGGCGCCGTCTACACCTGGAACGAAGGATTGTTGCGATGGGAACGGCTCGCCTAAACTGGTGCTATTGCCGCCGGACCCATGCTGTATCCAGCTGAATACGACATAACGATTTTGCAAAATGCGACGTGGAAAGGCACGTTTCGCGCCACGCAGAATCGCCAGGTGGTTAGCGACATCGACGTTGCCACTGCAACCTTTACCTGTGACTGCCACGGCCTGACTGCTGGCACAAAGGTTGTCATCACCGGCGGCACCGTAAAGCCTTGCGGCTTGACACTCAATCAGATTTATTACGTGATTAGCACTGGCTTGACCACCAGCGCATTTAAGTTGTCAACTACTAGCGGCGGCGCGGCAATTACGCTGAGCGGTAGCGCAACCGGCACTTTTTA
>Ga0078894_10001291_pt1 | contig 18566 bp, 24 predicted proteins | sample LauGreSu1BDMLBSD_2_FD_67506 | JGI IMG/M metagenome (GOLD analysis project Ga0078894, IMG submission 67506) | Freshwater lake microbial communities from Lake Michigan, USA - Su13.BD.MLB.SD (version 4) (version 4) | ecosystem: Environmental > Aquatic > Freshwater > Lake | place: Lake Michigan... | reverse complement strand
TTATTTGTGATGTTAGGTTTCAACACGAAGTTGATGCGATATTAAAGATGGGTGGTACGATATTGTCGGTACAAAGACCAAATCTAAATACTGGTGATGAACACGCGTCTGAAAAAGAAATGGATTCTATTGTTGGTATCACGACCGAAATAATAAACGATCGTACTTTACATGATTTGTACGATAAGATAGATAATTTGGTAAATGATTTACGAAAACCCCTTAGCTGAAATATTATCGGTACATAATTTTAAAGTTGATAGAGCTACGGCTGAAATGCTTTGCTATACCTTTAATAAGGAAATAAAATGTGATAGGAAAATTAATATTGAGATCTTTAGAAGATTTGCTAAATATAAACCTTTATACGTTTTTAATTTTGGCGGTGTAATAAATTACGAAATAAAGGATCAACCCATACAATTACAGGGTGTTGAAATTGTTGTACCAGAAGGTGGTGAAGAAAAATTTATGGACGATAACTCAAACTTCATATTCTATGGTGGGCCAAACTCTAGTCTTCAATGGTTAGATGATTTAGGTGAAGAAGGTGGCCCTAAAAATGTTTACGGTACTTGTAGAATTAACTTTTAGTTATCTTTAACCTTAGGTTACCAGTGCCCTTTATAACCCTATGCCAGTCATGTCTCCCTATTCTTAGGGAGACATTTTCTTTTAATTGGATAGGTAACTCATTATCGTATTGAAAATACCAATCGGTTTCATTCAAAACCTCAATAACCCTATCCTCATTATCCCTATGCCATTTAAGTTCAATAGGGTCAATATCCTCACCAAACTCTCTTATAACACAATTATCGTATATCGCGATATCCGAATATGGTTTACCAGTATCCACCAAATTTAGATTTTAAACCAAGTAAACTAGCGTATCTAGGTAATCTACATGACCAATAAGACGCTTTAGTTCTATCTTTTTTATTGGCACAATCATGTCTAGCTGCAAATGCTTTACGCGCCTCTGGGTTGTTTAGTTTAACGGATAAACCAGTGGTGTCACCAAATGATACCTTCTTAATACCACCCCCTGGTTTTCTTACATAAACATAGAATTTTTTAGAACCACCTCTTTTTGGTTTTCCGATCTCAACGTCCTTACCTTGATACTTTGCCTCAGCAAGAATCTCTTCTTCAGTCATATCAACCGTAAATGGCAAATCTAGTGGTACCATTACCCCTTCATATAAACCAAATTTACCTAAATCAGTATTTTCGAATAATTTTCTACTTAACTCAGAAACATTTAAGACACCGTTTTCCCATAACTCTCTAGTTTCTTTAATAACCATAGCGTGTTTTGGACTACCTGGTCTGTATATGTTCTCCAATAAGGAAATATTGTTATTTAAATGATATTGTAAATCCTCTGAAATTTGTGATCTGGTTAACCATTTATCGATATTCTCAGTTAATCTTTTTTCAATCTTTAATTCAAAACACTCCTCACAAATAGTTTTTGATTCGGATAACATTGATGAGAATTCGTTACTCTCATACATCTCCTGAATAACCTCAAAAACAAAAGAAAGGTCTTTATATTTTGGGTTAACCGCTACTTGGTAACAATCGTCTGATTTTTCCATCATAGGTCTACCGAAATCATCGGCGTTTTTTGAAATGTAAAAACTAGGGTTTTCACACTCTTCGTGTATGCTAAACAATTCGTCAATAACCTCAAGGGTTAATCCTTCGTTAGAAGCGGCCACAGCTTTGTCCCAACCTTTTTTATCTGGGTAATCTTCATCACCAGGTTTAGCAGGTTTGTATTTTTTACCTAATCTTTTTTTCTTCTTTCTGATGTTATCCCACAAACCGTTTTCTTGTAGGGTTTCCATTATATCATTTTTCGTAACAATCATATTGTTTGTTTTAATAATAAATATCATTAAACCTAGTAAAAATTTTGGTTTCAGTAAACTAATTTTATATATTTGCCGTATGAAGTATTTACAATCCGATCAATATGTTTTGGGTAACCATGTCGATAACGAATTGGTGCTAGTTAATATCGATTCATTACTAAATCGATTAAAGTCTGATTCACCTGAATATTTTGTGGCCCCTGACACTAAAAACTTTGTTAGCATTAAAAGGATTGAAGAAGCCACCAATTTTATTAAAAACAATCAACATAGAAAAAACTATTTTGAACCGACATTACTAGGGTTTGAATGTGATAAAATGGGTGTTGTTGACGGCAGACATAGGATAATCGCCGCAAAAAAAATGGGGTACACTCACGTTTATGTTGAGGTACCCCAGGAATATAAAAAAATATTTTAATTTAAACCAAGTAAAGCTTTTGCTTTTTCAACAACTGGTTTTGACCCTATGGCTTCGATAGTTTCTGGCTTAACCAAAAGGAATTCGTGTTCACCATTTTCCCATGAATCAATAGTGTCGGTGATTTTTAAATCCTGGCTTCTCTTAGCCTTGTCATTAATGTAACTAGCCAAAGCCTCTAACAACTCATCATTTGTAATATAATCTTTCCAATCACTAATCGCCGTCATATATCTACCATCCTCGTCCTCATCTTCTTCTTGCGGGATATCTAAATAATCCTCTAACTCCGCGTATATATCATACCAAACATCAGTTAAACTATAGAGTAATTCATTAGTTTGTTTATTCTTTAATAAGAATTCACCCTGAGCTGTAAAAATACCAACATAGTCACCACTAACAGACTCACCCTGTTTAACATTATCATCGTTCTGATTCCATGGTGCGTCAGGTCTGTCAGAACCCATCGGATAGTTATAATTATCCATTTCATCCACAGCTTTTTTACCTAACTCATTAAAGATCCTTTTTAGTTGGTCTTCGGTAATTTTATATTTTGTTTTTTTATTAGAACCCTCATTACTTAATTTCAAACCTGGTGCTGGCATATCAGCAATAACACCCTCTTTCTTTTTATTTAAAACAGAAGCAACTTGATCCTCAGTCATTTTATAAACTTTCTTACCCATAATTTTGTTTTATTATAAATATCGAATTATTGGGTTAAGTTCTTAAAATCGTAAATATTATTTGGTATGGGTCTAAGATGTTCAAAACCATAGAACGCACTCATGGTTGATTGTTCCCTTATCACATGATTCTGTATTAGTGATTTTGAATGAAAGCTGTTTATCACGTACCTGGTTCCAAAACCACATATAATAAACTCCGTATCACTTAATTTACAAACAAATATCGCCTTTTTATGTATCGGGTGATAAAAAATCGGAAATTCGTTATAATTAAAAACAATAACATCAAACCACTTACCAACAACCCCTCTAAACTGATCTATAGGTGATGTTTTGGTGTTTTTGTAGTCAATAAATGGGTAATCAACTCTATTCGATATAGCGGTTATCACACATAGTTCCAGAAACATATCTTTATATTTCTGATTATTTTGTGTTAATTTTGTTGTGTTGCATTGTTGTTTTACAACAGACCTTATATAATGAACACAATTGTGAATCTCTTTATCATTCAACCGAATAACGCTGAATTTTTTCCTGTGCTTATCAAAAGCATCTTTAAATGTTAGAATACCCATATGTCACAAAATTAGAAAAAAATTTGTTTACGAACAAATAATTTATTAGTTTTGTGGCATGAAAAAAGGATATACTAAGGAACAACTTGATTTTATTGAGTTTAGTGGACCAGAGTCCATAATATTATCGGCAACAGCTGGTAGCGGGAAAACCCACTCTACAGTGGGTAGGTTAAATCATTTATTAGAAACTGGTGTTGACCCTAGTCGAATCATATTCTTTTCCTTTACGAATGACGCTGTTAACGAACTCCGTAATCGAATTGATAGTGAGGTTAAAATTACCACCATACACAGTTTCACTAGTAGTGTGTTGGGTAAACTAGGTAAATTTAAACCAATAGTTACTTTCTACGATTTCATCAACTGGTACCGTGAAAAGAAAAAACCATCTTTTAAAGACCCAAGAAAAATTAGGGAAGACTACTATAAAACAATTGAAAAATTCTATGAAGAGGGTACGAGCATCTCCTCATCTTTCTCCGCATATAAGTTACAATTTTACGATGGCGTTAAAGCGCCCAAACCAAATTATTACGATCATTACGTGGCTTTCTTAAAAGAAACCAATAGCCGTGATTTTTCGGATATGTTGATTGATACTGAGAAATTATCCAAAGACCCGAAACACCGTGATTTTTTTAACGGTATGTATGACTACATCTTCATCGATGAGTATCAAGACACATCAACCCTACAGATGAAGATATTATCATCAATCAATGCAAAACAATATTACTTAATTGGTGATAAGAATCAATCCATCTACGGGTTCTCTGGAGCCAACTGTGAGAAAATTGAATCTCTACTTAAACAAAAGAAGACGGTTGTTGAGTTAACGCTAACAAAAAATTTCAGATCACATAGGAATATTGTTGAGAATGCTAATAAATTTAGCTCGCTTAGGGCCATCCCAGAATCGGAGCATGATGGTTTTGTTGATGAGAAATACATAACCAAAAAACGTTTGTTTGAAATGATGTTAGATGGTAAACCACTCACTGTTTTGGTCAGGACAAATAACGTTATTAAGGAACTTGAAAGACAAGCGTTGAAGAAAAAAATACCTATGAGGTATTTTAACTACATAACCAAGACCGATTTGGAGAATGTTAAGAAATCTAACATAACCGATGCACTTAAGAAAAAGTTAAACGAGGTTTTACCGTACTTCATCAATAACCAAGATTTTATCGATTTTATCGAGGAAAATTCCGCATCTGATGTGTTCATCACATCAATACATAAAAGTAAGGGTAGAGAGTTCCCAAGATGTGTTGTTGTTAATTCATCTGACCCAGAGATGCTAATTAAGTATGGTAGTATGACACATGATCTGTCAGAATATTCGTTTGTCACAGATGATGGTGATATTGATGAGGAAGGTCGTAATATACACTATGTGGCCGTCACTCGCCCCAAAGAGGAGTTATATTTTATGATATTCGATGAGATATAAAAGAAAAACCACCCAAATAGGGTGGTTTTTTTATAGAGGTTATTGAATGACGACTTTACTCTTTCTATACGTATTGGTTTGGGAAAAACAACGATTTATTCATAGTTAAATCCCTACCAGGCTAAAATTACTTCTAAAGTTACTTCCTACCTAACCCTCTACGGTTATCTTATCTACCTTGACCTCTGTAGGCCTTTTTATAGTTTTTACTTCCTTTGTGTTTACTAGCTTTAGATTTTTTATGTATCCCCTTTCTATTTTTCTTTGGGTTACTTTTGAAAACCTTAACGTTAGATGAACCACCTTTTTTTGGTGCCGCCATTGTAATTAATTATTAGAAATTTATTATTTTTTTCATTCTATCAATAGATTCGTAAATAGCCCCAGACTCAACATCATCCATGTTTTTACTAGCGTACATATTTTCTTGCTCTTCGTCATAATTTTTAATCATGGCGCTGATTTCATCCAGACCTTCTTCGGCTCTACTTGAGAAGACATTAACTTTATTGAAAGCTGTGGTTAACCAGTCCTTTACAGAACCAAGCCAATCCATCATAGCACCTTCGTAAACTTTTGTGCTATCAATTTTTAATTGACCCTTAACTTTAGAAGCAACCTTAGAACTCTCTAAAATTTGTTGTAAAACTTTCTTAGTGTTCTCGTTCACTTTAGTTAAAGCTGTATCAAAAGCATCTTTATAAGATGTTGTTAATCTCTCAGACTCCTGAACGATTTCAACAACCATGTTATCTAATTCAAACTTTAATTTCTCAGCACCATCTTTTTGACCTTTAAAAGCTTCCATTACTTCTGGTACTAAACTAGCTTTAGCTGCTTCTAGATCAGCTATTGACTCCTTATAGAGTTTTAACGCTTCATCTAACTGGGCTTGTATTTTTTTCAGTTCACCAATTTTTCCTACGATGACATCGTTAACTTCTGGTGTAAAATCTTCTTTCATGCTCATAATATGTTTTTAAATAAATATCTTGATATTCACAAAAATTATCTTATAATCTATAATATTTATTATTAAAACTAAGTTATGATTATTTTTTACAGCAAATCCGACAAAACAAAGGAAGCTATTGGAAGAACCTCTTTATATAGCTCAAGATTAAATGCGGCGAAACATTTCGCGAAAATAAAAAATTTGGGACTTAAAGATTTTTTGAGACTATTTACAGTAGAAAAACAATAATAAATCAAAAAACTAAAAACAAAACATGTTATTAAAGGTAGGTTCAAAAGGAGATGACGTAAAAAAACTCCAAGCAAAGTTAGGTACTACTGCCGATGGTTCTTTCGGTCCAGGTACAGAAAAATTAGTTAAAGAATGGCAAGCCGCTAATGGTTTAAGCGCTGACGGTATCGTTGGTGACGCGACTTGGGCTAAGATGGGTTTAAACGAAGGTGCTGCACCAGCTGCCGCTCCAGTTGTTATTCCACCGTCTAGCTTCAAATTAGAAGCTTTAAAGGGTCACGTACCTGATGCGGTTATCGCTCAAATTCCCGACACGGCCGCTAAATTCAACATCACAAACGTATTAAGATTAGCACATTTCTTAGCGCAATGTGGCCACGAATCTGGTGGTTTTAAAGCTGTTAGTGAGAATTTAAATTACAGCGCTGACGGTCTTAAGAAAATTTTCCCTAAATATTTTCCAGGTAATTTAAATGAGTCTTACGCTCGCCAACCAGAAAAAATCGCTAACCGTGTTTATTCATCTCGTATGGGTAATGGTGATGAAGGTTCTGGGGAAGGTTTCAAATTCCGTGGAAGAGGTTACATTCAATTAACAGGTAAATCTAATTACACAGCTTTTGACAAAATGGTTGAGGAGAATATCGTTGAAAACCCAGATTTAGTTGCTACTAAATATCCTTTAGCTTCGGCAGCTTTTTTCTTCGATTCAAATAAACTATGGTCTATATGTGATAAAGGTGCCGATGACGCAACTGTGACTGCTGTTACGAAAAGAGTTAATGGGGGTACAATCGGTTTAGCTGATAGAATCAAACACTTTAAAGAATATTATAATCTATTAAAATAAATAAAAACTAACAAAAAAAAATTATGGACGAAATTATAGGTATGGTAAAACTATTCGCTGGCTATTACGAAGTTAGAGGGTTTATGTTTTGCGATGGTAGAAAATTACCGATCAGAGGTAATGAAGCGCTTTTTAGTATATTAGGTACTACATATGGCGGCGATGGTGTTACAACATTTGAAATACCAGATTTAAAAGATAAGGCACCTGATGGAATGCACTACATGATCTGCGTGCAAGGTGTTTACCCCCCAAGATATTAATAATAAAAATCTAATCAAAACAAAAAATGAGTTACACAAGAGAACAAATTGAAACCGCAGTTAAAAGTAAAGGTTATGTGTGGTTTGAAGATGAGGACAATAAAGGTTACGATGTTAACATTGTAGGTGTTAGAAATTCAAGTACAGGTCAAAAAGTTACAAACGTATTCGATGACCATATTACGGTTTCTTACAAAGAAAATGGTGAGGAGAAATTCCACATCTGGCCCGCTACAACAGATCCAGGTAAAAAAGGTGTTATGGAATACCATAACGCGGCTGGTGTTGCTAGATTGGTTGAAGGTCAATATAGAGGGTCTCACGCGTTGGGATTACACCAAGGTAAATACGAAGCACTTAAGCAGGCTAAACCAGTTAAAGTTTATCGTGATGCTGACAAAGATATGGAGTATGATGAGAATAAAATCGCTGAAGGTGTTTTCGGTATTAACATTCACAAAGCTGGTGCTGATTCAACTTATGTTGAAAACTGGTCAGAAGGGTGCCAAGTATTTAAGAAAGCCGCTGATTTTGAAGAATTTATGGCAATCTGTAGAAAAGCTTCGAAAATACACGGTAATGGTTTTACTTATACGTTAATCGAATCTAGTGATATAAAATAATAAAATTAAAAAATTAAATTAAAAAAAAAATGGCATTTGTAAAAAATTTAAACGGAAAAGCTGTTATCGCAACAGGTGAACTTGAAGGTGATTTAATGGTACCTGAAGTTGGTTATATCGCGGCTGCGGTATTAGATAATGAAGTACTTTTCTTCGGAGCTTCTGATGAAAACGAATTATTACCAATAGGTTCAACTATTAACGGAGAGGAAGTTACCACTGTTGCTGCGGCTAAAGCTGCAATTAAAACAGTTGGTTGTCTTTTCTTGAACGGTGTTGAAGTTTCAATCTAAGGTCGAACAAAATTAATTAAAAGGCTTGGTTTTTACCAGGCCTTTTTTATTATTATAGAAGGTATGAGTTTTAATAAAAGGTTTGTTGATTATCGTAAAATTTTAATATATAAAGATAACCTGAATAATTTATTCACGGATAAAATAGATGTGTATTTTTTTAGTGATGATTTTTCTAAAGAAATATATGAGCTATTTTTGGAACAAAAATTTGATTTAATTAGGGATAGAATACTTGAATATGAGGCTAAATCTTTGATCTAACGGTTTTATGTTTTCGTTAAACTCAGTACTGATTGTTGATAGGTATCCCTCATATATAAAACCTATCGATGTTGTTTTAGCTATAGATTTAGTTACGGATAAATTGTAATTACCAACAGTGTTCCTACCCCAAATTAAACCATTGGTTGATGCAATAGCTGGTTGCATTAAAACATTATTCTCAAGCGTGATACCCTTAACCTTATATTTTAATTGATGTCTATAAGACGCGCGTTTACTACCCAACCAAATCTTAGTTATCTCAGATCTATCGTAAACGTATGCTAGCGAAACACTTCCAGTTAACTTACCCCCTTTAAAAGATTTTTTAAGACCGAGACCACCAGATACACCTAAATTCAATTCCTTAACCATAGAGTGTTCAACAGTTGAAAACAATATCGCACTATAACCGTTTTTAATTTCTTTCCAGGAAAATATGTTTAATCTCGCATCTTCCGATTGTTTAATGAAATCATTATTTTTTTGACCATAAAATAAAAAATAATAGGGGTTTAAACTAACACCGATATCCTTTTTCTTATTATTAAGTTCATAACTCATTTTAGACGTTATCTGAACGTTTTTATTGTTTCCAGTAAGTAGTACCCCACCTAGGTCAAAACTCTTTACCTGAGCCTCTAAATGACCAAATAAGCACACTAATATTATTGTTAGAAAATATTTCATATTATAATTTATTTACTGCATCAATTATAGCCTTTTTCATTGCAATACCTATCGATGATTTACTAAAAGGCACTTTACCTTCCTTAAGTTCTATGAAGGCGTAACTAGCCGTTGTCGCCGACTCGCCAACACCGTCAACAATTGTATCACCAAAATGGATTTTCAATAATATTTGGGTTGTTTCCGTAGCCGCACCAACACCAGCAATTCTAAAACTACTTGATGGTGTACCAACTCTAGTGATCTCAACCATAACTGGTATAGCATTTTGTTCACATAACGAGTATTTTTCTGATAAAACCTCTTCAGTGATTTGTTTAACACCGAATAAAATATTTCTATCTTTAAATTCTTTTATTTTCATTGTGCTGTAAACGGAGTCTACACTAACACAAGTTTGAGAAAAAGCTGATACTGGTACTATTAGTACAAATATTAGCGCTAAAATAAACTGTTTCATAATTTTATTGTTTATAACCTGTTTTTATTATATAAAAATTTGAAGTGCCGTTATGGGTTAAATTATCAACCACAATTGACTGGGCACCAGCATAAGTTGCTTTTAGATTACTATTTGAACCGTTGATTACTGACCATTGCGAAGATGTGAATAATCTATAGTTTGGTGTTGAATTTAACCAACTTGGTAATATATTATTATTTCTTTGGAAGACTAATACCACATCCGTTATAGTTAAAATATCATTTCCGTTTACATCCATTCTGTAATAATCTTTAGCGTTAAAAGATTGTGTTAGTAATTTTTGGTTAAAAAACTGGGCGTCAGTAGTACTAGGTAATAAAACGCTAGTACTTTCACCAGCAACCAACCTAAAATCATTTAGGTTAACACTTTCATTTGTTGTTATCGTATATTTTCCATTAGAATCTGTTGTGTACGTCCCATATAATGTGTAAGTTGTTTGGGTTTTAGCCTTATAATATAATTTTACAGATATACCAGACACACCAGCATTTTCAGCGTTATATACATATCCAGAGTAAGCAAATGGGTTAACGATGATAATCCCAGCTGTTGAATATGCATAACCACAGGTACCGCTCTGTAATTGGGCCCTGAATAATGTTGCGTCTGTTTGGTTACTGTATGTGTAAGTTGCGGTAGTGTTGGTTATATCAGACCAAGTAACACCACTGTTTATAGATTTTTGCCACTTTACTATTGTACCAGTATACCCACTTAATGTTAGTGTACCAGAGTTTGTTGTTGTCGCGTGAACAGCCGATGAAACAGATCCACCCGTTGGCGGCGTACCAGATGTTACGGTAATTGTTTTTATATCTGAATAGACGGCACTACCACAATTAGGTGTTTGTACCTCAACTCTATAGTAGTATGTACCAGCACTAGATATGGTTTCTGTTAAACTAACTGTTGTGTTACTAATATCGGTCCATGTTGTACCGTTTGTCGATTTCTGCCATTTGTTAATATTACCCTGTTGCCCAGATAAAGTTAATTCAGCGACCCCACCAGAACAGATGGAATTGTTGGCGGCAAAAATAGTCCCAGATTTTGTTGGTTTAACCGCTAAGTAAATACTAGATGTTTGTAATGATGAACAACTTACTGGACTCGTTGAATTAACAATAGCTCGGTAGTAGGTTGTTTTTGTTATGTTACTAATTGTTATACTTGTGTTCGTGTTTGAGATTGTCGTACCAGCGGTAAAAAAGTTATCAAAAGACGATTCCCACCTAACAACACTACCAGTTAGCCCATTTAATGTTAACGTTGTACTATTACTACCAGAACAAACATTTATATCCCCCCCACTAATATAACCACTTGAGGCACCACTTATTTCTATGTTTCTTGTTGATATTGTGACACTACTGGTTAAATCACCAGGCATATCACCATATTCACAAATATAACCAGGTAAGTTGGTATTGGGTAAATCATTCCACATACCATTATTACCCGAATAAAATTGCCCATAATGTTCACCACCAGCATTATTTGGTTCACCACCAGCCCACTTAGCGTATTGACCCGTTACAGCGGTGCTACCGTTAGAGAATTGGGTACCTTTTTCTGGACCCGTAATCCAGTGCCACTTTTGTTCCACAGCCGTTTGTGATACATAAGCTGTTGTTCCCTTAGCGGTGTTTACCTGACTCACTTCATCTGATGCACCAAACCAACCATCATTCGCCATCAATTTCCAAACAAAGTTGTTCTCAGCTTCAGATGTCATTGTAGCTAGATAACCAGCTCTTCCGAAATAAGATCTATTTTCGGCGGATGTTTTTGAACCCGTCCAAGTTGTTGTACCAGAAACATATTCGTAAAAATGTTCGGTTAAAGGGTTATAAAAAACAATACCAGCAACAAATGTCACTCGTCTTTGTAATGCATAACAAGTTGAAGAGGTTGATTTAAATTCAACACCTCTTAAAATTGTTTCCCAATTTGAGGCTGTTGTTGTTCCATTAAATACTAATATACCCGTTGTTGTATTAAATGTGTTAACTGTTATCCCAGAAGGTAATGTCGCTGTTGACCTTAGTTGATCACCACTAGCACCGCTTATGTAGGTTTGTGAGATTTGAACCCTAAAACCAGTTATATTACCATTTGCGGTTATCGTTAAATTGGGGTCAACTTTAGTCCATGTATTACCAGAAACGGATAAACTAGAGGTTGTACCGCTTAAGTTAATACTAGTCGCCTGACCCAAAATAATATTAGGTATAAGAACTAAAAACAATATAAAAAATAAATTTCTCATAACGCCAATCTAGTACCCATCATTACTGTATAATTTAATACATTATCCCCTATAGAATACGCCCCACCAAAATTGAAGTTTAATTTGAACGTCTTTGTGACACCTAAGTTCATACCAACAATCGGTAAAATAACAAACGGTGATTTTAAAACAGCGTCATCATAGTATCTAACAAATGGCGCGTAAACAAATAAAGCCATTGTTTTAATATCAAGACGCTTACCAATTTTAAAATCTCTATTACCACCTATAATTGCGGCTGAACCGTAATAAGGTTCTTTATATATTTGCCCACCAGATGCTGTTAGCATGTAAACAGCTTTAAATTTCTTAATATTCCTCATCTGCCCAAACGCAACGGTGTTATACATTGATCCACTGCCAGCAAAACCAATTGTGACTGTATTGGACAGTAACGTAATAGCTTTAGGTTTTATCCAAGCGTAATAACCAGTGATGTTACCACCCTGTATTGATGATGTGTAATCAACCATGACACCATGTGATCTTAAACCATCGTATCTTACAGACGAATAACCAGCGTTAACTTTTGAACCTTTACTAATCTCCCCCTCGTTGAATTGGAAACCCACTAGGTCACTACTCATAAGTATCGATGGTCTACCCCCATTTTTACTAGTTGCCGACCCTTTACCGTTCCCACTACTACTACCGCTTTTTACGGCGTTTGTTGTACCACCTATGGCGTCTGATTTTTTTTCTTCGGTGGTTTGTGTTTGATTACTCGTTGAACCGCTACCACCAGATCCGCCAGACCCTGTAGAGCCTGTGGTGGTACCACCTGAACCACCAGTAGAACCACTACCAGTGTTGGTGCTACCTGTTCCACCCGTTTCACCAGATCCTGTAGAACCCCCAGTATTTGCGGTTGTACCAGAATTAGTTTCTGAACCACTACCACCGCTATTATTACTTCCAGTAGTAGTACCAGATGAACCAGATTCATTTGAATTATTCCCATTAGATTGTGTTTGTCCCTGAGAACCACCACCAGGTTGACTTGTTCCATTAGAGACACCCTGTCCTCGTGTTTGTCCCTGAGAACCGCCACCAGATGAGTTCTTATTATCTTTACCACTATTACCGCCGTTACCCCCACTAACACTAGTAACTGATCCAGCAGCAGCCATTATATTCCCCGTACCACCAGATGCCATATCACTAATAGAAGATAAAGCCCCGAATATACTAATAACATTTAAAGCTGTACTCTGGGTTTGAGATACCGTAACAGCGGTACCTATACCCCCACATGGAGAAGCATTTTGGAATTGATTAAAAACACCAGCCGCCCAGTTATCAAAGACACCGTTATTAAAATCATTAGCCGTAAACGTACCCACTTGACCGTAGTATGTTACAGCTATTTGATTTTGACCATAAGGTATTGTTATGTTGTATATATTACCGTTACATGGATCTGTATAGGAGTAATTAAACGACTGTGCGCTTACTATTCCCGATAGTAAAAGGAGAAATGATAATATCGTTATTTTTAAATTCACACACGTTTTAGTTCTTGAACAAACCTTTTTTAATCATTTTAGAAACGACTCTTGATGACGCTGTTTCTAAAGCTTTTTTTGTTGATGTACCGATTGTTGATTGATTAAATTTAATCTCATCAACGTCATCAAGTATTGTAGACATTTTAACAGTCTTAGCCTCTCCGAGTCCACTACCAACCATTACCTCACCAGTCTCCGCATCAACAAATTTAACTTGTAGACCCAATCTAGTTGTCTGTGTAGCTGTAGCTTTACCAGAAACTTTAACAACCTCATCCTCTGAGACGCTAAAGTCGTAAACCTCAATATATACGAAGTATTTGGCTAATTTAACTTTACCTCTACCATCCATTTTATTTTCAGTAAAACCCTTATCAGATGCTTTAAACTGGTTAACCATTCGCTCTTTAATCTCCAATTTATCCTCAGTAAACTCGAAACGGTTCGTCATTTCAAGAAACTCGATAACAATGTTAGTAACACCAAGACCAACCCTTTTATCTTTTAATTCAGGGTACATCTCATATAGTTCTTCGGTAAAACCAATTTTTAGTAATTGGATAGGGTATTTGATTGTATCAGTGTAGTTTGAAACAACATCAATAGATTGCGTCTGTTCAAAACTAGCCTTATACTCTTCAGTTTTAACACTACCAATTGTAACTGGCTGTCCCTGTGCGTAAACACAAGAACAACCAATTAACAATAATATGAATAATAATTTTTTCATCTTAAATTTCTGTTGTGTTTGATAAAGAAACACCATCTTCTTCATCAACTTTTTGGATCAACATTTTATCTCTATCCTCTGAGTTAAACCAGTAGTCAACAACTTTATTCAAGTTACCAACGAAGGCACCCAAAAGAATTAATAACATTTCTTTCCAATCCTCACCAATTGTTACACCAAAGAAGACAGCTGAGTTAATACCAGCTACAATAAAGAAAAACAAGAATAAAACGATACCCGTAATTCTCCATCTATTGGCTTGCATTTGCTGCAACATATAATAGAATCTATTTTTATCCTCAACCTGTACAGGTGCAGGGGCGCTAACAAAGCTTTTTAAAGTTTCTTTAATTTTCATATTCTTTTTCATTTTAAAATTTAATTATTACCACGGAGACTCCTCAGTCTCTGATTTTTTCTTTTCCTCTTTAGCTGGTACTTCTTTCTCGATTACTCTTTCTTTAACGATAGTATTCGTACCACCTGAAGATTGTTTTTGTTGGTTTGTGTTATTATTTTCTAAATTAATCACAACAGGTGCCGCAGCGGGTGCAGCCTGCTCTGTTTTAACTTCTTCTTTCTCTTCACCACCACCAAATAAAGTGGTTGTGAAATAGGTACCACCAGCTAAGATGGCAGTACTAATTGTACCGATTAAGGTTTTTTTCAAACCAGACCAAGTTCCGTCATTTGACTCAGCCACGTTTTGTTCTTCTGACATAGTTTTTTTGTTTTTTAGTTTAATTTTATTGTCTTATTTGTTTTGATCTGAGACCCTGTTTGTAAGATACCGTAGTATGTACCAGGTGTTACGTTACTTAAATCAACTGGATAAAGATATTTACCTTTATACATTTTGCCTTTATAAACGCTATACACTAATTTACCACTAGCATCATAAAATCCAACGGAGATTTCACCGTCCTCTGGTACACTAAAGCTCACGAAAGCTAAACCATCGGTTGGATTAGGTGCAACTATTATTTCACAATCCTTTGTTAATACACCGCCACCGTTTACTTTGAATATTTTAACAACACCATTTGTTGGGGTTATTCTTAAATCAGTTGCATATGCGTCACCAGCATATTTTCTTATCACATATAAAGGACTATGGTCCCATGTGGTTTGTGGTGATAACGCGGTAAATTGTAAGGTTAAAACAGCATCCCCATCATTAGCCAGGTATTGGTTTTTGCTCATATCGGCGCCCGCCCATTCAACAACACCATTATTAGGGTTTAAGAATGACATCCAGTTCATGAATTTTTGTTCTGTTTTAATACCTTTGAATTCTAATAAAGTGTTATCGTAGGCCAAAGCCAATTGAATTGAACCAACTTGCTCACCTTGTGTTAAAACTTTCATTGGTACGTTTAATAAACTACCCTCAGTGATCTCAATTTTAGGTAAATTGATTTCGATAGTAGCCGTTGGGAAATCGTACTCAACAGTCTCATCGATGATATATTGAGGGGTTTTGCTAGGGTTTAGGATTTCAATAGGTATTGTACGAGCCATATGGAAACCAGTACCGTTCGCGTCACCACCACCTAAAACGTAGAATGTTACCGAGTCAGGTTGGCCAGCGATAATGTCAAATGTTAAGTTAGTTACACCAGCGATAGTCGATGTATAGTTGGTTGAAGAACCATTGATTGTCGCATATTCCGATGCTGAGAAGAATCTAACATCTTGAACGGAGTTTGGCCATACCGAGAATCTACCCGCTAAACGACCGTAGATAGCTGATACGTCAGCAATTGTAATACCATAAGAACCGTTTACGTCAGAAGCGTAGAAATCAAAACCTGTTGGTGTTTCTTCACCTATAACGAATTTATTAACCTTTTGTGCATCCGCAACGGAAACTGTGTTACCAACAGCCATTGTGTCACCTTTAACATATAAGTGAGCATCCCAATAAGTTGTATCCAAGATTTCATCAAAAGCGAAATAACCAGTAACATCGGTGGTATCAACTTTAACCTGAGTCCAAGCACCTGTTGATGTTTTAGGTCTTTTTTCTAAAGCAACTGTGATGTCTTTAGACCCAGAACCCGTAACGTTTGTAAATCTACCATGGTATTTCAATCTATTCATTTTGAATTCACCACCATAACTATGTAAAGATAATGTTGTATCGATACCAGCTATTGTTGACGCATATGAAGGGAATGTTAAAGTACCAGTTACCTTTAAACTATCAATACTAGTTAAAGCTTGGAAAGCGGTCGCATCTTCGTGGAAAAATTTAATTTGGAAAGCCGCACCGTCAGCATATGTGAATGAGTTGTTAGTACCCGTATAAGCTAACGTAACGGTAATGTTACCGTTTACTGAATCTGCAACATATTGCATATACTGGTCAGTGCTACTGTATAACAAAGTTACGATTGGTTTTGCACCACCGAAAGCCACTTTGTCGTAGAATACACGGAACTGTAAACCAGCAATTTTAGTCGTTGTTGTGTTGTCATAATAAAGGTTAGCTAAAGTAAAACCTTGTGATTGCGGTCCAACATTGTAAGATGAGTCAACGATAACCCAATTACCATTTGAAGGAGCCGTTGTTTGCGCATAGCCGCTAACAGCTAATAACGCCACTAAAAGCGTAAAAATAAATTTTTTCATGTTGTTTTGTTTTGATATTAATAAATAGGTAAAAAAGACAAAAAAGACTCTTTACTTTTAAAAAAATTTTATTAAACAAAATCTGTGTTTTGTGATAAACTGATCTATTTATGTGAAAAAAACAACATGAGCAAATTAGCCTTAAACTATCTTAAAGACTTACAGAGACAAATAATCGATCTCAAGGAAGATGCTGAAAATAAGTTAGAGATGATTGACCCCGAGAATTTTAGGGATGATGTGACCGATAATGTTATTGAGCGTATAAGTGATGTGTTATATGAAATAGAAACAATAATATCTGACACAGAAGATGGTTATTACGATGGTAGAACCTTCGATGATGATGATAACGATGATTTAGAAGATGAGTTTTAAAATGTTCAAACCAAATCACGTTCATTTAATTGTTAGAGGTTTTGTTAATAACCCACCAAGAACAGAAGAGATACTTAACCAATGGTTAAAAGAGTTGGTTGATAAAGTTGGTATGGTGGTCGTTGCTGGGCCAACATCAGTGTATGTTAGTGAACCAGGTAATGAAGGTGTTACTGGTACAATAACATTAGCAACTTCACACGCATCAATACATGTTTGGGATAACGAAACACCATCTTTAGTTCAATTTGACATATATTCTTGTAAAGAATATGACATAGATGTTGTTTTAGATCACCTAAACCAATTTGACCTAACATCTTGTGATTGGGTCTATATAGATAGAAATCAAGGTGTTAACCCAACAAAAACTGGTAAAAGATAATTTTTTTTAAAAAAAAATCGTAAAAAGTTTGTTTTTTAGAAAACTTTGCTTAATTTTGTACTAATTATTTAACAATAACATTAAAATGAAAAATATGAACCTACATATCGCAGTGATTAAACCGATGGCAGTGTGCCAGTGGTATCCTCGTACCGTATCGGGTTCAGACCAAGTATTTTCATGATGTTATAGAAATAAAACTAAAACTAAGAAAAACGAAGCCCTGAACCAACAAGTTCAGGGTTTTTTTTTTGCAGTTCTTTGACGTATTGGTAATTTTAAAATAGCGTAGTTGGTCAATTGGTAGGCCGCCTCATTTGGGATGAGGACATAGTGCAGGTTCGAGTCCTGTCTACGCTACTTAATTCAGGATATGGGGGAGTCAGGTCGTCCCTACCCGCCTTGGACGCGGGGGATCGCTGGTTCGAATCCAGCTATCCTGACACAATGTCTTCGTAGCTCAGTTGGTTAGAGCACCTCACTTTTAATGAGGGAGTCACAGGTTCGAGTCCTGTCGGGGACACAAACGTATAAGTTGATCGTGGTGGTCAGTTGGTCTGCAAAACCAACGGTGTTGGTTCGATTCCAACCTTATACTCAAATATACACGGGTATGGTGAAATGGTATCATAATGGTCTCCAAAACCACAGTTCAGGGTTCGAATCCTTGTATCCGTGCTAAAATGCCCGAGTGATGGAATGGTAGACATAACGGTCTTAGAAACCGTGGCTGAAAGGCGTGAGAGTTCGAGTCTCTCTTTGGGTACAATGTGTTGGCTTCAAGTCCCAGTAGGGAAGTACACTTTAATAAAACACGCAACGGGGAAAGTGTCGACTTAAGAAACGGCAAGTACCTACGAAGGGACACATGCACCTTTAGCTCAGTTGGTAGAGCGCTGCCCTTACATGGCAGATGTCATAGGTTCGA
>Ga0078894_10001289_pt1 | contig 18569 bp, 13 predicted proteins | sample LauGreSu1BDMLBSD_2_FD_67506 | JGI IMG/M metagenome (GOLD analysis project Ga0078894, IMG submission 67506) | Freshwater lake microbial communities from Lake Michigan, USA - Su13.BD.MLB.SD (version 4) (version 4) | ecosystem: Environmental > Aquatic > Freshwater > Lake | place: Lake Michigan... | reverse complement strand
TATCAAAATCAATTGTTATTAGAACAACAACACGCACACAATAGTAATTTACTAGAAGCGGTTAAAGACGGCAAACTTGGAAATACAACTAACCACAATACAAATTGTAATAACAAATTTAATCTCAATGTGTTTTTGAATGAAACTTGCAAGGACGCAATTACGATGGAAGATTTTATCAATTCGTTTGAAGTTACTCGTGAAGACTTCCTTCATACAGGACGGGTAGGGTTTGTGGAAGGCATTTCTACGGTTATGACACACCGTTTCCGTGATATGGATATGCACACGAGACCCCTTCATTGTACGGACTTGAAACGTGAAACCATATATATCAAGAATGCAGACAAATGGGAAAAGGACGATGCTGATAAAACGCATATGCGGAAAGCAGTCAGAGGTGTTGCCAAGAAGAACATGAAAGAGTTGTGGAAATGGTTTCAAGATAGCAAACCAGAGGTGGAACAGATCGGAACCCAGGAATGTGAGAACTATTTTCAGTATCACAAGGCTGCATTGGGTGGATATGGCAAGGAAGAAGACTTGAAATTTGAAGAGAAAATCATTAAGAATGTTCTCAAAGAGGTACACGTAGATAAAAATGCATTGACCATATCATAATTGGAACGTAATTGTTTTATAAAACAATATAAAGGGTGCATCGTATATTAGAGTGTGAGGGGGTGTAGATAATGTATATAGTGTAAATAGCAGAAAACCGAAACTCAGAAAAATATAAAATTATGGTGCATTAGCAATCATAGCTCAGTGGTTAGAGCACCGGTCTTATGAGCCGGGGGTCTTCAGTTCAAATCTGAATTTTTGCATTCCGCCCATATAATATATTATTCTGAGATCGGTATAAAGGTATAATGGAATAATACCTTGGTGGGGGTAGGTTAAAATGCACGGATGGCCGAGTGGTCTAAGGCGGTGGACTTAAGACCCACTATCAATGATGCGAGGGTTCGACTCCCTCTCCGTGCACAAAGGTTTTGAATATGGTTTCCCTTAAAAAAATTCATGGCACCGACGGACAAATTGCTCTTATAGTGTAGTGGTTATCACTCCAGACTTTGAATCTGGCATCCTGAGTTCAAATCTCAGTAAGAGCTTAACCTAAATTATATAAGTGTAGTAAGTCTCAATTTATTACCCGGTTAACTCAGTCGGTAGAGTGTATGCCTTTTAAGCATATGGCCAAGGGTTCGAGCCCCTTACCGGGTATATCGGAATGAGTTTGCCGAAAAAGTTACTCACTGCTTCTGTAGCTCAGTTGGTAGAGCGTAAGACTGTTAATCTTAATGTCCACGGTTCAATCCCGTGCAGAAGCGAATTTTTATATACACATAATAATTGAAATACTTATTATGTGCATTATTTGATAATAGGTTCATATTTCCAAACATATCCCTTTGCTGTTTTTGCCTTTCCAGTACAAGAATGATTTATGTTTGCTCTTGTTGTACCTATGTATTCTGCTGCTTCTTTGCAACTATCAAATGAATTTAATCGATTTCCTTCAATATCAAACTGTATTATTTTATTTTTTCTTCTTGATAGACTAATTTTATTTATTGTTTCTTGACTTAATCTGCGCCCTTTTAAACATTCACTTATTTTTTTCTTATGTATTTCACTGTGTGGTTTTCCTAAGTGAGAACTTGGAGGAGTAAGACCATTTTCATATCTCATTTTTAAAGTATCAGATATTCTCTGTTTTGTTTCTGAGTGATGTGTGCCTGAATTGCCTCCACGTCTTAAATTGTATCCATTTGGCGCCAAACAATTATATTTTTCAATGTATTGAATTTCCATATCATTTAATTGATTATCAAATGTTATACATACTAACTGGAATTCAAAATTGTCAACGCCGTATTTATTAATCGCAGATTTTAGATATCTACAATTGCTCCCAATTTTCAAATGGTCTTTCCACCTGGTTTCTAGTTCTCTTACAGTTTGTCCAACATATGTTTTGTTGTCTATTTTATTCGTTATTGTATAGATATACCCCATCCTATATACTTACAAGAGAAATTACTTTATATAATTTTACGAATTAATATTATATAAATTGCCTAAATATTGTCTACCTCTTCTTTTTCTTTTTGTAGCTTTTCCTTCTTTTTCAAATATGCACGTCTCGCATATTCTTTCTTTTTCTCGGGCGATGGTACATACGTGCTTTTGTAATTCGTTCGTTGCTGATATTCTTTCACCCTTTGTTTATGTTCCTCTTTATTATTTTCATAATATACCTTATTTTTCAACAAATATGTATTGAGTTGTGCTTTTAGCCTAGCATTCTCTTCTTCTAGTTCCTGTATTCTTGCTTGATTGTCCATTGATATACATAACGTAACAAAATATTTATATTATTTTACATAATAACAAGTCCAAACAAACAAAATCTATTGATATAATAAAAGACATACAATGAAGTTATCTCGTTCGCACATAATAGTGTATATGTTGACAATGATTGCCGTATTAATGTTAATTTTAGCACTATTGAACTGTTCAACCGAAAAATCACGCAATCCGCTAACCGAAGGATTAGATGAAATCAAACCAGCAATTGGTGTACAACCAAAAAAAGAATCAGATATTCTACCCAAGTCGTATATAGTAGAACTCACACAAACAAAAAATACAACTATGCCAGCATTGCCGACATTAGCAGCGTCACAACCCGATGTATTTAACCCAGAGACAGCATATTATATCAACACCGTTTCCGCCAATAATCCAACCGCAGAAAACAAACGCGCAATATTCAAGGTAGATACGCCGGGGCCAATCGTATTGCATATGGAAACGGCGAAGGCAGAGAGTTTCATAGCCATCGCACCACAAGAAGGAGGAAAGTTCCCTCCAAAATTCACATTCACACTCACGAATAACATAGAAGCAAATAAATTAAATATGGATTTATGGGGCACATCTCCATCACTCACAAATGTTCCATCAAATAGCATAGTTGGGTCAGACAACTATGCGGGTTACCCTTATCCCAAGGAAGTCTTTCAAACAAAGGATAAAAATGGAAAACTGGTAGATGGATTGTTGGTGGGTGGTCTGAATATAGGAAACAATGCATTAAATATAATAGGCGTGGGGCGGTTATTTGATAGAAATTTTACCGATATTGGAGAAGTACAAAACCTAAGCGATAAGATTACTATTGACTGCACCGAATCAAAGGGGCTCACCGGTATCCTTATTTACTTGGGAAAGGCGACACCAAGTAAATCGGTCTAGATCGTTATTTACACGATTTTACATTGTAAATAACTGGTATAATTGCAATATGTGGACTTATATGACCGCCTGTGCACTAAGCGGCGGTTCGTGTCGCGCAAACAGTCCAACATCATATAGGTTGAACCAATAAGCACAACACGGAATAACAAAAAATAATACTAATCCCGAACCCAATCCGATAAAAACTACCTCAGTGACTGATAGCATATAATTGTATATCATAGCACCACGTATTTATATTGTATTCAAATACTGTGAAAACCACACATTAGCCATTAGACAACAATAAAATTGATATATTATCATAGTGTAATACATCAAACAAACAATAACAAATGACAACAACGTGTTTAGACATAAATGCCTGCCCAAACGAGAAAATGTATAATGTAATATGTAATTTCTCAATTGGATACAATGAATATGCTTGCAATAGCAAAACAACTTGTATGCGCGTAGATGGAAGATATGACTGTTGCGGAAAGAATATAGTAGAGTGCGTAGTAGATGCATCGTCATTGCGCGTACCAACAATTCAACCCAGCATAATAGTAAGTGAAACAAATTGTAATCATATTTGCAATTCTGAATATAAAATAGATAAATGTTATTGGTACGAAAGTCTACGATCAGATAATATGTGTGTTGAGAATAACAATGAGTATTGTTGTTCTCAGCATAGGTCAGATTGTTGCATAACCAATAAAACCAGTGCATACATTGCGTTTGGTTCAATAGCGGGTATAATGATCATATTCGCATATTATTGGTATTGTGTAAAGAGTTCCCGTAACAAAGTAATGCCCGCAAAAGATATCACCGTTGTAGAACCGCCAGATAGGTATAAAATGATTAACTTATAATCCCTTGCGATGGTCAACGACATAAGGATTAGATTGTAGCGAACTCATTATTTCGGGGTTGGTGCGATCCATTTGAATATTCGAGTAAAGGCTGCGTTCATTGCCGGCGACGCGTCCCATAGTATTGGCATCGGGCGATCTGTATGGCATATTTCCAGTTAACGGACGTGCATTCTTTAATTGGTCGTCTCGCGATTTTTGCCGCATGTTAATATCGGAATTTAGCAGCGACATATTGCCCTTTACCAAACGCCCATCAATTGTGCTCGACTTAACATCATTGTTTCGTTGATTGTACCCAGACTCGTATGATGTCATTTGTCTAGTTCCAGCGCCAGCCCCAGCATTACCCGAGTAATAGAAATCGCCCGTCTCCTGTCTGGTAGTGTGCGTAGCTTGTTGTTCAGTTACTTTGTATGCACCGCCATTTTGGTTTGCATTTACATTCAAATGAAACTTGGAGTTTTCGGTAGTTTCACGAGTGGTAGTGGGTAGTTTATCGGCAGGATTGAAAATATAAGACTGGGGAACCGTCGTGCCAGGATTTTGGTATGGGCGTAGAGTACCAATCACGTTTTGTTTCTTAGACGGACGAAGAATATCGAGAAGAGGAGCCACGGCAGCACCAATTCCACCGCTCACCATACCAAAGTAGCTGTCTTGTTTATTGGCGGAACGATTGTTCGGATATGCCAAATTGGATTTAATACCATAATCTGCATCAGTTGCATTGCTTCTGCCGTGTGCACTTGCGGCACCGAATTGCACTTGACCAAGTTGTTGGTTATGCGATGGCATATATTCTCCGGGCATATACGAAGCTCCGTTCTGATAACCGGCACCACCAGCATATTCAACTGCGGTTTCCGGGCGCGAAACGAAACGTTCTACTGGAACAGATCGCATAGTTTGGCCCTTTTCAATACCACCAGTCGTAAATAAACGTCCAATATCATTGTGATTGGGGTTAGTCATGCTGCGTTGGTCTAGTTCAAAACTTTGCTCAGGGCGGTGCTTCTCCATAACTCCCATTTGCTCGCGAGTAGCGATGGTTTTAATCGCACTATTTGCGGGACCTTCGTGTCCGAGCAGTGAACGACCAGACGATTTAGGATTGTTATCAACGCGTAGTTGATCAACCGTCTTTGGCAACCAAGCTTCACGTTGTGCCATACCAGAGTTGAAGCCACCAGCACCTTCTGTGGTGTAACCCAAGCCAAGGCCAGGCGCGACTTGCTCTTGTTTAAATGGGTTCACATTTGCCATTTTCATACTAGGATTAACACGTGATTGCATAAAGTCGGATTGGTTGGGCGCACCGTGAGCCCATTGTAAATTTTCATCAGGCGAGAACAATGGCGATTGTTCCTTTTTCGTAAATACCTGAGACCCCGTTCCGACATAATTGTCTAATATACTCTCGGCAGAATTCGGGTGTGCGTGACCATTTCTCAGTTTGCTGCCAAAGAAAGGGACCATATTATTGTGTTGAAAATAATCACCACTTACGCTTTCACCAGTAAGGGAATAATATGATACATCGCCAGCGCCGGCTTTATCGGCAGATTGGTTAAAGTATTTGTCCGTGTATACGCCTCCGCCGTTATCAAACCGATTAGTATTCTGCAATTCCGCAGATCGGTCAGTCTCGTTGGACGTATATGTTTGTTCATTTGGATAATTACGAGTGGGAAGATCCGTATTCGGTAAAAGATTACCCGACGAGAACCCTTCGCCTTCGGTTTCTTTCTTTTTGTTCTGATTATTGATTAAATATAAACTTGATAAAGCGAATAGTGGAACAACAACCTCCATTTATTTTATAATATATATTATTATATTTATTATATATTATTTGCATATAACAATAGGATTTGGATTAGTGTATTCTATTCATAGGATACGGCGTGCCTGGACAAGATTCTTCGGTACCACCAATGCACATTGATTTCCCGCCCAAATAATAATTTACGTGTTGGGTGCCATCAACAACCGGCATTCTTCTAACGAAGTTATCTTTCTCTAAATTGCGCGTATGCAGATTTTCCTGAAACCCTTTTTCTAAACCATGGTTTGGATTTAAGAATGGGGCCTCCCATCGTGTTTGTTCTAAATCCTTATACGTCCACGCAGGATGACTAGCGCGGGTTTCTTGCACAAAGGGTTCCGCTTTTTTATACGTAACTGACGAAGGCTCCTTTGCAAAATGCTTGTATTCGTTTAATTCCGAATTGTCGCGATTTAATCGTCTAGTCATACCCCGCAAATCGCTTTCTAAATTTACAGTGTCATTTCGGAGGTTTGCTCCCCAATGTTGTAAACGAATATGCGGGTCTTCTATGAATGGCAAATCCGTGCCTTGACCAGGAACATTCAGCATATATCTTCCTGTAAAACTGCTTTCGGCAATTTGTTTTTTAATTCGATTTGGGTCGTCGTGAAATCTAGTAAATGCCATATTAAGATTATATTGATTAGTTACAATATAGTTGGAAAAAAATAAAGTGAGATAACATATATAGAATTAGTGTAATATTTACATATACGCAGGTTCTCTCATATGACTAAAATATGTCTAAATATGATAGTAAAGAATGAAAGTAAGGTAATTGTGAGGTTGTTGACATCGGTAGTGCCACTGATTGATACATATTGCATTTGTGATACAGGCAGCACTGACGATACAATATCCATTATTAAAACCTTTTTTGATAATCACAGCATATCAGGCGTGATACATAACGAACCTTTTCGCGATTTTGGATATAACCGATCAGTTGCAATCAAACAGTGCTATGGAATACCGAACGCCGATTATATATTGCTAATGGATGCAGATATGGTGTTAGAATTTCCATCCAAGTTCTCCGTTACCGACTTTAAGGAGACGCTAATTGCAGATGCATATTATGTGTTCCAAGGTTCTCCCTCTTTCTTCTATAAGAATATCCGTATCCTAAAAAATGTGGAGAACCTCAGTTATTGGGGCGTCACGCACGAGTATGTAAATTTACCGAGCGGGAGCATTGAGACGGAAATTCCGAGAACAACGTTGTTTATAAATGACATTGGTGATGGCGGAGCCAAGACGGATAAGTACGTTCGCGATATCAGATTGTTGTCTCAGGGACTAATAGATAATCCGAACAATGACCGATATACATTTTATTTGGCGAATAGTTATCGTGATGCTGGACAATACCAAAATGCAATTGATACATATAAGAAACGAATTGAATTGGCTGGGTGGAAACAAGAAGTGTGGCATTCATACTATTCCATTGGTAATTGCTATAAGCAGTTGGATGATATGCCAAACGCAATCTTCTATTGGCTGGAAGGTTTTCATTATTATTCCGAGAGAATTGAGAACCTGTATGAAATTGTACAATATTACAGAAACAAGGGACATAATTTATTAGCATACAAGTTTTACGAGATGGCGGATAAACAACGTATTCAATATACAGCAACCGATCATTTATTTTATCAAAAAGACGTCTATGATTATAAACTAGACTATGAGTTCTCCATTATTGGTTATTATTGCAATATACCAAAAGAACAGATAGTTGCATCGTGTATAAAGGTCTTAAATTGCCCACAGGCAGGAGAACAAATACACAAGAGCGTATTAAGGAACTACAAATATTACGTTCAAGCAATCAAATATGCATCTATTTCTACTGATTATTCGGTACAATTAAACAACATTCATAATGAAACGCAATTAGGCGATGAGTTTGTAGGTTCCACGCCATCAATGTGTATGGATAACAATAAAGTGTATATAAACACCCGATATGTGGATTATCGTATACATCCAGATGGCACATACACAAACAATCCGAAGATTACAACTAAAAATCTCATTACAATATTTGATATTAGAGAACCTGGATGGAAAAAGACAGACGAATTCATACTGAAATACAACGAGGAGTATGACAACGTATATGTTGGGATAGAAGACATCAGATTAATTACACATGAAGGAACCCTTTATTTTAATGGAAATCGTCCACTATCGCCAGGTCATATAACAATAGAAACTGGCACAATAGATGTGTCAACCAAAATGACCAATTCAAAGTTAGCAATAAAACAAAATATTAACAAGATTGAGAAAAACTGGGTATTGTTCTCGGACAACGAGAAACTAAATGTTATCTATCAATGGTATCCGTTAACGATTGGAGAATTTACGAATAATTGCGACGCGGAAGACTGGCCAACTACCACATTCATTACTACGAAAACGATACAAATGCCCCACTTATTTAAGTGGGCGCGCGGTTCAACGAATGGCGTAGTCATAGGAGACGAGATTTGGTTTATAGTGCACATAGTAAGCGATGAAGCTCGTCGACATTATTATCACCTGTTTGTTATATTAGATAAGATTACATACAACGTGAAGAAGTATTCTAGCCCATTTTCATTTGAAAAAGAGAACATAGAATATACATTGGGGTTTGCATATATGGAGGAAGCAGCACAATTTTTATTAGGATACAGCACAAACGACAGCACAACAAAGTATATGGTCGTTCCCAGAAAAAATATAGATGAGCTATTTGTATAAACAAATCAAACCAAATTATCAAACTTCATCTATATTGGCGATGATTGCCGATTTGCAAGGACCAAAGCTCTTTCTATGCCATTGAGTAATGCCGTATTCCTGAAAAAATAAAGTGAGATAACTAATATAAAATTTAGCGTGTTATTTATATACAGAGGTTCTCGCATATGCCCAAAATATGTCTAAATATGATAGTGAAGAATGAAAGTCAGATCATTGTTCGCGTGTTAACAACATTACTACCGCTGATTGATACGTATTGTATTTGTGATGTAGGTAGCACTGACGATACAATCGCCATTATTAAAACCTTTTTTGACGATAACAATATATCAGGCGTTATACACAATGAACCCTTTCGTGATTTCGGATATAACCGGACGTTTGCATTAAAGAAGTGCTATGGAGTGCCGAACGCCGATTATATATTGCTAATGGACGCAAATATGGTGTTAGAAATACCAAGCAATTTATCCATCTTGGAATTTAAGGAATCGCTATGCGCAGAGGCATATTATGTGTTCCAAGGTTCACATTCTTTCTGTTATAAGAATATCCGTATCCTAAAAAATGTGGAGAACCTTAGTTATTTGGGGGTGACACACGAGTACGCGAACCTACCAAGCGGAAACATTACGTCAGAACTTCCAACCGCCTTGCTATTTATAACCGAAATTGGTGATGGCGGATATAATACGGATAAGTATGTTCGTGACATCAGACTGTTGACACAGGGGCTGGTTGATAATCCAGACAATGCCAGATATACATTTTATTTGGCAAATAGTTATCGTGATGCGGGACAATACAAAAATGCAATTGATATCTATAAGGAACGGATTGATTTGGCTGGATGGAACCAAGAAGTATGGTATTCATACTATTCCATCGGCAATTGCTATAAGCACTTGAATGATATGCCAAATGCACTCTTCTATTGGTTGGATGGTTTTCATTATTTCTCTGAGAGAATTGAGAACCTGTATGAAATTGTAAAATATTATAGAAACAATGGTGAAAATCTATTAGCATACAAGTTTTACGAGATGGCAGATAAACAACGAACGCAATATACGGCAACTGACCATTTGTTTTATCAAAAAGACGTGTATGATTATAAACTCGACTACGAGTTCTCCATTATTGGTTATTATTGTAATGTACCAAAAGAACAGGTCATCGCATCGTGCATAAAGGTTTTAAATTGTCCCTATGCAGGAGAAGAAATACACAACAGTGCGTTAAAGAACTATAAATATTACGATCAACCGCTGAAACACGCATCCATTTCTACTGATTTTTTGATACAATTAAACAATATTCACAATGAAACGCAAATCGGGGACGATTTTGTAAGTTCTACCCCCTCATTATGTATGGACAACAACACGGTTTACATAAACACACGATATGTGGATTATCGTTTAAATCCCGACGGCACAAACCAAAACAATGGATATATTACTACTAAAAATCTCATTACAATATTTGATATCAGAGAACCTGGATGGAAAAAAACAGACGAATTCTTGCTGAAATATAACGAGGAGTATGACAATTACTATCGCGGAATAGAAGACGTTCGGTTAATTATGCATGAAGGAAACCTCCATTTTAATGGAAATCGTGGTCTATTAAAAGGTAACATCACAATAGAAACAGGCACAATAGACGCGTCTCGTCAAATGGCCGTTTCAAAGTTGGCAATAAAACAAAACGTCAACGAAATTGAGAAAAACTGGGTATTATTCTCTGACAATTCGAAACTAAATGTTATCTATCAATGGTATCCGTTAACGATTGGCGAATATGTGAATAATGGCGATGAAGACGGTCCAACTACCACATTCATTACTACGAAAACGATACAAACCCCCCACTTGTTTAAACGGTTACGTGGTTCTACGAATGGAATTGTCATTGGACACGAGATATGGTTTGTAGCGCACATCGTATGTTTCGATGAACGTCGGTATTATTATCACATATTTGTTATACTAGACAAGAGTACATATAACTTGAAGAAGTATTCTAGCCCGTTTTCATTTGAAAAAGATATGGTAGAATATACATTGGGGTTTGCATATATGGAGAAAACCGAACAATTTTTACTAGGATACAGTACAAACGACAGCACAACAAAGTATATGGTCGTTCCCAGAAAAAATATAGATGAGCTATTTGTATAAACAAACCAAACCAAATTATCAAACTTCATCAATATTGGCGATGATTGCAGTTTTGCAAGGACCAAAGCTCTTTCTATGCCATTGAGTAATGCCATAATTCTGAATTCCGTCCATATGCGCTTTTGTTCCATAGCCCATATTTGTGTCCAGGCCATAACGTTCACATAGAACTGGATATTTTTCACACATCTCCAATACATAATTATCACGAGATGTTTTAGCGAGAATACTCGCCGCCGCAATCGCCATATATTTACCATCACCCTTTTCAACAGTAACGTGTGATAGTTGTTGCAAGGATTGTGTGTTTTCATCAAACGCAATGTAGGGCGTGAAATAGTTCCCATCAATAACAGCCATAAAATCGGAAAGTGATAGGTTAGTATTCATTTTTATAATGGTTTCTCGAATGCATTCGTGCATTCCCTGCATAACTGCCTTCAAAATATTTACATTATCAACTACATTCGCATCTAGGTAGGCGACGTGCCAAGCCAGGGCGTGATCTTTGATATATTCTGCTACCTCATTTAGCTTCTTTTTAGATGAAAATTTTTTACTGTCCTTGATATCTTTGCCAGAAAATGCAGACGGGTCTGTAGGCAATACGACACACGCAATATAAACCCGCCCAAATAGACAACCACGACCAGCCTCATCTATGGACAATTCACATAGATGAGGAGGATTATTGTAAAATCGTTCTAGGATTGGCGCCGCACTACGGCTACGCTTTTGTACAGTACCATCGGATTCCATTCTATTATGCAATGTCTAATGTAGATACAACGTCTTCAATTTTGCAGATTTGTCTATTTATTTTTCGTTCTATACTGTATAGAATATGAAAGGCATCAAACTCACGCCATTATTATTATTTGTATTACTATTAGTTGTTTTAGTAATATCCGTGACATTTGGAAAAATGGGTAGTATGGAAGGATTTGTTGCTTTCCAGAAAGAAAAGACACCATTAGATAAAGTATGGATACCGCAATATTCAAAGAATGAACAGGTTTACAAGTTAAATGATAATATGTTTTTTGACAGTCGTAATGGAAATTTGATAGAATTAGACGCAGAGGAATATTCTGAAATGATTAATATACCGGGTCTATTACCTGCAACGAACGTTGCGCCAGCAACCGATGCTACTCAACCATATGCAAAGGATACCGCAATGATTATAACTACCGCTGGTGTTGAAACCGCAGTAAGAACCGCAGCACCATTCATTAAGGAAATTGCAGACAAGAAGATGGGTTTATATATGATACCTGGCAGTGTTGGTGCGCCAATTGTAGCGGGAGCACCATCGGCTCCCGAAGTGGCAGCACCGGTAGTAGCTCCTTCTGTACCAGCACCAGGGCAAGTTGCTCCTTCTGTTCTAGTACCAGGACAAGTCGCTCCTTCTGTTCTAGTACCAGGACAAGTCGCTCCTTCTGTTCTAGTACCAGGACAAGTCGCTCCTTCTGTTTCAGTACCAGGACAAGTCGCTCCTTCTGCTCCCACCATATCAGCAGTACAATCTGTACTAGATGCGGCAAGAGCTGCTATTTCTTCTGCTCCTGTTGCTGCTCCCGTTGCTGCTCCCGTTGCTGCTCCCGTTGCTGCTCCCGTTGCTGCTCCTATTGCTGCGCCCGTTGCTGCTCCTGTTGCTGCGCCCGTTGCTGCTCCTGTTGCTGCGCCCGTTTCTGCTCCTGTTGCTGCGCCCGTTTCTGCTCCTGCTCCTGCTTCTGTCGCGGCGGCACCTACAACATCAGCAGTACAATCAGTATTAGATGCGGCGAAGGCTGCAACTACCCCTGATGCTCAATTACCGTCAGTCAGTTTCGATGCAAGCGAAGCTCTTACAAATATGGTGGACACAACTGGTATAACAATTACTCGTGTGATTATTAGTCCTCGCAACGGACAATCTAGCACGATATATGATATCAAACCGAATGATATTGCACCCCGTGATACAAACGAGAGTAAAAATACAAGTGTAAGCTCATCGTATAAATCGTGGAAATACGAATCTCAGTGTGAAAATACATCCAAAAAGATGGTCTTCTATATCCCCTGGAAGGAAAATACCTACATCATAATTGTGGATAAAACTGACAATAACCCGTATTCACTGTATATGTTCGGCGCAAACAACGACGTTGGACACAAGACGTTTTCAAAGCAAGACATTTCCGAGATATATTCCCAAACAATGTTAGACGAGAAAACAAACTCAGCAATAAATGAGCCGTTATATAAAAATCAGTCGGTGTATAAGATCAGCAAGAATGTGGCGTATGACATTCAGCGCGGAAATACTGTAATTTTACCATCCGGAACAGGTGACCAAGCCAATGTGTATAATAGAGACGGCGTCAAGATGGATTTAAGTGTAATCAAACCAGACGAAAAGGGAACTATTTCAAGTGTAAGTTTCAGTCCTTGGATTATAAAGGTAGGTGATAAAACTATCGGATTTTGTATGCCACATAAAGATAATACTGTCATATGCATTTTGAGCGACAATGGAATTCCCTCATTAATAAATGTGAAACGGTTCACTCCAACGGGCGTGGATGTAGAAGGAGTTCACATAGTGGCTGACAAATCCGTCACAGACGTAAGTGTAAGTAACGACTATATTTTGAAAACGCAAATAGTCCCCCCAGTTTGCCCATCTTGCCCCGCGTGCCCAGGTAATGTAACTTGCACGAACTGTGGCGGCCAAGGAGGTTCTGGTACGTTGGCATCTGACGGAAAGTCAGTAGTAGGCGACCAAGCACCTGAGAAGAATGGAAAACGTCAAGGAGGATTAGCAAGACAGGTAATATCAGGAACAACCGGCTTAGTGAGAGACGCAGCAACTGGTGCGGATGATTTAGTCCGCGATGCAGCATCTGGAACCGCGGGTCTAGCGAAGGATGCCGTTGGTGGAACAGTCGGTTTGGCGAGGGATGCCGTTGGTGGAACAGTTGGTTTGGCAAAGGATGTTGTCGGTGGAACAGTCGGTTTGGCAAAGGATACAGTGTCTGGTGCAACCGGACTATTGACTGGTGCAGTGTCCGGAGTTGCTGGATTATTTAAATCTAATCCAACACAAATTCAGAACAACCAGCCTCAATTCCAAAATAATGCGATGAACTCCAATATGCAGTCATCCTCTGGAAGAAGAGGTGGTTCGTACGGAGGTCAGACAATAGATAACACGACATATTATGGAGCATTGCCTGAAAAACCAAGTTCAAACTATATGCCAATAACTGCGGATTTCAGTGCATTCTCGCGTTAAACTAAGAAAACGAACAACATGATATAATATACATATTATTCGTTTGAATTAAAACTTAAACATATGGTGTAATAATAGTATAACAGGAAAGATGGAAGAAATATTAAAAACCATAGAATTAAATGCAATATTGGAACGAAAAGCGATTGCCGATGATATAAAAGCACAATTATCGGCATTTGGAAAAAGTACCGATAATGTGCAATGTAAAAAGGGTTTCTATATATATGGTTCGCCAGGTTGTGGGAAAACCAGTTTCGTAAGCGAATTATTAAAAGAATTGGATTATGATATAATTAAATACGATGCGGGCGATGTGCGTAATAAGAACTTAATTGATACAATTGCGAGTGATAATATGTCAAACCGCAATGTATTGTCAATGATGTCAAGAAAGGTGAAAAAGATTGCAATTGTAATGGACGAGATAGATGGAATGAATAATGGCGACAAGGGTGGAATAAATGCACTAATAAAATTAATACGACAGAAGAAAACAAAGAAGCAGCGGTTAGAAAGTACGACAAAGAACCCAATAATATGTATCGGAAATTATAGTGTGGATAAAAAGATCAAAGAGTTGATAAAGGTGTGTAACGTATATGAGTTAAAATCGGCAACAAATAACCAGGTTCAGTCAATATTAACCAAAATTCTTCCATCAATTACAACCCAGTCAAATGTCACAATGGAAACGTTATTAAATTATATACAATCTGATATGAGAAAATTGGGGTTTGTGTATGATATGTTCAAGTCTGGTTCAGAACTATTAACAACGGAAACCATCAAAACGATTTTTCATACAAAAACGTATAATGAGGATGCAAAAAAGATTACAAATACCTTAATACAATCGCCAACGCACATATCTAAGCACACCCTGATTATGAATGAAACCGAACGGACAATAGTCGCATTGCTGTGGCACGAAAACATTGTAGACACGTTTTCGCCATATGCAAAAAGTAAGACGTTGCCGGTATATCTACAATTATTGAATAATATGTGTTATGCAGATTACATAGACCGTATAACATTTCAGTATCAAATCTGGCAATTTAACGAGATGAGTTCATTGATAAAAACGTTCTATAATAACTACATATACCACAATGCATTTCCTGAAAATAGACAAAAATGTAAATTGGCTGAAATACGGTTTACAAAGATTTTAACAAAATATTCAACAGAATACAATAATATGGTATTTATCACAAATTTGTGTCAGGCATTAGATATGGACAAAGCCGATTTGGTATCAATGTTTCAAGAACTCAGACTGAATAATGGAGAAGATTTCTGTAATCAACCGACGAGAATAAATGAATATGAGGGAATATTTACAAATTACGGTTTAACCAAATTGGATGTAAAGCGAATGTATCGTTATATGGATAAAAATGTGAAAAAGGATTTAATAAATATAAGTGATGATATTAGTGACGACATGTCATTGTAATCCATATATAATCAATCATATAGGTGTAAATATTTGCACATTACAAATATTTACAAAATATTTACCGACTAAATGTCGGACATATCAACAATAATCTCAGGACTGGTTTTAGATACAGCCTCTTCCGCAGGTTCTTCTTCAACTACGGATAAACGAACATTTTCAGGCGCTTGTGCCGCACGAGAAGCAGTAGTAGCAATATATTGATTTAGGCGAGTGATTTCCTGTTTTAATGTGGATATCTCACTAACACTTGCAATTAGTCGTTCTTGCAATGACTGGTTTGCTGCAATGTACTCATTCAGTTGTGCATTAATTGCCGGGGTTTCAGTCTGCTGGTTATTTTCGACTGGATTTTTCTTAAATTCTATTAATTTTTGTTGTAATAATCCAATATATTTTGCATTTTGATTGTTTTTCTCTTCCAATGCTTGCATTTGTTCTTGTTGTTGTTTGATAATATTAACTACTTGCTCGCTGGTTAACCTCAACGGTTCTTGTCCGGGTCGTTGTAACATAATCGGCCCATTGGCTTTTTGTTCAGCAATGGCCTCTTCAAGCATTTGTTCACGTTTTGCTTCAATTTCTTTGATTTGTTTCAAAGCATCAGGTTTCATATGTGGTCTACCTGGTTCATAGTGTTCTAACAAACCATCAATGTCTTCCATAAAGAACTTTTTAATAGCCCCCTCGTTCGATTTTCGTATAAATGTATTCACAGTTTTAGGCGATTCTTTAAAAAATCGAGGATCTTGATTTTGGTCAAACATCTTACGTTTATCAAATGTGTTATGATCGTGAGAGAATACAAGAATGGTTTTCAACGGGTCAAGTTGAACGAACGGAATAGTGTAGTCTTTTAAAAATGCCCGCTCTTCGGCCAGTGCAGCGTGGTCTTCATATTTTGTATTCTTTAACATTTCGGTTCTAAATGCGAAAGTGCCAGCAGTTGCGTGGTTCTCATTATACGGACCACATTGTATCATTTTATTCATAGATTTAAAGTAAATGTAAATTTCACTGGATCCAGCACACAACGCTTCGGGTTTTCCTAGGAGACGTTCTACCGCGTGAGAAATTCGTTCAGGGGGGTAATAGTCATCATCATCCATATATACAATGATTGACCCACGAACGAACTGATGCATGTAGTTGCGTTTTGCTCCGAGTGTCATTTTTTCAGGAACTTCAAAGTACCGGATTTGAGGTATACCAGATGCGAGAACCAAATCTTTAATTTTATCGGTTCCATCATCTACAATGATCCATTCGATTAAGTGCATTGGATAATCTTGATTGGCAAAACATCTAAACATGTTATGTATGAATGGTCGACGGTTAAATGTTGGAGTGCATACGCTTACCATCGGCAACTTAGATGCCATATTATTAGCGGATTTACTCATTCTGTAATATAATTATAGTAAAGATATGTGTTTATATGCGTATTCTACTAATTATATTGTTATGTATTAGTAGAATAGTAGTGTAATATTCATTAGGGTGCAGGAGCAACGCTAGCCGCGTTTGGCTTATCGGTTTCTAAACTTATAACAAGTTTCTTCCCATCTTTTAATGCGGCATTTATTTGTTGTGCAATGTCAGTAGTTGGTTGCACATTTGCAACAACATTTCTTACATCAGGGATCTTCTCTTTGATTGATTCCAACGTAGGAATATTTTGTTTAATTTGATCCAGACTAGGTATCTGTTCTTTTAACTTACTAACGTCTGGAAGTTCGTTGTATATTCCCTGCATATACCCAGACGCAACATCTATATCTGCCTGTAAACTATCTTCAAACCCAACGTCTTGTTTCGTAGTATCTGGTGGAGTTTCTTCTGGTGGGTCTGCTTTGGAATAAGATTCTTGTGCACTATAACCGAAAAACACGATTGCCATAATATTGATTATCATTAATAATACTTTCAATGGAGGATTTTTAATATGTTTCATATAATCAATAATGCCATAAACGAGCATTACGATATATCCAACATTTATTATGTTTACGCTAATAAAATTTAAAAATCGGTATAACGTATTCATTATGCGGTCAATCGATGTTAATGGGTCACATATAGTATCGTCCTTGACAGGAAAACGCTTAGATTTGATATATCGTTTAATTTTTTCGATTGTTTTGGAAACACCGAAAAATCCATCTTCCCCTAATAATATCATTGAAAAGAATGAAAATACAAACAAATATAAGAAACACATTGTAGATGCAATGGGTACAGCAAACATAATAAGAAAGAATAGTTTGAATATGTTAGAAAGAACGGGTCGTATGAGTGATGCTGGAAATCCGGCTACAAGTGATACTACGCTTATAGCGGTAGATATTGGCTGGATCTCAAAGAATGACAATACATATAATAAGAATGTAGTAGCATACATAAGTGACAATATCTTGTTTGACATGTTTACATTTAGAATGTCAATAAGCATAGTGCGAATAGATACGGATGCAGTGTAAAAGAACCGAGTTAGTAATGTAAATAATATTGCAAAGAAACCAGCAACGTGTGTATAACTAACAATGAAATCCGGCCAAGTTTTGACAAAATATTCTTGTAGTTTTTCAGGAAACATCACTGGAATGTCAATCAAGAATTCAATTAATGCATAAATTTTATTTGTATAACCAGCAGCCTGCAATCTTTCACGAGAAATATCAAATAATGGAACTCGTTCTCCACCAACTCGGTATACCATTAAAAACGCCCAGTTATAAACCGAAATGGTAGCAATTACAAGTGCAATGCCCCAAACAACATATTTTTTTACAACTCGCGTGTCATTTTCAGCATCCGTTGTGTTTTTAGCTATGCCTGGAAGTGTACTTATGTGCACAATTGCCTTTGCAATTTTAGTTATTCCGAGATCAATCTGATCGAATATGTAGTTTAC
>Ga0078894_10001288_pt1 | contig 18574 bp, 18 predicted proteins | sample LauGreSu1BDMLBSD_2_FD_67506 | JGI IMG/M metagenome (GOLD analysis project Ga0078894, IMG submission 67506) | Freshwater lake microbial communities from Lake Michigan, USA - Su13.BD.MLB.SD (version 4) (version 4) | ecosystem: Environmental > Aquatic > Freshwater > Lake | place: Lake Michigan... | reverse complement strand
TTTCGCTGCTGATAAAGCCGCTACTAAGAAGGCCAAAGCTTCCAAGCCTAAGAAGGCAACCAGTGACTTTGCTCCTTTGGTTGACGCTCCGTCCACTGAGCCGCCATCAAACCAGACGAAGCTCCACAGCTTTGGCCTCGGCGTCGGGCTGTTTAATGTCTTCTTGCCGCAAACTGCCGCGCAAGTCGCTTACATTTACAAAAGCAAGCTGATGGCAGGCTTACAGCTTGGTTATTTGACCATCCCCCTCACGGAGTTCTCGGGTGAGAGCACCTACATCGGAGTCGATGGCAAATATTATCCTGTTCAAGGGTCGAGCTTTTTTGTTGGCGGCGCCGTTGGTAAACGCGATTTGATTATCAAGACTCGCTCAACCGTCACCATTAACGAAGACGTCACAGAAATTTTCTGGACCAGGAAGGCAAGCCAGACTCTGCTCACCCCGCGAGTTGGTTGGCAGACCCTCGGTAAGGGAAACTTTGGCACCGCAATCAGCCTTGGCTTAACGCTGCCATTGGGCACATCTTTCAGTGTGGAGTCAGCTCCAACTGCGGTGCCCGGTCTAACAGATCAAGAGTACGTTGAGGAAAGAGAGCGGAAGGGCAAGGATGTGTCTACGTTTACGAGTAAGCCTATGCCCCATATGGAGCTAAGCTTTTTTTGGTACTTCCCCTCCTGATCCACTGTCGCGGGTTAGCGGACGATCTACAAAGCCGCCTTCTCAACCTGCTTGCCAGCCTCTTTCCATACCTTGATGCCGCCCTTGTAGTGCTTCACGTTGCTGTAGCCGAGTTCTTTGGCCTTTGCCGCAGCTGATTCCCAAGCCGAGCAGAGTGGGCCACCGCAGTAGGCAACGATCAGCGCGCCTTTGTCTTTAGGCAAAACAGAGGCGAGTTTATCTTCATTGGCGGCGAAATTAATAGCGCCAGGGATGTGACCCTTTGCATAGGTCTTTGCGCTATTTGCATCGATCAGGAATGCACCCTTGGAACTAACAAGCTTATCGAGCTCGTCCGTGCTTACTTCTGAAAAGGCGGCGTGCTCGGATGCCTGCACAGTGGCAGATTTAAGGCTCATTCCACCCACGACCAAAAATAGTGCCGTCAGTACAATTTTCATGACCTTATTCCTCCAAATTAATCGTGTCTTTTGACCACAGTACCACCAGTAGTGACCGGTAGCATTAGCGATGCATTATCTGCAAAGAAGCTGGAGAGATTGGGATAACGACTGCGTAGCTGGTAGGCCCAGAATAGCTGACGCCGCGGATGCCGGTGTTTAACCAGGATTTGTAGCACTGTCCGCTCTTCTTCCGTCAGAGCACTATTAGCCTCAGCCAGCAAGGCCTCGCCTTGATCGCGCAGCTTTTGGTCAAGTTCCTGATGTTTTTGCCTAGCTCCGAGCATGTCGACCTTTTGCGTCTCACTCTCGAAGATTTCCTGGTAATGCTGCCAACTACTAGCAAGTAGGCTTAGCGTTGGGATACGTAAACTGAAGTGCCTAAGCATCAAGAGCACCTGATCTACCGGGTGCACCTCGACCAAGATCTTGGCTGCAGCTTCGACCTGCTCGAGTTCGTCATCATCTAAGCTACGATTCTGGATAAAAGACTCAATCACACGCTGCCAAGTGTGGTTGCCTTCCCCCTCGGTCCGGCGATGACTTCGCGCATCGCGCTTTTGTCCCTCGAGTACCTGCAGAGCCGCACTACCGGTCCGCCTAAAAGGGAAAACAATCGCGTCATGGGAGGTGGCCTGAACATCATAGGTCAGGATCCATTTACTGACGTCGTACTGCAAGCCCACACTGAGCGATGTGGAGTCACCGTTAGCATTGAGATCACCGTAGTGGATCTTGATGATATGCTTAGCGGCAAGGTCACTCATTGTGGTTTTGAGCGTCGTATCATCGTAGCCAATAAGCGACGCTAGCTCTGCTTCGGTTGTGATGAACTGGTCCAGCCCCGAGGCTGCACAATTTAGCAAATAGAACACAACGCTATATTCGCACTGGCTGAGTCTGGCCAGAGCCAACACCTTGAAACCCGACTCCTTGATAAAGCGTTTAAAGTTATGCCCACTAGCCACGCTCCACCTCGCCTATGTGCTTTGTTGAGTTCTCGCTAGGTGGCCCACACCGCCAACTGCTGCCCTGCAGCCACCTGGTCATCCTGCTTGACGCTAAGCTGAGCAATGGTCCCAGCTCCAGACGCCTTTACCTCGAATTCCATCTTCATCGATTCTAATACTAACAGAGTCTGACCGATCTCTACCGTATCACCAGCGGCCACTTTGATAGCTATGACCCGGCCGGGGACCGGAGCCACCACTTCAGAAGTATTACCGCCCCGACGCTGTCTGTCCAGCCTGGCGGCAGCACTGGCTAGAACTCGCGTGTAAACCACGCCGCCCAACCCGATCCAACCTGTCTGTTCCTTGCTAGTATTCAGATAAGCATACCAGAAGGGCTGGGATTTCAAACCGTTAACTATTCCGTGACCCGACTGCGTGGTGATCTCTTGGCCATAACCTGCACCGAGACTCGCCCTGGCGGACTTTGCACTGATCAAGCTGACGGCGGCGCCGGCCGATCTTTCCGGCACACCGCCAAAAATAGCCTGAGTCCGGCTCAGGTGAGAGGTACCGCCCCCTTTGCCCGTAGCGGCCACGCCTAACTTGTGACTTAGTAGGTCATCAAGCAAGCTTTGGGCCTGATCAGCGTTGGGCTCACGACGGGCAGCTACCTTGGCTTTCAGTTTTGCCATTGCTTCGCCCAAGTAATGAGTAGTGACCGGAGCTTGCGAGAACTCGCTGTCACTCACAAGGACGTCAAGCAACTCAATATTATTGCCTGGGCCGGCAAAGACGGTGCGTCTCAGTGCATCCGCCACGCGAGCTAGAGCCGCCGGACGATCGGCTGCGGTGGTAATCAACTTAGCGATCATGGGATCAAAGCGTCCGGTGATTTCGTCAACTTCACCGAGGCCAAGCTCCCACCTGACTCCGGGCCCCAGAGCTGGCTCGAATGCGGCGACTGGACCAGGAGCTGGAAAGAAGTCTTTGTCAGGATCCTCGGCGTAGATGCGAACCTCGACACTGTGGCCGCGGGGACGCATGTTGGCAAATTCGGTCGGCAGTTTTTCGCCGCGCGCCACGCGCAGTTGCCACTCGACGAGATCCAGTCCAAACACCTCTTCCGTCACGGGATGCTCTACCTGGAGTCGTGTATTCATCTCGAGAAAGTAAAATCGCTGTAGCTCAGCCGTCCGCGATGCCTCTGACCAATCAACAAGAAACTCGACAGTACCCGTCGAATCATAACCAACCGCAGAGGCAAGATTGACGGCAGCTTGATGCAGAGCTGCTCGCGTCGTCGCGGTAAGCCCAACTGCCGGCGCCTCCTCTATGATTTTTTGGTGGCGGCGCTGCAAGGAACAGTCGCGGTCACCGACCGCCACAACACGACCGTGTTTATCAGCAAGGATCTGCACTTCAACGTGACGGGGAGCTCCGAGATACTGCTCACAGATCAGGCTGCCGTTGCCAAATGAATTGATCGCCTCGGACTTGGCCCTCAGAGCATTGGTCCTCAGCTCCTCGCGCTTATGGACCAGACGCATACCCTTGCCGCCACCGCCGTAGGCAGCCTTCAGCAGTAGGGGGTAACCAGTACTAGCAGCAAAATTTTCCAACTCACTAAAGTCGCCTTGCTCGCTATCTGGCACGTTGAACTGAGACAGACCCTTAACACAGGGCACATGAGATTTTTCTGCATAAGCACGTGCCGATGACTTGCTTGCCATGGCCGTGATGGCAACCGGATTCGGCCCCACCCAAGTCAAACCGCATGCCTCGGTCTCGGCAGCAAACTCAGCATTTTCGGAGAGAAAACCAAAGCCCGGATGGACCGAATCACACCCCGCCTGTCTTGCATAGGAGAGCATCCTAGCTGCATCCAGATAAAGTGCAGGCGATTCCTCTTCGACCTTCACGAAGTCGGTGACGATCCCAACCAAGTAGGCCGGTGGCGTCGGACGATCGGTCAAGACTACAGTCTCAATACCAAGACGCTGCGACGTCAGAGCGATCCGGCGAGCGATTTCTCCACGATTAGCTATAAAAAGGCGTTTAATGGTCTTAGTCACGATTAGTCCAGTCTCCAGTTGGGGGCAAGTTGAATAGCCCAAGAAGGGGAGCTTTTGGCAAAAAATGCCGCCAAGCCGGCTCGCCCACTCGCGGATACCCGCGCCTTAGCAATGGCGGCTGCTGTGTAGGGACCCTGCTCAGCTCCAGAGGCAATTACCTCGCGCAGCAGGGTCTTAACTGCTGACTGTGCCTCGGGCGCCGCTTGAAGCAGAGTGTTAAGCTCCTCATGCAGGGCTTGATCTAATTCTGCCGGTGCAACCACTCGCTGCACTAATCCCGCCGCTAAGGCTTCAGATGGTGAGATGAGGCGCCCAGTTACTGCCCAATACCTGAGGCTGCCTGGAGCCACCTTGCGCACCAAGTACGGCAAGATTACGGCCGGAATCAGCCCCAGCTTCACTTCGCTCAAACAAAACCGCGCACCTTCAACTGCCAGCACTACATCACACGCTGCCGCAAGTCCTACGGCACCGCCAAAGGCGGAACCATGGACACAGGCTACCGAGGGGAACGGCAGATTGGCCAACGCCTCAAAAAGGCGAATCAGCTGCTCAGAATCCCTGAGATTACCGTCGTAATCTAAACTGGCAGCTTCCTTCATCCAGCCTAGATCTGCACCAGCTGAGAAGTGCTTGCCGCTACCTCGGAGTACCAAGGCACGACAGTTCTGATCAGCAGCCACAAGATTCAGATGAGCGGTGAGCTCACCGATAAGTGCAGCACTAAGTGCATTCGCGACCTCAGGACGACTTAAATTGAGCACAGCTATGTAGTCGTCTCGCCCCGTCGCTACTGCGACCTTCCTCAGTTGAGTTGCAGTATTAGACATTACTTCCTCGTCTCAGCTCGCAACTTCTTTACTTCAGCTAAAACACTTTCGGGAATCGGCGCCAACTGCCTAAGTAGCGCTTGGGCAAAGGTCTTGCCCTGAGCATCTGCTCTCAAGGTCAAAGTACCCCCTCCACCTAGCGAATGCTCAAGGAGGAAGTTAAAGCCGTGCATATTATCTAATCGGTAGCGCACGACGCGACCTAAACAAAGCTCTTGGAATATATCCTTAACTCTCTGCGCGGTCAGGTAGTCGCCTAGAAATTCCATGGCCAATGGACTGCGTGCCATGACGCCGATATTGGCGGTATCACCTTTGTCGCCACTGCGTGCTAAACAAATATCATAGAGAGGCGTGCCCGTACCAGCTACCGCATCGAGAACTGGGTGCTGCGGTTTTTCGGCAACCTGCACATCGCTTTCGTTAGCCCGAAAATGTCCGGTCTTGGTGTTAGTGACGTCCTTCTCTTCCTTGAATCCATCGCTATAAAGGGCAACACGGGGATGAATCGCCGATTTTGGCATGAGCGCTGGCCAGTAGCTGACGATATCCTGGACCTTGCCTACACCACCCAAAATGCAGACTCCCGGAGGACCGCCTAGAATGACAGAGGGTACAACCTTAGCAAACTGCCGCAGCTTCTTCGTGTCATAGTCGCGTGCACCTAGGCGCATGATGATCTCGTTTGCCTCCGTGTCGCGTCCCATGCTGCGATGAAACGCATTGAGGCCAAAGAATTCGGTCTCAGTCGCGACAAAGTCTTTGCCGGCGCGATCCCAAAAGATCTCGGCAAAAGCCTCGGCCTTACGCCGTGCGTTAGGTCCAGAGATGGCAATCTCTCCCACGCATTTTGCGCCGTCGCTATAGGCCATCGATACCTTGTAGGAATCGGTCGGCTCGTAGCCCTTGACTCCACTCACGCGCACGCGATCTGGACCTTCTTGATTCAGCTGAATGGTCGAGAAGTCTGCGACGACGTCAGGTGTGATATAAGCCTTAGGCGACCCCATCTCATAAAAGAGCTGCTCACGAACAGTATCAACTGATACGAGTCCGCCTGTTCCCGGATGTTTAGTGACGACAAAACTACCATCGGCATGCATTTCCACGATGGGATAGCCCATGTTCTTGTAAGATTTTACAAGTTCCCAGTCGCTAAAGTTGCCGCCTGTGGCCTGACTACCGCACTCGATGATGTGACCTGCGACTACACCCGCAGCAAGTTTGTCCCAATCATCCCAACGCCAGCCGAAGGTATGGACCATAGGACCAATCGAGATTCCCGTATCGGTTACTCGACCGGTAATGATGATGTCTGGATCCCAAGCCAGAGCAGCCGCTACAGGAGTCGCGCCAAAATAGACGTTTGCCGCTTCAATTTGCTTTTCAACCTCAGCAAAATCTTTGCCCGATTCCATATTCTTGAAGTCGCAGCCCTTCGCCTTAAGCTCAGGCAACTGATCGAGAATATTATCACCGTAAACGACAGCGATCCGCGGATTTAGGCCAAGGCGGCTCGCCATGGCACTTATTGCTGCCGAGCATGCTCCCGGATTGATTCCACCAGCGTTGGTGATGAGTTTAGTTTTATTGGCTAGAAGACGCGGCAGCACCTTCTCCAGCATGGGCAGAAAATCCTTGGCATACCCCGCTTCAGGATCACGCTTGCGCTGCTTTTGCATGATGGACATGGTGATCTCGGCGAGAAAATCCATCGAGATATAGTCAAGTTTGCCACCATTTACTTGCCTACTGAGCGCCTCAGGATCATCACCCCAGTACCCGCTGGCATTGCCGATGGTAATCACCTTTTTAGTCATACTAAGTCCTCGCCCAATGGGCATTTACATGCGGAAAATTCCGAAATTAGTCGGGTCCCATTTATGATGCAGAGTTGACGCCAGTGCCATCGCCAGCACCCGCCGCGTATCCCTGGGATCGATCACACCGTCATCCCAAAGCCGCGAAGATGAGTAGTAGCAAGAGCTCTCGCGCTCGTATTTATCGAGAATCGGCTGCTTAAGGCGTTGGCGTTCGGCATCATCAAGCTGAGCGCCCTGCCGTGCCAACTGCTGTTCCTTCACAGTGACGAGTACATTAGCAGCCTGCTCGCCACCCATGACGGAGATGCGTGCGTTCGGCCACATAAACAAGTAACGCGGATCGTAAGCACGACCGCACATGCCGTAGTTACCGGCTCCATAGCTGCCGCCAATTACTAAGGTCAGCTTAGGTACGTTAGCACAAGCCACAGCGTGCACTAATTTTGCACCGTCCTTGGCGATACCACGATGCTCGTACTGCTTCCCAACGATAAATCCAGTTATGTTTTGAAGGAACAGTAGCGGAACATGCTCCTGAGCGCAAAGCTCGATAAAGTGGGCGGCCTTTAATGCGCTCTCTGAGAAGAGGACACCATTGTTAGCCAAGATTCCAACGGGAATCCCCTCAATATGGGCAAATCCAGCGAGAAGTGTCGTCGCGTAGTTACGTTTAAACTCAAAAAACTCTGAGCCATCAACAACGCGAGCAATAACCTCACGCGCATCGAAAAACTTCCGTGGATCACTCGGGATTACACCAAGTAGCTCACGCGGATCATAGATGGGCGGACGTGATTCCCTCAGCTTTATCGGTGCAGCCTCTGGAGCCCCAAGGTGAGCCACGATATCTCGCAGTATCTCAACCGCATGTGCGTCATCCTCGGCGAGGTGATCGGCAACGCCAGATATACCGGTGTGCACCTCGGCACCACCAAGCTCTTCTGCGGTGACATCCTCACCTGTGGCTGCCTTGACTAACGGAGGTCCAGCGAGAAAAATCGTTCCCGTACCGCGTACAATCACGTTTTGATCCGACATAGCCGGAATATAGGCGCCGCCAGCCGTACAAAGTCCATGCACCGATGAAATCTGCTGGATACCACGCGCGCTCATACGCGCCTGATTATAAAAAATGCGCCCGAAATCATCCTTATCGGGGAAGACCTCATCTTGCATGGGTAGAAACGCGCCACCTGAGTCCACCATATAAATACACGGCAGATGATTAGCTGCCGCTACCTCTTGCGCCCGCAAATGTTTTTTCACGGTAATTGGGTAGTAGGTACCACCCTTAACGGTCTGATCGTTAGCAACGATCACGCAGGTACGACCGGCAACCTGCCCAACACCAGTCACCATCCCACCTGATGGCACCTGATCATCGTAGAGATCGATGCCTGCTAATTGTGAGAGCTCAAGAAAACGACTACCGGGATCGATCAGCGCCGCTACCCGCTCACGCGCCAGCATCTTGCCTTGCTGACGCTGATAGGCCGCCGCTTTCTCGCCACCACCGCTGGCGGCCACTTGCTGACGCTCCTGAAGCTCGCTAACAAGACGTTCGTGATGAGCCTGGTTTTGCTGAAATTCTGCACTATTAGTATGGATCTGACTGGTAATCTTCATACTCTGTTACACCACATAAGGTTGAAAGTGTGACCACTGCGACAGCGTGGCACCCTCGCCACTCAGCATGCCTCCGAGTACACCTATCGTGACTTTAATGTCACCAATGGCGCGGTGGCGCGCTTCAAAGCTGAGCCCATAATGGGCCGCAAGTGTGTCCAATTTTTTATTCTCAAGCTCGGGCAAAAGTTGCCTAGCCATCTTGAGCGTACAAAAACAAGGCCATTCTAAATCAATGCCTAGACGCGAACACGCGGCTTTGAGCATCGACATATCAAACTCGGCATTATGTGCGACCAGGATGCTGCCTTCAATGAAAGCTAAAAATTCGGGCAGCACCTGCGCTATTGCCGGCTGGCCTACGAGCATGTCTGGACTAATACCAGTGAGTTTGATGATGTCGTCTGTGAGCTCGATGTCGGTGTGTACCAGAAAGGAAAACTGATCCACCTGCCCAAGCGCATTAAGCTTGATGGCACCAATCTCGATAATACGATCAGCGTTGGCATCAAGCCCTGTGGTCTCCAAGTCGAAGACCACGATGCTGCCGCGTCGCACCGAAACCTCGGGAGCGGGTACATAACGCTTAAGTCGCCGCAGATGTAGCACGGCATCTGCGTCGGTCTCACTCCCAGACTCAGCCTCAGGAAAGAGCACGTCTTGAAACATGGAATATCCGAGCTGCGCACTCACGCTTAGCCCTCGTCAGTCAAAAAGGTCGTTGGAACTGCCGAGGCATTATTTAGCTGATTGCCGCTGGCTTGTCATCCACCTCAATCAGCCAAGCTAAACGGAGTGAAATCGGTATCCCTGTCGTAATAGTCTTCACCCTCGCGACTCTTGAGGAAAGCGACCACGGCATAGGTCAACGGGGTCGCGAAGACCTCCCAACTCACCTTAATCAGGTAGTTACCGAGCATCATCTTCACGAGCAGGTCGGTATCGAAGAGGCCGTAAAAGGCCAGCGGGTAGAAAAGCACACTGTCTATGGCCTCCCCAATCGCCGTAGAGCCTATGGTGCGCGCCCACAGACGACGCCCAGACATAGCCACCTTCATCTTAGCCAGGACAAAGGAGTTAGCGAATTCGCCCAAAAAATAGGCCAGCATCGAAGCCAAAGTCACCCGCGGGGTAGCACCGAAGACCTGCTGCAATGCCTCTTGTCCGGTGAATCCGTCGGCTGGAGGGATAGCCAGAACCACCCAGCTCATAATAGACGCGAAGATCAGAGCCCCAAAGCCAGCCCAAACCACACGCCTAGAGCGTGCGTACCCGTAGACCTCCGTCAAAACGTCGCCAAACATGTAGCTCAGAGGAAAAAAGAGTGCCCCACCGCCAAAGGTGAACCCCATCACCGTTACTGGCTTCCCCACGCCGATGAGGTTCGAGCACAGAAGCGAGGCCACAAACGCGGCCATAATTAGGTCGTAATAGCGATAGGAGCGGCGCAAGGTCGCCTCCAGCGAGACTTCAGTACCAGTCGTTGACTGCCGACAGCAAGGCTGCCGGAGCTTGTAGAATACTGCGCACTGTACTCCTCAACCACTCATGCTGGCTAATATATTCGGCCACAGGTGGACTTAGGCGGTAGTAAGCGGCGACTGCACGGCGGCCAACACTACTTGTCAGGAGTACTCGGTCGCGGAACTTGCGAAAAAGGTAAAGATCTCGGTGCAGAGTGGTTCCGTATGCAGCTGTAGCCACCATGCACCGGAAATCAACCGTACGACCACCTGGCTCGCCGTTTAATTCCGCAAGCGTGTAGTTAGGTGACGGCACGCCGATCACACATTGCTGACCGGCAGACGGCGTAGTGCTCGGGGTATCGTACTGCAGAAACACAACGTAACGATGATTGTTGATAAGTCCATTGATCGTTAATGCGCCCGCACTTGCCGGTGCTGACTGCACCTGAAATCCCGCGATATTCTTAGCAATATCAGCGGTGGCTAGGTAGTAATTACTGGTACTTGTCGCGCCCGCATCATCTGAGGGACACTTAATGCAAGTGCTAAACACGTCTGTCGGCTGGGTGTAGGCGCAAGTGGCGGCGGTATCGTTATCGGTGGTGCCAGCAGTCCCGCCCTTGTAGAGGTACCCAGGTAAATCTCTACTGGCGACATCGCTATCTACCACGAAGACGTTGACGCTACTTGGGACAGCTCGACTGGTGCTACCAGTGACTGCCACCTGCCCCGGCGGGTCCCAGGATACGGTGATTTGCTCCATGCTGCCTACCACCGGAGCCGTCGTAGCAAACTTTGGCACCTCGGTGGCAATGTAGTTGGCCTGCTGAATACTGGTCGGAGTATTGACGTTTGAACCGATCAGGTTGCTCGAACCAGTCCCGCCTAGGTAAAACGCTGCCCCGACCTGAATAGCCCCGGGCGAGGATTTAGCAGCCAACACAGCCGGGGAATTCTTACCGCCGGCGTCAAATCCAGGCATGTACCAAAAGGTCACCTGGTAAACGAAATCAAAAGTAGATCCGTTCGGCGTACCAGTGTCAGGCGTGGATGTGGTGATCGTTACATAATAAGGCATCCCCGTTGTCACACGGGCCGAGGTTGTTGCAGCTGGCGTGTTGGTACCACCGACCGACTGTGGCAAGTAGAGGAACAGCCGGTTGGTCGGTGTGCGATCAGTGCGCCCAAGGGCAACCTGCTGCGCCGTTACCCCAACAACCTGCACCGTCACGGTGAAGCTGCCGGCGCTGAGGTTTCTCGGCAGCGTCCCGGTAGTGTTGAAGTTAACCGCCCAAGCAGGGGCAGCAACTAGGAGTGCTGCCGTCACGACTAACCAGCGCAAAATTTGCCGCATGCGCCTTACCCTCAAGTGTAATTGACCGCGGACCTCAAGATCACAACTCGACCTTTAGGCCATCGTAAGCCAGACGGAGCTTCGGCCCCTCCGGTTGAACTTTTTCCCATACATTACGGTAGGAGTCTAACTGGGACTGCATGTACTTCTTAGCGTTCGCATACATCCGACGAAGCTTTTCTTCGCTAGACCATGGGTCATGATGGGTAAAGAGTACGTTCTTAATTCCCTCGCGCAACGCCAAATCCACCCCAATATTAGGGCTACAGTGCCCCCAATCGAAGCGACTTGCTAACTCTGACATCTCGTACTGAGCGTCGAAGAGAAGGCCGTCGAGGTTCTGGTAAAACTCAAGGTCCCTACCTAGTTCTGCCGGGGTGAGCCTTTTGAACTCTCCGTCGACACCAATCGCAAATGATTTGGTGCCACCTTCAATGCGAAACCCAAACGATCCCCCAGGGTGATCGAGCACAAAGGCTTTAACCGTCAGCGGACCGATCTGGGTCGATTCGTAGAGTTTAATTTGGTGGAATTCGATGGAGCTCCCTAGCTGACTCCAGGTCAGGGGGAAATTTACACCGTTGAAATTAATTTTAATGAATTCAGGAGCATTGCGATGCACATGGTAGATGTGGATCTTGTAGCCAGGGATATGTACCGGAATAAAGAACGGCATCCCCATGATGTGATCCCAGTGCATATGGGTCATGAAGACATGAAACTCTTTGGTACCTTGCTGCATGGCGACCGTCCCCGCATCGCGGAAACCAGATCCCATGTCGATGTACACTGACTGACCATCGTGGTGAACTTCGCTACAAGTGGTGTTACCACCAAAAACCACCGGATTATTCAGACGGCCATCTTTGATGGCGGCAATAAGTTCGAAACCACTGGTCAAACCTATCTTGCTACCCTGGACGACTATGTCCTCCAGGACTGAGAGGAATTTGTCATGACTAGTTGGCACGGGCAGAGAGCCGCGAGTGCCCCAGCATTTGATGTACACACAGTCCCCCGTGCATCAGGTGCCCGGCTGGCACCCACTTTTGCCAAAAAACTCAGTGGTTAGTGTCTTTTAGTATAGCTCAAAACGGGTAACTGGGTATACAATTTTAGGAAACAGGAGTTGGCTGTGAGCAATCAAGGCATCCAAATCGAAGACAAGGGTGGGGTCTACTTTGTCCGCGGAGTGCTGGACGAGTATGCCGATTTAAGCAGCTTGCTAACTAAGCCAGCTCCACTAAGACTGAATCTTCAAGGCCTAACTAGGCTAAACAGTATTGGTGTCCGAAATCTGCTCAAGTTCCTAGCAAGCTGGGGCGATAAGCCGCTGATTTATGAACACTGCACCAGTGAATTTATCGATCAGCTCAGTATGATCCCCGCTCTGCTTGGCGTCAAAAAACAGGGGCAGGTTCAGTCGCTCTATGTGCCCTATGAGTGCACTAGCTGCGACCATGAGGCTGATATTTTTGGGCAAATGACCGAGTATAGCGCATCCATCAAGACCAACTCGTGGCCGAGCAAAACCTGCTCGAAGTGTGGTGGGTCAATGCAGGTGATCAGCGATACCTTTTTTGCTTTCGCTCAAAGCAAGTCGGCATAGCCCGCTGCGACTGAAAAATCTTGGTTTAGTCCTAGCCTCGCGCTAAGCGCTGTGTTATATCCTCCCGTCCATAGGGCCTACGCCCTTGTTTTTTGGAGGATAAGTCTACATGGCAGTGCACGTGCGCCTTTCTCGGCACGGAACCCGCAACCGTCCCTTCTACCACATTATCGCCGCAGATCATAAGATGCGCCGGGATGGTCGTTTTATCGAGAAGTTGGGCGTCTATGACCCAGGTCAAGAACCCTCTTTTGTCGACTTCAAAGAAGATCGTCTGCAACACTGGTACGAGCGTGGCGCTCACTTGAGCGACACCGTGGCTAAGCTCCTGAAAGTTAAGAACGTCAAGCTTGCGCGCAAAAACACCAGCAAAAAAGCCTGAGTCTACGGCTCCATCGAGCAAGACATCAACCCCTTCCTCAGCTTTCGTTGTCATCGGCCAAGTAGGCCGACCACACGGGCTGGGTGGGGCTTTTTTCGTCTCCGGTCGCAAGGAAGCGGTCGACCCCAAATACGGGGAGCTTAGGATCGGACCAACGCTTGCCCAGGCCATTGTGACCAAGGTCGAGACGTCCGCGGTACAGTCTGGGCGACCGCTTCTCAAGTGCAGCCTCGCTTTCGATCGGACGACTGCGTCGCAGATCACAGGACATCTGATTTTTGCCGATCGGCGCCTAATCCAAGCTCACCGCGGCAGTGATATGCTGTGGAGTGATCTGGAAAACGCCGAGGTCCTGGACTCTGACGGCGTCGTTATTGGCCGGGTTCATCACGTCTACAATGCAGGCTCCAGTGACATCATTGAGGTCACCGATGGGATCCGTAGCGTAGACATCCCTCTGATTCGAGATTACCTGGTCTCGGACCAGGCTCTTGTGAGTGGCGAGGGAGGGCGGTTTCAACTGCGTCTAAAGGTACCAGCTAGCACCTTTGATGACGTTTGGAACGATCAGACCAAAGATAGGTCGGCTTCCGAGCCCAGTGATGCGTAGCTTTTATGTTGTGACAGTACACCCCGACTTCATCTCGGCCTACGGTGAGTTTGGCGCTCTAAAAGCTGCCTCGGCCAAAGGGATAGCTGAGGTTAAGCCGGTAGCATTACGTGATTTCGCTGTCGATCGCCATGGCAGCGTTGATGACCACCCTTACGGCGGTGGTGATGGTATGGTGCTCAGGCCAGAGCCATTAGCCAAGGCCCTAACGTCCCTACCCGTCCGACCAAAGGTGATCCTTACATCACCCATCGGCAAGATTTGGTCGCAAAAGGATGCCGAGCAGTTCGCCTCGGATGATCGACCAGTCGCCTTTGTTTGCGGTCGTTTCGCCGGCGTCGATCAGCGATTCATCGACCGGTATGTAGATGCTGAGTACTCCTGTGGTGACGTCATCCTCACCGGAGGCGAATTGCCAGCATTGATGATGATCGACTCCATCGTGAGACTTCTGCCTAATGTCCTCGGCAATCCCGATAGTCCGCGCTGCGACTCGTTCTCCGCCTCACTCGGGGGTGGGCTAGAATACGCACTGTATACCCGCCCGCCAGTGTTTGAAGGCGAGCCCGTTCCTTCGGTGCTGCTGTCGGGAGACCATGCTGCGATAGCTCAGTGGCGGATCAAAAACGCTGCTCAGCGCACTGAACGACTGCGCCCCGATCTTGCGCAACCAGATCTTGTCCAAAAGGAAAAGGCATAATCATGGACGGCATAAGTCCCAGCCAAAGCATGCAAGGCCTGGCTACGGTTTTCTTCGCCCTGGCGGTTGCCCACACTTTTTCGGTCAAGTACCTGGCCGCGTTGGCTAGGCGCTTTCCGGCCGGTTCCGTTGGTGAAAATCTTCTGCATTTCTTGGCTGAAGTAGAAGTGGTCTTTGGCCTCTGGGCAGCTCTACTGATAGCCGTTTGGACGGCTCGATTCGGCACGTCGTCAGCCATTAGCTACCTCGACGGCATCAACTTCACCGAGGCGTCTTTCGTCTTCGTGATTATGTGCATGGCAGCTACGCGACCAGTCTTGGACCTGTGTAGGCAGGGAACCCTAGCCCTCGCCAATCTGTTACCTGTGCCTCGTCGCATAGCTCTCTTTACCGCAACCCTGATCTTAGGACCTCTGCTTGGCTCAGTTATCACCGAGCCGGCCGCTATGACAGTGACCGCATTACTTCTTAGAGATCACTTTTTTGTCGAGAAGATGAGCCTAAAATTTCGCTACAGCACATTTGCATTGCTGCTCGTTTGCATATCAATAGGCGGCACGTTGACGTCATTTGCAGCTCCGCCGGTACTGATGGTTGCGCAAAGCTGGGGTTGGTCCAATAGCTTTATGTTCCATACTTTTGGCTGGCGCGCTGTGCTCGCAATCGTTATCAGCGTCATCACGACGGCGGTGATCTTTCGCAGGGAGTTGTTACAGGAGCCCGCAGCATTAAGCTCGAAAATCGCTCCACAGCGCGCACCACTGTGGGTTTCCGGCGTTCACTTGATTTTTCTCCTTCTGACCATAAGCAGCAGCCATCACATGCGGCTTTTTGTTCCGCTATTTATGTTCTTCCTTGGGTGGTGCGCCGTGACCCGCGAGTACCAGGACGAGCTGAAGCTGAAGGAAAGTCTGATGGTCGCTTTTTTTCTTGGCGGCTTAGTGACACTTGGAGGACTGCAGCACTGGTGGCTTGAACCTCTTGTCACTAAGCTCGAGCCCCTGCAGATGTTCTGGGGCGCAACGACACTTACGGCAGTCACCGACAACGCCGCACTAACCTATCTTGGCGGCCTGGTCCCCGACCTCAGCGCCCAAGCAAAGTACGCACTCGTCGCAGGTGCCGTCACCGGTGGTGGATTAACGGTAATCGCCAATGCCCCAAACCCAGCAGGTTACGGCCTACTACGGGACACGTTCGGTGATGACGGCATTAGTCCCGTCTCACTGCTGGTTAGCGCCCTGCCCTATACTTTGATAGCGGCAGGGATGTTCTTAATTTAGCTTAACCTGACCTAGCCCTGTAGAAGCTTGAGAGCAATCTCTGGCTGCTGATTGGCTTGCGTCAGGACGGCTGCGCCAGCCTGCTGGAGAATACGGCTTTGCGTCAGAGCTGCAGTCTCACTGGCGAAGTCGACATCCTTGATCCGCGAACGAGCTGCCGAGAGGTTCTCTGTCGACACGGCAATAGCCTTGTCGGTCTTTTCTAGACGGTTCTGAACAGCACCCAACTCAGCGCGGTACCGAGCCACCCGCTCGAGAGCATCGTCGATTTTAGTGATGGAGCTTTGAGCACCAACCTTAGAATCAATACGAGTGCCATCTGGATTTTGCGCACTGCCTAGCCCAAGTGAGCCGTCACCCTCGGTGAATGCGTTGAGAGTAGACATGTCGATACGAATGATGTTGGTAGGATTTGGATTGGATAGGGCATCAGTGTTTTTATAGTAGTTTTTACCGACCTGAATCTCGAGTGGCGGAGCGTTATGAAGACGCCGCATCTCCTCTGGAATTTCACGGGTCCCCGTCAAAAGTCGCGTGCCGTTAAACTCAGTACTTGCGGCGATACGATCAATCTCGTCCTTCAGTTGGAAGAACTCCTGATTGAGATAGTTTCGCTCCCTTTGGCCGATAGTATCCGAGGCCGCCTGGATCGAAAGCTCGCGCAGCCTCACCATGATATTGTTGATTTCCGAGAGTCCGCCTTCCGCCGTCTCCACAAGGGAGATACCGTCGTTGGCGTTACGCCGTGCTTGGTTGAGCCCACGCACATCGGCGCGAAGCACCTCAGCGATGGCAAAGCCGGCGGCATCGTCGGCGCCTTTATTGACTCGGTAACCCGAGGCCAAACGCTCTGTCGACTTTGAGACCTCCTCACCCGACATCATCATGTAACGTTGAGCGACGAGGGATTGGACGTTTGTACGTACACGTAAGCCCATAGGCTACCCTTCCTATGCGGTCACCTTTTAATCAGATCATAAGATAAGATTACTAGGTTTCCCAGGACCTGAGAAGAAGCCAAGCTAAACATAATTGGTTTATCAAGGGGTGGCTGGACCAGTGGTAGGGCCTCTGACCTAGCGACGATTAAGGGGCAAACCGTCACAATTAAGCGATCGACCAAGCCCGCTGAATAAAATTCACGATTGACGCTTGCCCCGCCGAAAAGGAGCACTCGCTCGCAGCCGGCCTCAGCGAGCGCTGCCACAATAGTCTCCGAGGCAGGGCGACTACCGTAGGCGAGGCTCCGAACCTCTCCCTTGTGAGGAGGCAGTACAGGCGATGTCTCAGACACTATCCAACGTGGCAGCTCAGCCTGCTCGTAGAACGGCTGCCCGGCTGGCAACCCCTTGCGGCTCATGACTACCCAGATAGGATAGCGGCCGCGATCGTTGACGACAGGAAAGGCCTGACCACTCGCCTGCAGGGAACTGCTGCCCACAATGACGGCATCTGTAGTCCGGATGAGTCCCAGTAAATGCTCGAAGTCGTCTTTACTGGTAAAGCCAGCATCTAGACGCTCCTGGTCTGTCTCGCCTGGGTGGGAAGCAATGCGGCCATCAAGACTGATGGCCATAACGTTGATGATCTTCACAGGCAACTCAACACTGAGGTTGATGCCCTGACCCCGCTCAGTTCGGCATCAACAGTTGACTAAGCTCTACCTCGACCTCGTTGGCCTCTCGACTTGCCGCGGCACTTATCTCCGACACCAACATGGCCAGAGCCTTGTCCATCATCTTCTTCTCGCCGTAGGACAGGTCCTTGTCACCCTTCAGGGAGCAAAGGTCCCGCAGAACTTCAGCAATATCGGCAACGGAGCCAGTCCGCAGCTTATCATTAAATTCGCGAAACCGGCGATTCCAAGTCGTGTGCGATACTTTGCCCGGGCTGCGAAGTATGGAGTAGATCGAGTTAATTTGCTCGTCGCTAATCAACCCACGCATGCCTGCCCGCTCACAGCCGCTGATAGGGACCATAAGCGTTGCGCCGGATGCCAAGATCTGTAGCACATAAAAATCTTGGTTAGTGCCACCGATCTTGCGGGACTCGATCCGCTTGATCACACCGACACCGTGGGCAGGGTAAACGGCCTTGTCTCCGACTTTGAATTGCATACATGACTCCGGTTTGTTTCTATTCGGTCAATGATGCGAGCCAAGCTGTTCACGATAGCAATGGGGACGAGACTGATGCAGACAAGCCAGATCGCGACTGCTTGGCTGACCAAGTGTCCCAGATCGCCTGCAGACCTTCGCCTGAGGAGGGGCACACTCTTAGCCAATATAGATCGACACTGAGAAAAAGTAGTCAATTTTAAAGAAATTGTCAAACTATTTATAATAAAAGATACATTAGTTTGTTTACTTTTAATTATTACAGCAATTTGAAACAGCTTCGCTTGCCTACTTCGTTTATTTGCGCTAAACCACCATGCTTACTACTCGCCTACAGAGGGGTTCCCGATTAGGTTGTAGTCATCATTCAGTAATTATTGGAGATCGCGTTCATGTCATTGTCTGCCGCTCAAACCGCGGAACTATTGAAGAAGTACGGCCGTCACGAGAACGACACTGGTTCCCCGGAAGCTCAAGTAGCTCTCCTAACCGCCCGTCTTAACTACCTTAATGACCACTTCAAGGCGCACAACAAAGACCACCACTCGCGGACGGGTCTGATGAAGCTCGTAGGACAACGTCGTCGTTTGCTCGATTTCTTGCACCGCCAAGATTACGAAGCTTACAAGA
>Ga0078894_10001287_pt1 | contig 18576 bp, 8 predicted proteins | sample LauGreSu1BDMLBSD_2_FD_67506 | JGI IMG/M metagenome (GOLD analysis project Ga0078894, IMG submission 67506) | Freshwater lake microbial communities from Lake Michigan, USA - Su13.BD.MLB.SD (version 4) (version 4) | ecosystem: Environmental > Aquatic > Freshwater > Lake | place: Lake Michigan, USA... | reverse complement strand
ATCCGCGAGAACAAGACCTTCCGCATCGACTCGGCCATCCAGACCGGCCGCAAGTTCGGCATGCAGCTCCTCGACGACCACCTCTGGCGGCTCTACTCCGAGGGCAAGATCTCGCCGGAGGAGTGCATCGACAAGTGCAAGAATCCCGGCGAGCTCAAGGACAAGATCCATCGCGCCGGCGGCGTGATCGGACGCACGGAGCTCGACGAGGACCACGAGTGACGACCGCCCGCGAGGGCTTGGCCGTTTGCGGCGCCGGAGTGCGGGAATCCCGCATTTCGGGCCGCTGGCCGTGCGCATGAATCCAAGTGTCCTGACCCAAGCCCCGTCGGCGCCGCGCCTTCGGGGGGAGGGGCGTGCCGTATAGCACGCAGTGGGGCCCGCGTCGGGCCCGGTGAGCGCCGCGGCGTCTGAGAGCAACCCATGTCGATGGTTCGCGACGAGGAACTCCTCAAGGCAGTCAAGGGCAGCCGCATCGGGCGCGTCCTTCGGAAGCTTGGCTATGTCACCCGCGAGCAGGTGCACGAGGCGCTGCAGCTGCAGGAGGGGGCCCAGAAGGGCCAGCGCATCGGCGAGATCCTCGTGAAGATGGGGATCATCGACGAGGCCAAGCTCGAGACGGGCCTCGCCGCCCAGCGCGGGCTCCACTATGTGGACCTCGACCAGGTCGAGCTGCAGGACGAGATCCTCGGCAAGCTCAAGCCCGAGACCGCGACCGCCTATGGCGTCGTGCCGATCGGCTTCGACCCCGCGACCAACCGCATCACCATCGCGATCAAGAACGCGGACAACTTCCAGGCCGTCGACGACCTGAAGCAGCTCCTCGGCTTCCGCGTGAGCGCGGTCGTCGCGAAGCCGGAGAAGATCGATTCGATCCTGACCGCACGCTACGCGGGCAAGCGCACCGGCCTCGACATCTCCAAGGTCGCCACCAGCTCCGCGGTCGCCTCGCTCGACTCCCGTGCCGACAACATCGACCTCGCCGCCATCGCGCAGGCCGCCAACGACAACGCCGTCGTCGAGCTCGTGCAGTCGATCCTCATGATCGCCATTCGCGACAAGGCGTCCGATGTCCACTTCGAGCCGTTCGAGGACGAGTTCAAGCTCCGCTACCGCATCGACGGCGTGCTCTACGAGATGCAGGCCATCCCGAAGAACCTCGCCACGGCGCTCGTGTCGCGCGTGAAGGTCATGTCGAAGCTCGACATCGCCGAGCGCCGCCTGCCGCAGGACGGCCGCATCGAGCTCCATCTCGGCGAGGCGCCGGTCGACCTCCGCGTCGCCGTCCTCCCGACGATGTTCGGCGAGTCGGTCGTGCTCCGCGTCCTCGACCGCTCGAATGTCCAGCTCTCGCTCGACAAGGTCGGCCTGCGCGAGGACGAGCTCGAGCGGCTCCGTGTGCTCATCAACAAGCCCAACGGCATCGTCGTCGTGACTGGCCCGACCGGATCGGGCAAGACGACGACGCTCTACGCGGCGCTCAACGAGCTCAACTCCGTCGATGTCAAGATCCTCACGGCCGAGGATCCGGTCGAATACGACGTGCAGGGCCTCGTCCAGTGCCAGGTGAACACCGACCAGGAGCTCACCTTCGCGAAGCTCCTCCGCAGCTTCCTCCGGCAGGACCCCGACATCATCCTCGTCGGCGAGATTCGAGACCTCGAGACCGCGCAGATCGCGATCCAGGCGTCGCTCACCGGCCACCTGGTGCTCACCACGCTGCACACCAACGACGCGCCGAGCACGATCCTCCGCCTCGTCGATCTCGGCGTCGAGACCTTCCTCCTCACGGCCACCATCGAGGCCGTCGTCGCCCAGCGCCTCGTGCGCCGCGTCTGCTCGAAGTGCAAGGAGTTCTTCACCCCCAACGAGGAGCAGCTCATGGAGCTGAACCTGCGCTCGGCGGATGTCGAGGGACGCAAGTTCGCCCGCGGGCGCGGCTGCGACCACTGCCTGCGCTCGGGCTACAAGGGCCGAATGGCGCTCTTCGAGATCATGACGATGGACGACGAGCTGCGCGATCTCGTCATCAAGCAGGCGTCCACCCGCGTGCTCCGCACCGAGGCGCGCAAGCGCGGCATGCGCACGCTGCGCGAGTCTGGCCTGCTCGCGATCTACGACGGACAGACCACGATCGACGAGGTCGTGCGCGAGACGATGACGGAGGACTAGTTCTGAGGACTAGTTCTGAGCACCGACAGAGCACCGACCGAGTTCCCGACCGCCTGAACTTCCGATGGCTGGCACCGCCAGCACGAGACTCCCCCGGAGCACCCCATGCCCACCTTCGCGTACGACGCAGTGAACAACGCAGGCAAGAAGCAGACCGGCACGATCGAGGCCGCGAGCGCCGACGAGGCGCTCAAGAAGATCCGCTCGCAGGGCCTGTTCCCGAGCGGCGTGAAGGAGCAGAAGATCGCCGGCGGCCCCGGTGGTGGCGCGAAGAAGGTGCGCGACCCGGGCAAGAAGAAGAAGAAGGGCATCACGCTCAGCTTCGGCGGCGTGAACCAGAAGAAGCTCACGCTCTTCACCCGCCAGCTCTCGACGCTGCAGGACGCAGGCCTTCCGCTGCTCCGCTCGCTCCAGATCCTCGAGAGCCAGCAGCGCCCGAGCACGCTCAAGAACGTGCTCCAGGGCGTGTGCGAGGAGGTCGAGGCGGGCACCAGCCTCTCCGAGGCGATGGCGAAGTTCCCGCGGGCCTTCAACCGGCTCTACACCAAGATGGTCGCGGCCGGCGAGGTCGGCGGCGTGCTCGATGTCATCCTCCAGCGCCTCGCGGAGTTCATGGAGAAGGCCCAGCGCCTCAAGCGCCGCATCATCGGCGCCATGATCTACCCGGCGGTCGTCATCTTCATCGCCGTGCTCATCGTCACGGGCATCATGTACTTCGTCATCCCGAAGTTCCAGGATATCTTCGAGGACTTCGATGTCAAGCTGCCTGAGCTGACGATCTTCATGATCAACGCGTCGAAGTGGGTCGCGGGCACCGCGAGCAAGGACCAGGTCGTCCCCGGCGTGGTCTGGGTGCTCAGTTCGCCGATCCTGCTGTTCCTGTTCTTCAAGCTGATCCGCAAGACAGGGCCCGGCAGGGCGATCACGGACATCATCATCCTGCGCATACCCGTGCTCGGCACGCTGGTGAAAAAGACGGCGGTCGCGCGCTTCACGCGAACGCTCGGCACGCTCATCAGCGCGGGCGTTCCCATCCTCGAGGCGATCCTCATCACCCGCGACACCTCGGGCAACTATGTCTTCGAGAAGGCGCTCACCAAGGTCCACGACTCGATCCGCGAGGGCGAGACCTTCGCCGGGCCGCTTCGCGAGGCGAAGGTCTGCGACGCGATCGTCGTGAACATGATCGACGTCGGCGAGGAGACCGGCGACCTCGATGTCATGCTCATGAAGATCGCGGACAACTACGACGAGGAGGTCGATGTGGCGGTGGCCAGCCTCCTGTCGCTCCTCGAGCCCTTCATGGTCGTCGTGCTCGGCGGCATCGTGCTTCTCATCGTGCTCGCGCTGTTCCTTCCCCTCGTCTCGATGATCGAGTCGGTGTCGGGCGGCGGCGGCGGCAAGAAGTGAATCCCCTCATGCAGCAGCCCCGCTCCAATCCCGTCGGCGCCCGGCGCGCCTTCACCCTCACCGAGATGCTCGTGGTGGTCGCGATCCTCGCGCTCCTCATCAGCACGCTCTTCGTGGCGGTGAATGTCGCGTCGCGGCGCACCCAGTCGGTGAAGACGCAGTTCCTGATGGGCTCGATCTCGTCGGGGCTCGCGCAGTTCAACACCGACCACGGGTACTACCCGCCGGTGCTCGGACGCGCGCCGAACGCGCCGACGAACCCGGTGCAGTCGCTCTTCCGCGATGTGCGCCGGATCGGCGACCTCCCGGGCACCAACATGATCGCGAAGCAGCAGGAGTGGTACAGCTACACCACGCTTGCGGAGTACCTGATGGGCTTCGGCACGCGCGATCAGGACGGGTACGGCGCGCTCCGCCGTCCGTCGGGAAGCGTGCAGCCCGAGGTCGGCGACCGCGAGTTCCCGACCCTTGGGATCCGCTCGCCAGGGCGCGACGGATGCTGGGGGGCGATCGACACGCCGCACCCGCAGTTCACGGCGTCGGCGTTCTCGGGGCGCTTCGTGGCGCGGAACCCGACCTTCCAGCCGAAGTACACGAGCGGCAACGCGCAGGTCGATGTCCCGCAGCCGGGCAACAGCGCCTGGAACCGCGTGACCTCGATCGAAGGACGCGTGTACGGTCCGTACATCGACTCGATCGACGACCGGCTCGTCGGCGGCATTACGGGCGTCGACAGCGCCACCGGCCGGCCGATCGTCGTGACGAGCGACAGCTACATCCAGCCGGCCGGCGGACCGACCTTCGACCAGCTGCCGAAGACGATCCTCGACTACTGGGGCGAGCCCATCGCGTACTACCGCACGCCGTACATCGACAACGACCTGCGCAGCAACGCGCCGGCGCTCCCGAACACGACGACCCCGATGTCCCTCGGCGACATCTTCGTGCTGCGGCCGTGGGATGTGAACGAACGCGAGAAGTCCGGCGGTGCGCTCGACGCGAACGACGACAACACCTCCACCGCGCAGCTCCGCAGCGCCGCGTTCGCGCTCGTGTCGTCGGGCCGCGACCGGAAGATCGACCGCACCGTGCGGCGCGATGTCAACGAGCTCAACAAGGACAATGTCATCGAGGTCTCGAAGTGATGCGATCCGCTCCCGACCGAACCCCGCCGCGGCAGGCAGGCTTCACCCTGATGGAGACGCTCGTCGTGATCGGGATCATCGTGCTGATCGCGAGCCTCGTGCTCGCGGTGAGCTCGACCGTCTCCCGCGCCGCGGACGAGCGCAATTCGCGCAACACGCTGACGGTGCTCGACACCGCGATCGAGGAGTACGAGCGTTCGATGGACCGGCGCGTGACCTACCGGTCCGGGCCGGCGCCCAACGGAATCCTCGACGACGCGGTTCCCACCGGCCTGACCGGCCGCTGGGACGTCTGGTCGGCGCAGAAGAACACAAGCGCGATCGCCGACGAGAAGCCGCCGCCGGGCTCCGGCCCCGTCGACTGGGGCGCGGGCTTTGCCAAGCCGTACTCGACCTTTGACACCGGGGCGCCGAGCTACTCGATGGTGCCGTTCCGCCGCACGGCGCGCCTCATCTGGTCGATGGCCCAGTCGCCGTCGACGCAGTCGATCATGCAGTCGCTGCCGGAGACGGTCTACAAGGCCGTGATGCCCGCCGGCGCCAGCGTCACGCCCACCGGACTCAGGCATGTCATCGACTCCTGGGATGTGCCGATCGTCGCCGTCTTCCCGGGGCGCGACGCGCGCCGGCAGCCGGACGGCAACCTCGCCGCCGACAATGTGAACGCGATCGACGCCGATGGCACCATCAAGTGCGACAGCGAGTGGGGGACCCCGTCCTCGCCGACGCCGCACCAGCAGGGCGGCATGCTCGTCTCCTGCAAGAACAAGCGGATCCTCTTCGTGTCGGCTGGTCCGGACAACAAGTTCCACCAGAACGCCACGACCCTGAGCGCGGACAACCTCTACAGCTACGAGCCCTGAGCGGACCGAAGCCACGAGTGGACCGAAGCCACGAGCGAACGGAAGCCATGAGGCAGACCATGCACGACCAGAACCACCCTTCGAACGACCGGGCCGCGCTCCGCAGGCGGAGCGCATTCACGCTCGTCGAGCTCCTCGTGGTGGTCGCGGCCATCGGCATCCTCGCGGTGCTCACCACGATCGGCGCGCGCCGGCTCACGCAGGGAACCCGCCTCGCATCGGCGACGAACTCGGTGGTCAACGCGCTCTCGGCCGCGCGCGCCGCCGCGATCCGTGACGGCGCGGTGACTGCGGTCGTGTTCCGGCCGGTGTGGGACCCGAACAAGAAGTTCGTCCCGCAGCGGGTCGAGATCGTCATCGCGCGATCGACGGGCGACCGGCACGACTTCACCAGCCCGAACGACACCCGTCCGTACCGCAGCATCGCCGAGCGCTTCCGCCCGGTCGAGCGCGAGACGGTCATCACGCTGCCCGAGGGAATCAAGGTCGCGGGACTCATGTACGACTTTGCCGACGACGCGTTCTCGTGGACCTGCTCGGGCTCGGTCTTCCGGTCGGCGGACCTGTTCGCCACGCAGGCCGAGCTCCCCAATGTGCTCGGCTGCGTCGAGAGCCGCGAGTTCGGCCGGGCGGTCGCCGTGATGTTCGGTTCCGACGGCCAGTTCCTCACACGCCCGCCGCGGGCGTCGCTTGGCGAGGCGAAGAGCTATGTCGACTGGAACAACGACGGCCAGGGCGCGACGCTCGAGTTCGACCCGCAGACCGTCGTGCACGGCACCAGCCCCGCGCCCGCCGGGAACAACTGCGACGGCGGCAGCAACTTCGAGCGCTTCTGGCTGCAGGACGACTTCCGCGACGAGTGCAACCTGCTCTTCGTGCCGTGGCTCTCGATCTACGACGACAAGGCCGCGCGCGAGGTCGTGGGACCGCTCCTGACCGACTGCGACTTCATCGAGAAGCTCGTCGGACCGCAGGGCTACATCGCGCAGTTCGGCGAGCGCATCGCATTCAACCGCTTCAGCGGACTGCCTGAAAGGAAGGGACGCTGATGCCTCGCCGCGGTTTCTCGCTCGTCGAGATGCTCCTCGCCGTGTTCATTCTCGGGATCGGCGTGGTGTCGATCTCGGCGCTGTTCCCCGCCGGCATCGCGCTGCAGCGCCAGGCGACCGACGACCTGATGGGGCCGATCGTCGCGAAGAGCGCGTTCGCGACGCTTCGGTCGAAGCTCGCGCAGGACGACTTCGGCGCCTTCGGCGACTTCGGGATCGACAACTTCTACTCCGCGTCGCCGCGCGCGATGGCGGGCACCTTCAAGCCGCAGACGGGTGGCGCGCCGACGCTGCTCTACCCCTACGGCGACTGGTGCTGGATGCGCCCCGGCTTCCTGTTCGGATCGGCGACCAACGCGGCGTTCGCCGGCACGATCGATGTGTTCAGCGCATCGCTCACGCGCGAGCAGCTCGGGATCCCGCCGTTCCCGAATGTCCAGAAGGCAAGCGAGATCTCCGAGGGCGCGGTCTTCCAGGGTCCCGCCGGCAACAGCCTCATCTGCGGCATTCCCTACAACCGGCTGAAGTATCCGCTGTTCATCGATCCGGACGCGGCGCAGAACGATCCGAATCCCGGACGCGTGGCGCAGCGATCGATCGAGCCGCTCGTGACCTTCACCCAGGCCGAGCGCGCGTATCCCCAGGGCGGAACCGGCCTGCAGGCGCAGTACTACTGGGACTGCATGTTCCGCCGCTCGGGCGGACGCGTGCAGGTCGCCGTGTTCGTCTATCGCGTCAATTCGCCCGGTGGACTCTCGCGGCCCTATGCGGTGGCCTCCACGCAGTCCGCGACGCTCGGCACGCCGCTGCCCGCGGGCGCGATGGACGCCGCAAGCGATACGCCGCCGATCCCGCTCGTCTACTTCGCGCCCACGGCCCCCGGCTCGACCGCCGAGGCCGCGCTCGCGTGGCCGAACCGCACGGCGGCGCTCGGCGGGGCAGGCAACACGATCGCCAATGGCTACGCGAGCCCGCCGAATCCGGCGGACATCCCGTCGACGCATGCGGGCACGCCTTTCGGAACCGGCGCCTCGCAGTGGGACGACTGGATGGCGCCCGGCCAGTTCTGGGTCGACAACCACGGCAATGTGCACAAGGTCCAGCGTGGCCGCCAGCGTGCGAACCAGGGCCCGATCCGACTCGAGCGGCCGGTGCCCGCCATGCCGCCCAGCGCGCCGAACGGGTTCTGGGTCGACACGAACCCCAGCACCCCGCAGCTTGATGGAAGCCGCAACTTCCACGCCCATATCAGCGCGATCTGGTTCGTGCCGCTCAGCGACGCGAACGGCAATGTCATCACGCCGGTCTACGCGGCGGTGGAGGAACTCTGATGCAGCGCCTTGGTCGCCGCGCCCGCGCGCTTCTCGCCTTCACGCTGATCGAGATCCTCGTCGCGGTCGGTGTGCTCGTGATCGTCATCGTCGCCGTCGCGCAGATCTTCTCGAGCGCGAGCAAGGTTTCCGCCGTCGCCGAGGCGAACGCGGAGATCCTGCAGGCCGCCACCGCGCTCGAGCAGCAGCTGCGCACGGACCTCGCGAACCTGCCGGAGAACGGCTTCATGGTCGTGCAGCAGGTCGAGGTCAGCGCGCGTGCCGCGGGCGAGGCCGGCGCGCTCGACGCATCGCTCGCGGGCCAGGAGATCCGCGCCGACCAGATCGCGTTCTTCACCCGCGGCTACCGCGCGACGACGCAGCTGATCGGCAGCCAGGAGTCGAACTTCGGTTCCCCGAGCGGCGTGGATGTCGTCACGAGCTGGTCGCCCGAGAGCGCCGTCTGCCGCATGTACTACGGCCACGGCTTCACGGCCTCGACGGTGCCCGTGGGACTGCATCCGTTCTCGTACCTCGACAAGGACGCGCCGGTCGTTCCGTGGATCGGCGGACAGGTCGAGACGCAGCGCTGGATCGACGGCGCGGCGCAGGCGGCCGCGCGCATCCCCGCCATCCGCCCGACCAATTGGCCGCTCGTCCGGCTCGCGACGCTGCTCTCCGCCGATGGCCTGACCGGCCGGGACTACGCCGGCCGTCCGAACTTCTCGTCGCTCTCGCTCTTCACCGACCGCCGCATCGCGCTCGGCAAGCTCGCCGCGAACAACCCGACCGCCGCGACCTACTACCCGCTCTGGACCTCGGGCCGCGTCGACCATGTGAAGTGGCAGCCGGACGACATCTTCAGCCAGACGGCGTACCAGGTGAACCAGCAGGGCTTCCCGCAGACGCTGCCCTTCATCTTCGACGACAACAGCGGGGCGCTTCCGACGCTCGCGGTCCGGCAGCCGTCGGCCCGGCTGCGCATGATCCAGACGCTTGCACCGTGGGCGACCCCCGCGACCCGCGTCGTGCCCGCGAACGGCGACAGTGCGCTCTATGTCGCCTACCCGCGCGTCGAGAAGATCGCGCTCGGCATCGATCGCTCGGAGGTCATGCTGACTGCGCCGGTCCTCGCTGCCAACTGCTCGAGCTTCAAGGTCGAGTGGACCTGGGAGAACGGCAAGGACACGGGCTTTGCCAACAACGGATTCCCCTTCGGAATGTATGTGCAGCCGGGCAGCGTCGCGACCGCGACCGGCGCGAACGGCCGCGCCGTGCGTCAGCCGTGGTTCGGGCTCAACGACCCGAGCATCGCGAACAACGACCCCGAAGCGCCGCTCGCGGTCCGTCCCGCGTCGAACTCGCCGCGCGCGGTCGAGGTCTCGAACGGAGTCTGGGACGCGGTGCAGGGACAGTGGGGGTTCTGCGAGCCGCCGCTGCTCTATCCCGACGATCCGACGGTGAGCGAGGAGATCTTCTCCGCGATCGAGGGGCCGCTCGTGAACGGCGCGCCGATCTGGCGCTGCCATCCCGACCAGGGCAACAAGCGCGTCTACCAGGCCGTGTTCGGCTTCAACACCAATGATCCGAATGTGCAGGCGTATCCGACGCCGCGCAAGGGTCCCTACACACCGCTCCCGAGCGCGATCCGTGTGACCGTGCGCCTGCACGACACGCTTGGTCGCATCGAGGGCGGCCGCGAGTTCCAGTTCGTCATCGACCTGCCGCGGCGCTAGGCGCGCGGCGAGGAGTTTCCACCAATGTCTTTCCTCTCAGGGCCGACCATGACCTCCCGTCCCCGCACCGCGCGCCGCGGAAACACGATCGTCCTCGTGACATCGATCCTGGTGCTGCTCGTGATCATCGCGACGGCGTTCGTGAGCCGGACCCGCGCCGTCCGCCAGGTTTCCGCCGCGCAGCAGTCGAATGCGAGCACGGATGGACGCGCCGAGGCGATCGCCGCGAATGTCGCGCAGGAGGTCGCGTCGGCCCTCTTCGCGAAGCCGGTGCAGTCGAACCTCACGAACGGCGCCATCCTGGATCCGTTCGCGCGGCTCGACACCTCCGTCGATCCTCCGGTCGCGGTCGCCAGCGCCTCGTGGCCGCGCGTGCCGCCGCCGATCGATGCGCCGCGGCACTCGATCGACCGTGATCTCGACGCGAACGGCTTCCCGGACTTCCCGTACAACCGCGCGCCCTACGAGGTGCGCCCGTGGACCAACTGGCCTGACTTCTTCGGCGCGAACTCGCCGTGGCCGCACGGCCGCGGTTCGCCGAACGGCCGCCTGACCGACCTCGTCGGCGCTGCCGGCGGAGGCAATGTCGCCATCGGCGACTGGAACCCGTACGGCAATCCCGGCACGGGCGATACGCGCTGGCTGCGTTCCACCGAGCCCGTGCGCGCACAGGTCGCGGCCAACGCCGCCGGGCAGGTGTTCAGCTACTCGCACTGGCAGCACCTGTCGTGGCTGCCCACCGCGAACAACGCCTGGCGCGTCGTTCCCGACATCTCGAACATCGAGCTCTCGACGATCATCAACCTGAACGAGACCGGGGACGCATCGCTCTCGAACGGCGGCTACGCCGTGGCGCTGCCGTACGAGCAGTGGCTTCCGAGCATCGTTCCCGCCGCGCTGCCGGCCTTCGACCTGACGAACCCGAACAACCCGTCGGGCTGGCAGGGCTTCGCGAACGCCTTCCGCACCCGCCGTGACGCGTGGTTCGCCGACTACGAGCAGCAGTACCGCTCCACCAATGCGCTGCCGAACTTCTTCTCGCTCCGCGAGCTCGGGCAGCCCAACGACGAGTTCATCCGCGACAAGCCCCGCAACATCGTCTCGCGCACCTTCGCGGACGCCGACGGCGACGGCTTCACCGACAGCTTCTGGTTCCTCGCGCCCCACGGCTCCGACCGGAACCTGCGCACCGTCGTCGGCGTCTCGGTCGTCGACAACTCGGCGCTCCTGAATGTGAATGTCGCGACCAAGTTCGACTACGACAACACGATCGGGCAGTCGCCCTCCGACCTCGCGCTCGTGACCAGCGTGCGCGAGTACCTCCGCGGACCGGCGTCGTTCCAGCCGAGCGTCGTCCAGTCGGTCGGCTTCCTCGATGGCCGAATCACGCAGCAGTACGCGACGCCGCAGTACTTCGCCGGGGCGACCGGCAACCCGTACTCGCAGGCCTTCAATCCGGTCTACTTCAACATCAACGACCCCGAGCAGAACACCGATCCTGTGACCTGGCGCTTCGAGCGCCAGCGGTTCGGCGACTTCAAGGAGCTCTTCGGGGCGCCGATCCAGTTCAACCCGACGAACCAGTTCTCGCAGCAGCCGCTGAGCTTCCTCGAGGCGATCGGCATGCGCGCCCCGTACGACATCGCGTCGTCCGGGCCGCTCGCGGAGACCGGCATCGAGGGCTATCCGCTTGCGGACACCGCGTCGACGCTGCCCTCCGAGTTCTGGGCGATCTTCGAGTCGCCGCGTGAGCGCCTCGCGTACTTCAAGGTCGCCGGCCTCGGGCTCGCCCGCAGCCAGATCGGCCTCACGCCGTTCGACGCCGCCGACGAGCTCGAACTGCGGTCCTACAACGGGCTGAACTCGCCGCTCGTCTTCTCGCGGCTCGAGCAGGCGATCAGCCTCTACAGCCCGGGCATCCAGAGCGAGAACTCGAACGAGTTCCAGTTCCTTCGCGCGAGCGTGATGCGCGAGGAGCACGACGAGTACCTCGACCAGCTGACCGCGAAGCAGCTGCTGAACGACACGCGTCACAAGGTGACGGTGTTCAACGGCGCCCGCAACGACATCGCGCCGCCCCATGTCTGGCCGTCGGCGTGGTACTCCGAGGCGTTCAACTACTTCGATCCGACCAGCGCGCCGCTCGTTCCCGCGGATCCCGGCTATGCGCAGTGGTCGCAGGTCGACAACCCGAACGCGTACCGACGGCAGAAGGCCAAGATCGACCTCGCGCCGACGCTCTGGGTCGATGCGGGCACCGGCAACTACCCGGGCCTCGACTTCAACGCGGCCGAGGCCGCCGCGTGGCGCCGCGACATCCGCGCGCTGCTCGAGCGCACGATGATCCGCGCGCGCACCATCCTCGTCGGCACCACGCCGACCACCTTCTACGACACCTACTTCGGCACCGCCACGCAGGCGCCCGACACCGTCGCGCTCGCGCGCCGCACGCGCTCGATGATCGAGTCGTATGTCGCCAACATCGAGGCGTACTCCGACGGACCGATCGTCGAGTCGATCCTGCTGTCGAGCGGTCAGGTCTTCGCCGCCAACGAGTCGCCGCAATCGCTCCTCGGCGCGAATCCCGGCGCGCTGACCGACGACCTCACCGCGTTCCCGTCTCCGACCGGCGTCTCGTTCACGCGCGCCCAGCAGCAGCAGCCGGCATCGCCGGTCTATCTCGGCATGGAGCGCCAGCCGTTCATCATGGAGGTCTTCTACGGCCTCGTGTATCCGAAGACCTACTTCACCGATCCCGAGTTCGACCGCCTGAACCTCGCGATCGAGCAGGACCTTCGCCCGGACCAGTTCGACGAGTTCGATCCGTCGATCATGAACAAGACCGGCCAGATCGGGCAGGAGATCAACAATCCGGGCTACACGCAGCAGTTCGGCGCGTTCGTCAGCGCGCGCAGCCGCGCGTCCGAGGTCGTCGCGATCCAGGTCGCCAATCCGTACGACACGCCGATCAACCTCGGCTCGTTCCGCGTGACCTTCTACGGCGGCTCGTATGTCTTCCCGCCGATCGACCTCGCGCCGGCGACGCTCGACGGCCCGACGACCGCGATCGTCTACGCGATCGGCGATGTGTTCTCGCCGTACACCGGCGGCCAGAATGTCCAGACGCCGGTCAACAACCCGACCGGCAACAACTTCCCGTTCACGAACACCCCGACGAACCTCCAGCAGGCCGCCACGCTCGCCGCCACCGAGAACCAGGCGTTCCGCGACGCGATGCTCGACTTCCTCGACCTCGAGGCCGATGTCACCGACGACGATCTTGACGATGTCTCGAGCACCGGACCGCAGGTCGGGTCGCATGTCGTCAAGGAGTTCGTCTCGCTCTACGACTCGTGGGGCACCGATCCCGAGGTGAACCAGGGCGACCGCACGCTCGTCTTCAACGCGACGCAGCAGTTCGGCGCGAAGGTGCCGCTGCCGGTGACCGCGCTGCGCGCGGCGCGCACCGGATTCGCGGGCTCGCCCGTCGAGCTCCAGCGCCGGCTCGGACCTGCGGCGAGCAACACCTGGGCGACCGTCGACCGCTTCGACTATGTCTCGTCCCGTCCGGCGGGCGACCGGCCGCTCTCGACCGAGCAGCCGAACTACTCGCCCACCGAGGCCGACGGCCCGGCCGAGGTGATCCCCGACGCGCGCTTCAGTGACTTCGTCGAGGACCAGCTCTTCGGCCGCAACATCCCGCCGGACCACACTCCGCTCAACGACCTGCTCACCCCGTCGAACTGGACGCCGGCGAACACCACCGTTCCGCCCCGCACCCAGGTCAACGGCATCGAGCTCGAGTCTCCCGACGACGACTTCTTCTTCACCTGGGTTCGCGCGGCTCGCCCGTGGGCGCTCGATGTCGACACCTGGCAGTCCGATGTCGCCCCGCAGTCCGACCGTCCGAAGCTCGAGCAGCGCCTCCGCCGGATCTCCGCCGAGGAGATCTCTCCGCGCTATGTCTTCGCCGTGACGACGAACGCCGAGTCGCCCTCGAACGAGCTCGATGTCTGGGAGAACGGAACCAAGCGCGGACAGGGCGTGTTCGGCTCGAGCTTCAAGTGGGAGCGCGGCGCCGGGCTCGAGTACGGCGACATCGAGGCCGCGACGAATCCGCCGACGCCGTACCAGCGGCCGAGCGGCTATGTCTCGTACACGAGCCCCGCGGCGATCGAGGGCGAGCGGACCGATCCGGACGGCACCTTCGGGTCGCCGAACTACTGGGCGGTGATGACCTCGTTCGATCCATTCGGCCGAGCCATGCGGTCGAAGCCGGTCTTCTTCTCGAACATCGTCTACAACACCCCGCAGTCGACTGGCGCGACGCCGCTCGTCGCGATCTACTCGAAGCCTGACGGCAAGTCGATGCCGTACCTCGCGAACCTCCCGGAGGCGACGCCCGCGGCCAACGAGGAGAACTTCGTCTCTCCGCAGCGATGGCACCGCATCGTCGAGGTGCCGGCGCAGGGCATCCCCGCGGTGGAGTACACCATCGGAGGCAAGGGCTACGCCAAGCGTTCCGGCGGCACCATCCTTCCCGAGGATCCCGTGCGGTTCGCCCGGATTCCGGCGCTCAACATCCCGTTCCAGCTCACGCAGAAGGACGACGACTTCGAGCAGGTGGGCGAGGTGCTCGATGTGTTCCTGTGGGGGCATGTGCTCATCAACCAGCCGACGCAGGGCCCGCCGTCGGTGCCCGGAGGAAGCCCGAGCACCGTCTACACGGCGATGCAGACCTTCTCCGAGACGCTGGTCGAAGACGACATCAGCCGCTACTTCTATCCGGGCCCCGCGGGACCGTTCCTGAACCGGCTGAACTTCGATTGGAAGCGCATTCCCGATGTCACTGGACCGGGTGGCGACGACCGGGTGCTCGGCGCGGCGTATCTCGAGGACTTCTCGCAGACTCCGCCGACGCTCAGCCCGAACCCGGACTACTCGCCGTGGCAGCCCGCCATGCTGCCCGGCATGGCGTTCCTCGACGGTCTCGTCGTGAATGGCGGCGGCCGGCGGCTGCCGGACCGGAACCTCAACAATGCGATCGACAATGTGATCGATGATCCGGCCACCGCCGAGATCGAGTCGATCAACGACGAGCGCGGCCTGGCGCTTGAGCGGCCGACATTCCTTGCGTCCGGCGCCGGTACGCCGGGCCTTGTGAACATCAACACCGCGCTGCCGGAGACGATCCAGGCGCTCCCGCTCCTGAACCGGATGCCGAAGCTGATGCCCGACCCCGGGTTCGGCGCGTTCTCCGGGCAGCAGTCCACGGCGGCATGGAACGCGCTTCCGACGCCGTACCTGCGCATCACCGATGCGATCGAGGCATATCGCAACAAGGCGACCATCGGCTTCGCGCGCAGGTTCCTGACGCCCCAGCCGACGGGATATCCGAATGCGGTGATCCCGCCCATCGCCGACTTCGATCCGCCGACCTACGGCGACCGCGGCCTGCACCAGCAGGTCATCGCGGGCGTGACCGCGGAGAACTCGTTCACCGCGCCGTATGTGGATCCGAACACGAATCTGGAGTCGCGCGACTCGCAGGGCTTCCGCGCGGAGTCGGGATTCGCGGGCATTTCGGAGCTGCTTCTGCTGTCGCGGTTCCCGTTGATCCAGTCGACCACGGCGCAGCCACTCCAGGAGCCCGGCCTGCGCGCGAGCTACAGCATCTTCGGCTACGGACTCGACCTCTACGACCGCAACCAGCTCTACCGCCCCGCGACCAACGCGACGGCGGCGGACTGGGCCACCGCGTACGAGGACGCAGCCGACCTCGTGTCGATCGGAGGCCCCGCCCCCGTTGCGCTCGACTTCCAGTCGCTCGACACCGGCTACAGCCTCGGCGTCGATCGGACGAAGCCCTCGCTGACCTCGCTGCCGGACGACATCTCGCGCAGCCTCGCCGGCCTCGATCGTCCGACCTTCGCGGCAATCCAGCGCAAGTACCACGAGCCCGCCGGCGACGCCGAGGACCTCAACATGCTCTTCAAGGGCATCTCGAACCTCGTCACCACGCGGAGCGATGTGTTCACCGTGTACCTGCGCGTGCGGCATGTTCGGCAGGATTCCGTGACCGGCATCTGGGACGGCACGAACAAGGAGCTCGTCGTCGACGACTCGCGCTATGTGATGTGCATCGACCGCAGCGGGGTGAACTCGCCGCTCGACCAGCCGAAGATCCTGTACTTCCAGAAGGTGCCCTGAGCCGCACGGACCGTCCGAATGAACAGAGCCCGGCGCGATGCGCCGGGCTCTTTCACATGCGGGGTTCGCCCTTCGGCGGGGCGCGCGTCACTCCCACGCGCCAGCGAGGCTCTTGCTCGGGGCGGGCGAGACGGGCATCGTCTCGATCTCGACGACCGCGGGTGCGTCCGACTGCGGCTCCATCGCGGCACGCTCGGCGGCCGCCTTGTTGAGCCGTCCGTCGGCGCCGACCTCGTCGAACTTGACCGCGACGCGCCGGCTCACGCCGCGCTCGGGCATCGTGACGCCGTAGAGCTGGTGGCAGGCCTGCATCGTGCGCTTGTGGTGGGTGATGACGATGAAGTGCGAACGGTCGAGGAACGGCTCGAGCGCGTGGCAGAACCGCTCGACATTGGCCTCGTCGAGCGCGGCATCGACCTCGTCGAGGATGCAGAACGGCGACGGCTTCGACTGGAAGATCGCCATGAGGAGCGCGACCGCCGTCATCGTCTTCTCGCCGCCCGAGAGCTGGCTGATGACGCGCGGTTCCTTTCCGGGCGGCTTCGCCCGGATCTCGACGCCCGACTCGAGCCAGTCCGTCTCGCCGTTCTCGAGGGGAAGCAGGTAGATGTCCGCGCTGCCGCCGCCGAAGAGGCGCCGGAACATGCCGGTCTGGCCGGCGAAGGTCTCCCGCACGCGCTCGAAGGTCTCCTGGAAGCGCGTCCGGCTCGCATCGTCGAGCTCCTTGACGAGCGACTCGAGGCTGGCGCGCGCGCTGTCGATGTCGGCGAGCTGCCGGACGAGCTCCTCGTTTCGGACCTCGAGCTGCGAGAGCTCGTCGATCGCGTCGAGATTCACATTGCCGAGCTTGCGGATCTCGTCCTTGAGCCCGTCGAGCTCGCCCTGCGCGGAGTCGCGCTCGACGGCGGCGAAGCCCTCGGCGGCGCGCTCGCCGAGGTAGGCCTCGTAGGACCCGCGGAGGTCGAGCTCCACCTCCGAGAGGGTCTGCTCCTCAAGGGCCTCGCGGCGCACCTCGAGCTCCCGCCGTGAGAGCTCGACCGCGTGGGCGTTACGCTCGACGCGCGTCGCCTCGCTGCGGGCCGATTCGACGGTGCGCGAGGCGTGCTCCACCGAAGCCTGCGCCTCTCGCAGCCGCTCGGCCACGCCGGCGAACTCGCCGGTGAGCGCGGCGAGTCCCGCAGAGGCCTCCGCGAGCTCCGCGTTGCTCTCCTCGAGCATCGCTTCGGAGCGCTCGATCGCGCTCACGCGACGGAGCGTGCTCTCGCGAAGCGCGCTGTCCTGCCGCGCCAGCTCGCTCGTGCGGGTCTCGATGTGCCGCAGCTCGCGCTTGGCACCCTCGAGCGCGGCCTGCGCCTCGGCGGTGCGGACGCGGGCCGCGGAGAGCGCCTCGGTCGCTTCCGCGGCGACGGCCTTGGCGGCCTCGAGCGCCGCGCGGGCGGCGTCACGCCGGGCGAGCGCCTCGGTGCTGTCGCGGCTGACGGCGTCGAGACGCTCCTGGGTCGTCCGCGCCTCTTCTTCACTGCCGCGGTGGCGCTCCATGAGATGACCGCGTTCGGCCGCAGCCGAATCGCGCTGGCGCTCGATCTGCCCGATGAGCTGGTCGGTGCGCTCGACCTGGTGGGTCGCGTCGAGCGCCGACCGGCGTGCCTCGGCGAGCGCCTGGTTCGCGGCGCGCGCAGACTCCTGCGCGGCCTTGGTCTCGACCTCGAGCTGGATCGACTGCTCCTCGAGCACGGCGACCTGCGTCGCGAGCTCATTCGAACGCGCGTTGAGCTCCGCGAGCTCCGCGCGCCGGGCGAGGAAGCCGCCGGCCGCGGCGTCGGCGCGGGCCGAGGCGTTCGCGATCACGCGTCCGCGCTCGTCGACGAGTCCGCCGGTACGGGTCGCGATGCGGCAGCCGGCGAGCGGACCGTGCGCAAGCTCCACGGCGCGCTCGATCGAATCGACGACAAAGGTGCCCGCGAGAAGCCGTTCGGCGAGCGGGCGGATGCGACGGTCGATCCGGACGAGCTCGAGCAGGGGCGTCGCGCCGGCGGCGGGGGCGACGGGCCTCGCCGCCGGCAGAGTCGTGAAGGGCGTATTCGTGGCGAACGACACGCGCACACGCAGCGAGAGCGCCGCCTCGGCGTGGGCGACGAGCTGGGCGGGGTCCTCGATCACCACGAGCTCGAGCAGGTCGCCGAGCGCGGCCTCGACCGCATCGGCCTGCGCGCGGTCCGTGTCGACGAGGTCCGCGAGGACGCCGACCACACCTCCGAAGCGCGTGCGGTCCGCGAGCACGGTCCGCACGCCGGAGCCGAGGCCCTCGTGCGCGCGGCCCATCTCCTCGAGCACGCGGCGGCGGCTCTCGACCGCGGTCTTCTCGTCGCGCACCTTCGCCAGCGCGCGCGCGAGCTGCGACTGAGATTCGGTCAGCGAACTGGCCGCGCGCGTGCGCTCGTCGAGCTGGCGCTGGATGCGTGCGATCTCGTCGGTGGCCACGAGGCCGCGCACGACATGCTGCAGCCGCGCGGCCCGGAGCGAGTCGATCTCGCGCGCGAACGGCTCGATGCGCTGGGCGAGTCGCCGCAGTTCGTCGACGAGCGACCGCGAGCGGGACTCGATCGCGGCGAGGCGCTGTGCAAGCGCGCCGCGTTCGCGCTCGATGCGCGCGGCCTGCTCGCCGGCCACATCGGCGGCGC
>Ga0078894_10001284_pt1 | contig 18586 bp, 12 predicted proteins | sample LauGreSu1BDMLBSD_2_FD_67506 | JGI IMG/M metagenome (GOLD analysis project Ga0078894, IMG submission 67506) | Freshwater lake microbial communities from Lake Michigan, USA - Su13.BD.MLB.SD (version 4) (version 4) | ecosystem: Environmental > Aquatic > Freshwater > Lake | place: Lake Michigan... | reverse complement strand
CGCGAAGACCTTCGACGTGATCTTTGCCGCCGATCAGAGCGCCGCGCAGGGTGGCCAGCCGGTGAGGCTGGGCTGAGACGCGTTTGGGGCCATCCGACCGACCACGAATCCCGAGGATCCAAGACCATGTCCCGTTTTGCTGCTCCCTTTGATGCCCTCCGCGTCCTCGCGTTGATGGCCGCGATCGTCCTCACCGCCACCGTCGCACCTGCCCAGGAGCCGGCGGCCGTTTCCGACACGGCCTCGCGCGAAGCCGCACTCGAGGCCGCTGCGGAGGCTCGCATCGCGGCGCTCGTTGCGGGGGATACCGCCGCCCTCGGCGCGATCCTCTCCGACGATCTCCATTACATCCACTCGAGCGGCGTCGCCGACACGAAACAGGCATTTCTCGCCAACCTCACCTCCGGCAAGACGCGGTATGTCGAATACATCCCGGCCGAACGATCGTGGCGGTTTCCCGCCCCGGGAATCGCCCTGGAATCCGGAAAAGCGCGGATCAAAGTCGTCAACGCCACCGGCCCGATGGCCGTTCACCTCTCGTATCTCGCTACCTGGCGAGAGGAGATGGGGCAGTGGCGGTTTCTGGCGTGGCAGTCGGCGCGGCTTCCGCAACCGTCCACTCCGGCGGGCTTCGCGCCGCTGTTCAACGGCAGCGACCTCTCCGGCTGGCGCGGCCGCCCCCATTTCGATCCCGCCGCGGAGGAGGCCCTCACGGCGGAGGAACGGACTGCGAAGCAGGCCGAGTGGGATGCCGACATGCGTGAGCACTGGAAAGTGGAGGGGGGCGACATCGTCAGCGACGGCCATGGCGTCTTCCTGACCACCGACCGTGACTACGGCGATTTCGAATTGCACATCGAATGGATGCTCCCCGAGTCGTGCGCCGACAGCGGCATCTACCTCCGGGGCAATCCGCAAGTGCAGATCTGGGATCCCGATTGCGAGCGCGATTTCCAGCATGGCAACCAGAAGGGATCGGGGGGGCTTTGGAACAATCCCGCCGACAGCCCCGGCAAATGGCCGCTCGAGCGTGCCGACCGCCCCACGGGGGAGTGGAACACGACCCGGATCCGCATGCAGGGGGAACATGTCACCGTGATCCTCAACGATCGGGTCGTCGTCGATGATGCGCGCCTCGCCAATTTCTTCGCCGCGGGCAAACCGCTCCCGGCGAAGGGGCCGATCCAGATCCAGACCCACGGCGCGCCGATGCGCGTCCGTAACGTCGCGATCCGTGAGCTTTCCACGCTCGAGGGGAGCGGTCCGGGGTGGCGTGATCTGACCGGAGAGGAGTTCGAGAACGTCAACGGTGAGCCCGGCACCTGGACCTGGAAGGATGGCGGCGTCCACTGCACCGGCCGGCCGGTGGGTGTCATCAAGACGAAGAAGACGGTGAAGAACCTGGAGATGTCGGTGGAATGGCGGCACCTCACGAAGGGGGGCAACTCGGGGGTGTTTCTCTGGGCCCCGGCAAACGTGCTCGAGAATCTCAAACCGGGAAGTCTCCCCCCGGGAGGGATCGAGGTGCAGGTTCTCGACCATGGCTACGCCGAGGAGTACGAGCGTTCGACCGGGAAGAAGTCGGACTGGTTCACGACCGACGGCGACGTCTTCCCTGTCGGCAGCTCCGACATGACGCCGTTCCCCCCGGTCGCCCCGGGCGGAAAGCGGAGCTTCCCCACCGCCAGCCACTCCCGCGGGTCGCCCGAATGGAACCACTACTACATCCGCGCCATCGATGGCGAGGTCCGGCTGTGGGTCAATGGCCACGAGGTGTCGGGCGGCAAGGAGTGCAAGCCGGCCGAAGGCTTTCTGTGCCTGGAGTCGGAGGGGGCTCCGGTCGAGTTCCGCCGGCTGCGGATCCGTGAGTTGCCGTAGGGGGACCCGAGCCGATCCGACTGGTACCGTTTGCGTCGGTGACGATAATCGGGGCTTCCCCATCCATGAGGAGGCAACGAGTGTCCCTTCGTCTTCCGGTAGGCTTCGCGCTTTTCGTTCTGACGGTTGCAGGTCTGACGGCGGCTGGGACGGCGTTTGCCGTTCCGGGTGGGCATCCGATCCCGGCTCCGAAGAAGCCGACGATCGCCGAGAAGTCGGACGAGCCTGCAATCGCGGCAGCGGCGTTCGGGATGCGCGAAGGATTCGAGGCGCGACTGTTTGCCGCCGAACCCGATGTCGCAAACCCGGTGGCATTCTCCGTCGACGAGAAGGGGCGCGTGTTCGTCTGCGAGACGTTCCGCCAGGGGCGGGCCGTCAACGACAACCGCGGCCACGACGACGCCTGGGTCAACGCCGATCTCGCGGCCCAGTCGGTCGAGGATCGCGATGCGTTCTACCGCCGCCTCCTCGACGCGAAGACCGTGGCCGAATGGGAACGCGATGACGACCGGGTGCGGATGCTCGTCGACACCGATGGTGACGGCGTGGCGGATGAGTCGCGGGTCTATGCCGACGGCTTCAACGGTCTGATGGCTGGGACGGCCGCCGGGATCCTCGCCCGGCGAGGCGAGGTCTGGCTCGCCTGCATTCCATCCTTCTACCGGCTCCGCGATCTCGATGGCGACGGTCGGATCGATGCCGGCCCCGAGGAACGCAAGGCGCTCTCCACCGGCTACGGGATCCGGGTGGCGCTCCGCGGCCACGATCTCCACGGCCTCGTGCTCGGGCCCGATGGAAGGATCTACTTCTCGATCGGCGACCGCGGTTACAAACTCAACGTCGACGGCCGGACGCTCCACGATCCCGGGAGTGGTGCCGTCTTCCGCTGCAATCCGGACGGCAGCGGGTTCGAGATTTTCGCCACGAGTCTGCGGAATCCACAGGAACTCGCCTTCGACGACCTCGGCAATCTGTTCACCGTCGACAACAACTCCGATGGCGGAGACCAGGCCAGACTCGTTCACCTCCTGCCGGGAAGCGACTCGGGGTGGAACATGTCGTTTCAATACATGGAGGATCGCGGGCCCTGGCACCGCGAGAAACTCTGGCACACCGCCCATGACGGTCAGCCCGCCTGGATCATCCCGCCGCTGGCCCACATCGGCTCCGGGCCGTCGGGGCTTTGCTTCTACCCCGGCACAGGTCTGGGCAGCCATTTCGACCGGCGGTTTCTCCTTTGCGACTTCCGTGGCGGCGCGGCCAACAGTTCGATCCGGTCCTTCCGGGTCGTGCCCAAGGGGGCGAGCTTCGCGCCGGTCGACGAGGAGGAGACGTTTCGCAACGTGCTGGCTACCGATGCCGAAGTTGGGCCGGATGGTGCTTTGTGGGTGAGCGACTGGGTGCATGGTTGGGAAGGGGAGGGGAAGGGGAGGATCTGGCGGTTCGTGCCGGAGGCCCGCTCGGCGGCCGAGCAGGAGGCCGTCGACGAGGTGCAGCAGTTGCTCGGAGGGGCTTGGGACCGTCTCGAGGAGTCGCGCTTGGCAAGCCTCCTTGCGCATGCGGATCGCCGCATCCGACTCGAGGCCCAATGGGAGCTCGTCCGGCGCGACCGCGTCGCGGTTCTCGATTCGGCCGCAGGCGATCCGAAGGCGCCGCTCCTGGCCCGCGTGCATGCCATCCAAGGACTCGCGCAGCTGGCCCGCGGCATGGGCCTCGCGGTGGAAAAGGAGGCGACGGGGCCGGCATTCCTTCCCTTCCTGGCCGATCCTTCGTGGGAGATCCGTATGGTGGCCGCCCGGGAACTCGGCGACACGGGCCGAACCGTCGACGGCGCGTGTGTGACTGCTCTCGTCGGCCTGCTGCGAGACGATCATCTCCAGGTCCGTGCTGCTGCGGCCATCGCCCTGGGGCGGATCGGACGACTGGCAGGCGGGCTCGGTGAGCCGGTCGTAAGGGCCCTGTTGGTCGAGGCCGAAGGCGCCGCCGCCGGGGATCCGCATTACCGTCATGCCGTCGTCATGGGACTTGCCGGCTGCAGCGACGATGCGGCCCTCGCGAGCCTCGTCACCGATCCCTCGCCGCGCGTGCGATTGGCTGCCGTCGTGGCGCTGCGGCGGCGGATGAGAGACGGCGTGGCGACGTTCCTCGACGACGCCGATCCGCGTGTGGCCACCGAGGCAGCTCGGGCGATCCACGATCTCCCGCTCGAGGGGGCTTGGAGTGATCTTGCGCGACGCGTCGCCACGGGGCCGCTCGACGAGGCCTTCCTGCGCCGGGCGATCGCGGCGGCGGAGCGGTCGGGAACCGTCGAGGACGCGCGTCGGCTCGTGGCCCTCGCCGCCCGTTCCGATGCCCCCCAGGGAATGCGGTCGCTGGCCCTCGACGTCCTCAGGATGTGGGGGAATCCACCGTCACGGAGCCGCGTCAACGGTTCGTGGCAGCCGTTCGAAGCCCGCGTTGCCGGCCCGGCGCGGGAGGCTCTCGAGTCGGCGCTTCCCGACCTCCTTGCCTCGAATCTCGATGACACCCTCCGCGCGGGTCTGCTCAAGGCGGCCGCGGAACTCGGCATCGCCTCCGTCGGCCCGCTCCTCGCCGAGTGGGCCCGCGACGGCCAGCGGAGCGCCGTCTCGCGCGCCGAGGCCCTTCTGACGCTCGATGCGGCCGGCGATGCCACGGCGCTCGATCTCTCCGGGCTGCTCCTCCGCGACGACGCGCCGGCCGTCCGCACGGCGGCGCGAAGGGTACGGTCGGCCCGTCTGCCGGCCGCAGAGACCGTCGCGGAACTCGCCCGCGCGGCGACCGCTGCCGATTTCGGGGAGCGGCAGACGGCGATCGATCTCCTCGGCGGTATCGATGACCCGGCCGCCGTCCGCGCGGTGACGGCCCTCGTCGCGGGCTTGCGTTCGAAGCGGGACGGCACCACCGAACTGGAGATCAACGAGGCGGCTGCCCGTCGTTTGGGGCAGGGCGAGGCCGATCGGCTTGCCGCCGAAAGGATCGCATCGGCGCCCGAGGGTGACACCACGGCCGCCTGGCGCGATTGTCTCGATGGGGGTGATCCTGCCCGGGGGCGGGCGCTGTTCTACGGCAAGGTGGCGGTGTCGTGCGTCCGCTGCCACCGTGCGGAAGGGACAGGCGGCGACGTCGGGCCGAAGCTCGACGGCATTGCGAAGGACAAGGACCGGCGGTATCTGCTCGAGGCTATCGTGGCCCCCGACGCGAAGGTCGCCGATGCCTTTCGGACCACGGTGATCGTCACCGACGACGGGCGGACGCTCGCCGGCATCGTCAGCGGCGAGAAGGATGGGGTGCTGACGCTGAAAAACGCCGACGGCGGGATCGTCGAGGTGCCTCTCGACACGATCGAGGATCGGGCCAGCGGCCCGAGTTCGATGCCGGCGGACATCGTCAAGAAGCTCTCCCGCCGCGAGCTCCGCGATCTGGTCGCATGGCTCTCATCTTTGGAATAGGCTCTTGGTGTGGGGATTCTTCCATCGACCTCGTGCGGAGACACGTTTCATGCTGATGCTCGCGAACTCTTGGATGACAAAGCTTTGCCACGGTGCGATCGCCGTGGCGCTCGTGCTGACCGTCGGCGCCGGCCTGCGGGCCGAGGAGCCCGGCTTCAAGACGCTCTTCGACGGCAAGACGACGCAGGGCTGGCAGGGGGATGTCGGTGGCTACGAAGTGAAGGATGGCGAGCTGCACTGCCGCAAGGGGGCAGGCGGCAAACTGCTGACGAAGGAGGAGTTCGCCGATTTCGATCTCAAGTTCGATTTTCGTCTCACGCCCGGTGCCAACAACGGACTCGGGATCCGCGCTCCGCTCGACGGTGATGCGGCCTTCGCCGGCATGGAACTCCAGATCCTCGACGACGGCCACGAGAAGTACGCCGGCATCGCCCCGTACCAGTCGCACGGGTCGGTGTACGGCGTCGTGCCCGCCAAGCGTGGGGCCCTCAAGCCCACCGGTGAATGGAATAGCCAGGAGGTGATCGCCGAGGGCTCGAAGATCAAGGTGATCCTCAACGGCACGACGATCGTCGATGCCGACATCGCCGAGTTCCGCGACGGCAAGAAGACGCTCGACGGACAGGCCCATCCGGGACTGAAGCGGACCACCGGCCACATCGGTTTCCTCGGTCATGGCGACGAGGTCCACTTCCGGAACATCCGCGTCAAGCCGCTGGCGAAGTGACGGCAGCTCCCATGCCGCATCCCCGCCCGCTTCCGATCGCCGTCGTCCGCGTCGCCTTCCTCGCCTTGTGGGCAGGGAGCGTGGCGATGGGCGACTCGAGCGGAGCGGAGCCGGGGGGCGTGCAGGGAGGCACGGCAGCGGATGAGACGGCGGAGAAGGTACGCGGGCTGCTCTACGTCCGTTGCCGGGAGTGCCACGGTCCCGACCTCCAGGAGGGGGGACTGCGGCTCGACGTCGACATCGCTGCTTCGCAGGGCGTCGTGGTCGTGGGCGACCGGGAAGCAAGCGAGCTTTTCCACCGCGTCACCTCGACCGATCCGGAGACGCGGATGCCCCCCCGTGGCAAGCCGCTCTCGGCAGATGAACGAGCGCTCATCGGGGCGTGGATCGACGCCGGGGCCCGTTGGCCTGCGGGGACCGGACGTGATCCCCGCCTCGGTCACTGGGCTTGGCAGCCGGTCGTCCGGCCCGACGTGCCCGGAGGTGCGACGGCCACCGGGGCGATCGATGCCTTCGTGGCCGAAGGGCTCGCAGCCAAAGGGCTCGATCCGGCACCCGAAGCGGACCGGCGAACGCTCATCCGCAGGCTGTCCTTCGATCTCCTCGGCCTCCCACCGACCCCCGAGGAGGTGGCCGCGTTCGAGGCCGACCCTGCCGCCGATGCCTTCGATCGACTCGTCGATCGGCTGCTCGCCTCTCCGGGATACGGCGAGCGCTGGGCGCGGCATTGGCTCGACGTGGCGCACTATGCGGACAGCCATGGCTACGAACGAGATCAGCTCCGTCCGCACGCCTGGCGATACCGTGACTGGGTGATCGACGCGATCAACGCCGACAAACCCTACGACCGCTTCCTCCGCGAGCAGGTCGCCGGGGATGTGCTCGCCCCGGAAGATCCCGACGCGGTCGTGGCGAGCGGATTTCTCGCGGCCGGACCGTGGGATCTCGTCGGGCAGGTGGAGACGCAAAGTGGCGTTCTCCGCCGCCAGGCCCGTGCCGACGACCTCGACGACATGCTCACGCAGGTGATGACGGCTGCCTGTGGCGTGACGATCAACTGCGCCCGCTGTCATGACCACAAGCTCGATCCGATCCCGCAACGCGAGTATGCCGGGCTCGCGGCGCTGCTCGCCGGCGTGACCCGCGGCGATCGTCCTGTGAGCCCCTCCGCGGTGGCCGCCCGGGAGGCCCGGAAAATGGAACTCGAGGCCCTCCTCCGCGCCGCCATCGCGGAGGCGCACACGCTCGCCGGCGCGCCGGTCGACCTGGCCGACATCGTCGGCGGAGGTGACGGCTCGGGCAACGGCGTGAAGGGGGCGGGCATCGACCCGCGCTCCGGGCAGGCCAATCCCGGCACACCCCTCGGTTTTCTCGACGCCGTCGAGGCCAATCGACCGGTGCCGGGGCCCTCGCCGCTGGTGGCCGCCGTGCTCGTGCCCGATGGCAGCGGTCCAGTCCGTTTTCTCGTCGACGGAGAGCCGGTCGAGGGGCTGCCAGCGACGGCGGGGCAGGCCTGGGATGCGATCCGCAATGGCCCGGTCAACGCCCAGGCTTCCACGTCGGTCGACGGGATCGACTACGCCGCGTCGGGGCACGCGATCCTCGGGCTCCACGCCAACGCGGCGATCGTCTTCGATCTCGGGGCGATCCGCGCCCGACTACCGGCCACGCAGCGACGTTTCCGCACCGTGGTCGCCTACGGCGGAAGGGCCGCCACGGCGGGTGCCGACTTTGCCGTCTATGTGGATGGCCGCCGCGTGGCGGGGGGAAGGCTCGATCAGGGGAGTGGAGGCGTGCCGCTCGACATCGAGCTTGCCGATGAGGCCCGGCATCTGGCGCTTGTCGCCACCGACGGCGGCGACGGGATCGGTCATGATCAGCTGTGGTTCGGCGACCCACGGATCGAGGGAACGCCGACGGCCGCGGTCGACGAGCCCTCCCTCGCGGTGGTGCAGGCGAGGATCGAGGCCTTGCGGCACGACCTCGCCGGGCTGCCGATGACGGAGATCGTGTACGGGGCCGTCGTGCAGCCGCCGCCGCCGGTGAACCTGCTCGAGCGCGGCGATCCCGAGAAGCCCCTGGGAGAGGTGCCGCCGGGACTACCGGGGCTCGTCGGAGTGCCGACGGTCGTCCTCCCCCCCGACGCCGACGACGCCGTCCGGCGACGGGCACTTGCCGATTGGCTCACCCATCCGGCCAATCCGCTCACGCCGCGGGTGATCGTCAACCGGCTCTGGCACCATCACTTCGGTACCGGCATCGTCGACACACCGAGCGACTTCGGTACCGGCGGGGGCCTTCCGTCGCATGCCGAACTACTCGATTGGCTTGCCGCCGAGCTCGTCGAGCACGGTTGGTCGCTGAAACACATCCATCGCCTCATCTGCACGAGCAAGACCTGGCGGCAGCGGAGCCATGGCGTGCCTGGTGCCGCGCGTGGAGAGGCCGCCGATGCAGGCAACCGCTTCCTGTGGCGCATGCGACCGCGGCGGCTCGACGCCGAGTCTTTCCGGGACGCGGTGCTTTCCATCGCGGGCTCGCTCGATGCCACGCGCGGAGGCCCTGGCTTCCGCGACTTTCGCGTTACCGAGGCCTATGCCCCGATCTACGAGCCGCTCCCCGCCGACCGACCGGAACTCCGGCGTCGGAGCATCTACCGTTGCGTCGTCCGGGGCACGCCCGACGTGTTCCTGACGACGCTCGACTGCCCCAATCCCGCGAACCTCGCCCCGGTCCGCGTGCAGACGACGACGGCGCTGCAGTCGCTCTCGATCCTCAACAACGACTTCACCCTCCGCCAAGCCGCCGCGTGGGCCGAACGGCTCCGACGGGAGGCTGGGGAACTGCCCGCCGATCAGATTCGTCTCGCCTTCCGGCTCGCCTTCGGTCGCGAGCCCGATCGTGCCGAGGCGAGGGTGGCTGGCGACCTCGTCGCCGCAGCCGGGCTCACGCAGTTCTGTCGGATGATGTTCGCGGCCAACGAGTTCTCGTCGATCGACTGACTTTCTCCCCCGTTCGGTCGAGGATCGCTTCAGCATGTCGTCCGTCCTTCGTAAGCCGCCCGGTCCGTGCCCTCCGTCGGCTCGTCGAGCGTTCCTCCGCGCGCTCGGGGGAGGGCTCGGATGCCTGGGGCTCGACGTGGCGCTTGCCAACGACGCTTCGCGGCATGGGGCCTCCGACCGAACGCCTCTCGCTCCGGTGTCGCCGATGTTTCCCGCCAGGGCGAAGGCGGTGATCCAGATCTTTTGTCCGGGGGGCATGAGCCACGTCGACACCTTCGATTACAAGCCGGAACTCGTCCGCCGCGCCGGCATGCCGTTCGATCCCGATGGCAAGCTCGAGTTTTTCGCCTCGCGGCCGGGCGAATGCATGCCTTCGGCGTGGCCGTTCCGCCGACACGGGGAGTGCGGCCGGTGGGTGAGCGATCTTTTTCCCGGGCTCGCCGGCCATGTCGACACCCTCGCCTTCGTCCACTCGATGCATGCCAAGTCGGCGCTCCATGGCCCGGCGATGTTCATGGCCAACAGTGGATTCATCCTCCCCGGCTTTCCCTCGTTCGGAGCCTGGGCGACCTATGGCCTGGGGAGCGAGGCCGACAACCTGCCGGCATTCGTCGTCCTCCCCGATCCGCGCGGGCTGCCACCGGGGGGCACGGTCAACTGGGGGGCGGGGTTCCTCCCGGCCGTTCATCAGGGAACGGTGCTCCGCACTGCCGCCGGCCAGCCGCCGATCGCCGATCTCTTTCCGCCCACCGAGCACGTGAGTCTCCGCGCGGGTGAGCCGGCCGGGCGCGGGTTTCTCGACGCCATCAACCGGCGCCACCGCGACGCCCGCGACGGTGATCCTGACCTCGACGCCCGGATCGAGGCCTTCGAACTGGCGGCCAGGCTGCAACTCTCCGCGCCGGAGGTGGGAGATCTGTCCGGCGAGTCGCTGCTCACCACGTCGCGCTACCGGCTCGAACACCCCGACATCGGGCCGTTCGGGAGGCAGTGCCTCCTGGCCCGCCGCCTCGTCGAGCGCGGCGTGCGCTTCGTGCAGATTTACTGCGGTGCCGAGAACACGACGGCGCTGAAGATTCGCCCCAATTGGGACTCCCACGAGGATCTCGTCCGCGACCATGGCTACTGGGGGCCGATCCTCGACTCCGGTGCGAGCGCCCTCCTTGCCGATCTCAAGGACCGTGGTCTCCTCGACTCGACGCTCGTCATCGGATCGACCGAGTTCGGCCGGCAGCCGGCGGCCCAGGGGAAGGGGCGCGACCACAATCCCGGCGCCTTCACCGTGTGGATGGCCGGTGGCGGCGTCCAGGGGGGCGTCGCGCACGGCGCGAGCGACGAACTCGGCTTCAAGGCCCAGCTGGATCCGACGACGTGGCACGACCTCCACGCCACGGCGCTCCATCTCCTCGGCATCGATCACGAGCGGCTGACGATCTACAACAACGGCATCGCGCGCCGCCTCACCGATGTCCATGGCCGGGTGCTCGACGATCTCGTGGCCTGATCACGTCATCGCCGGGGGCGAGCACGGCACGCGATCGAAAACGGCTCCGCAGCGGGGGCGGCGACCGGTCAGGACGGCCAGTGCTCGGCGATCTTGGCCTTGAGGAAGGCCACGCTGCGGTGGAGTTGGTCGATGCCGTCGACGCCGTCCTCGATGCTGATCCAGCCCGAGAATCCCTTGCTCTTGAGCTCCGAGAAGATCGCGTCGTAGTCGTTGAGGCCCTTGCCGATCTCGCCGTGCCGCAGTCGCTTGACGTATCCGGCGCTTCCCTCCTCCTCGCGACGCAGGTCCTCGAGGGTCCCCTCGATGAGGAAGCGGTCGCTGGCGTGCATCGTGACCACGCGTGACGACACCCGGCGGAGCAGTTCGAGCGGATCATCGCCGGCGATGTAGGCGTTGCTGGGATCGTAGTTGACGCCGAAGTTGGGATCGCGGACGGCGTCGACAAGCGCGCAGAACACCTCCATCTTCTGGGCGAACTCCGGATACTCCCAAAAGTCATCCTTGTAGTGATTCTCGATGATCAACGTCACTCCGAGTTCGCGGGCCAAAGGCAGGCAGGCGCGGATCGACTCGGCGGCCAGGTGCACCCCCTGCTCGGGTGTGAGCTCCGGCCGACGCTGGCCGGAAAGCGTCCGGCACCAACCCGCGCCGAGGGCATGGGCCATGCGGATCCAACGCTTCTGCTTCTCGATCTCGCGCTCGCGAAAGGAGGGATCTGGATGGGTGAAATCGGGGGAGCAGCAGAGCATGGGGATCACCATGCCACGCTCCTCCACGGCCTTTCGGAAGCCCGGCCAGGCCGACTCGTCGGCCATCTCGAGAAAGCCCGCATACCACTCGAGCCCGTCGATACCGAGCGTGGAAGCCAGTTCGATCCATTCGGCGAGCCGCATGCTCCCTTCCTTCACCAACGCCTGCATGTAGGCCTTGGGGAAGGCGGCGAGGCGGGGGACGGTGGTGCGGGCGGTGGCGGAGAGCGGGGGCATGACGGTGTTCCGATGGCAGGGAAGGCGACGGGGGGCCGGGCTTCAGCCCGGCTTCGCGGGCTGGATCGTCTTCGGAGGATTGCGGCCGAGGAGAGGGTACTGTTCGAGATCGCACACCTGGCCGCTGACCGGGCCGCATTGGTCGGAGAGGAACGTGACGACGACCGCCGCGATCTCCTCCGGGGCGATCAGCCGGCCGGACGGCGCGAACTGTGGACCGACGCGCCCTGGCCAATCGTCGTCGAGCCCCTGCTGCCGCTTCCGGGCGATCTCGTTCTCGGTGAGCACCCAGCCGGGATTGACCTGATTGACGCGCACGCCATCCTCGCGGAACAGCGTGTCGCCGAGGTTCCGCGTCGCCGCCTGGAGCGCGGCTTTGGAAAGGCTGTAGGGGAGGAGGTTCGGCTCGCCACAGTGGGCGTTGACGCTCCCGATGTTGAGCACGCTTCCTCGCGTGGCCCGGAGGTGCGGCAGCGCCGCCCGCGTGAGCTCGAGCGGCACAAGCACGTTCACGGCCATGATCCGCTCGAAAAGCTCGCGCGTGGTGGAGGCGAGATCCGCCGACGCGACGATCGCCGCGTTGTTGACGAGCCCGTCGAGCCGGCCGAACGTCGCCACGGCCAGGTCGACGAGCCGCGCGGCGCAGCCCGGGTTGGAAAGCTCTTCGACATGGACGACCGCCCGGGCCGGGCCGTGACGGGCAGCGATCTCCGCGGCGACCTCGCGGGCCAAATCCGCCTCGAGACCGTGAATGACGACGCGGGCCCCCTCGGCGGCGGCGCGACGGGCGATCGCGGCTCCGATGCCGGTAGCGCTGCCGGTGACGATCACGACTTTGTCGGCCAGTTGCATGGTGGACTCCGCTGGAATGTGGAGAGATTCTAGCCCCCGCCGCCGACGGCTGATCCCGCCGGCCCGGGTTGGACTGTCGTCTCGACCCCCTCGAGGAACACCCGCCGGACCGCGAGGCGGCGCGAGAGCAGGAGGATGTCGGCCCGCTTGCCGACGGCGAGGCTGCCGCATTCGGAAGCGATTCCCGCTCGTTCGGCGGGAGTCAGGCTCGCAAGGCGAATCACCGTGGGGAGATCGGCTCGGGTCGCCCCATGCATCGTGCGCACCATCTGATCCATCCCCACGACGCTGCTGGCAAGCGCCCCCCCCGCGCGGCCGACGGTGCCGTCGCTGTCGAACCAGCTTCCGCCGTCCTCGGGGCCGAAGCGGTATCGGCCGGCCGGCATGTCGAGCGCCCGGCTCGAGTCGGTGACGAGGCAGAGCCGCTCGGGCCCGAGCATCCGCAGGGCGAAGGCGAGCAACTCCGGCGCGAGGTGGGCGCCGTCGGCGATCACCTCGGTGCTCATGCCTGGGGTCGCGAGGACGAACTGCTCCATTCCGGCCTGCATCGGCGTGCCGCACCGGGCGCGCAACGAAGCCACCGAGCTCATCGCGCACCAGAAGTGATCAACATGCCTCACGCCCGCGCGGTACGCCCGCTCCATCTCCGCCCACGTGGCATTGGAATGGCCACAGGTGACGAGGCACTTCGACCGACTGGCGGCCCGGTAGAACGCCTCGGCACCGGGAAGCTCGGCCGCGCAGGTGGCGATCCGCACGAGGTCGTCAGTGAACCACGCCGCATATTCCTTCGGGTGTGGATCGCGTCGTCCGTCGCGTGGATGGCAGCCGACCTTGTCGGTGGCGAAATAGGGGCCGTAGACATGCACGCCGCCGATCCGTGCACCGTCTCCCGGCTGCCAGCCGTCATGGACCTCCCGGCAGGCGGCGAGCATCGCGTTGATCTGTGCAGGCGTGCCGGTGGTGGTCGTCGGGAAGATCGTCGTCGTGCCGTGTCGGGCGTGGCTTGCGATCACCGTGCGGACGGCGGCCACGTCGCCGTCCATGAAATCGGCACCGCCCCCGCCATGAACGTGGAGATCGACGAATCCCGGCGCGACGTAGCAGCCGCGGGCATCGATTCCGATCGCACCGCGCGGGATCGCCACCCGCGGGCCGATGGCGGTGATCAATCCGTCGCGGCAGACGATCCTGCTCCCCTCGAGGAGCCTGTCGGGAAGGACGATCCTGCCCCCTTCGATGACGAGGGTACCGACGACAGGGGCCTTGACGTCAGCCGTGTCCCTTCCGTGGGGTGTGTGTCGTCGCTTGGGATTCATGCGGGCGCGAGAACGCTCTTCACGACATGGCCCGCGTGCATCTGCTCGAAGGCCTCGTGCCATTTCTCCAGTGGCCAGACGCCGCCGATGATCGGCTTGACGTCGAGTTGGCCACTGGTGAGCAGGGCGAGGACACGCTCCCAGATCGGCCAATTGTGGCTGTAGCTCCCCTGAAGCGTGACGTTCTTCTGGACGAGTGGGTCGAGCGAGATCCCGAGCGGCTGCTTCCCCCAGCCCACCTTGCTGATCCAGCCGGCCGGGCGGACGATGTCCAGCGCCGTGGCGAGGGTGGCGCTGACGCCGGCCGCGTCGATGACGCCGTCGCAGCCGAGGCCGTCACGGGCGCAGGCCCAATCCTTCGGGCTCCCGATCACCACCTCGCAGCCGTACTTCTTGGCCACGGCGAGCCGCCCCTTGTCGGCTTCGAGGCCGACGACTGCCACTTCGGCACCACACAACCTTGCAGACGCCGCGCAGAGGATGCCGATCGTGCCAGGCCCGAGGACGACGACCCGGTCCCCTGGCTCGATCCGCGCGTTCTTGACGGTGGCGTTGTAGGCGACGCAGCAGGGCTCGGTGAGACAGGCCTGCTCGAAGGGGAGGCTGTCGGGGACACGATGGAGGATCCGCGACGGCACGCGTACAAACCGGGTCATCGCGCCGTTCACGCCGTACCCGAAACCCTTGCGGGTTGGGTCGAGATTGTAGAGGCCGCGGCGCGTCAGCGGGCTGTCGGCCGAGATGATGGCGGCCGTCTCGCTCACGACCCGATCCCCCGGTTTCCACCCCTCGACCGACTTCCCCACTTCGGAGATCGTGCCGCCGAACTCGTGGCCGAGGACGACCGGATAATTCACCTGCCAGGAATGGTCGCCGGTCCATTGATGGAGGTCGCTGCCGCAGACACCGACGTTGGCCACCTCGAGGAGGATGTCGTTGTCGCCGATCGTCGGCCGCTCCATCGGTCGGAGTTCCACGCTTCCGCGGGCGGCGGCGAAGTTCACGACTCCGGGTGAAGATTGGCTCATCGGGGTTTCTCCGGGACACGTGGTTGGAAGGAGGCCGTGCGAAGAAAAGTGCGAGGGAGCTGTCCGGCCAGACTCCGTCAGGCCTTGGCCGGCACCTGCTGGGAATGGACGGCGTCGCAGATCATCCGCAGCGAGGCTTCGAGATTACCGTCAGCGGTCTTGAAGGAGTCGGCGTCGATCGTCAGCGGTGCCCCGAGGACGACCAGCGGCGCCCCGTACTGCGGGCATTGGATCGCCTGTTCGAGTGACAGCCCACCGACGGCCTGTACCGGGATCTTCACCGCGGCCACCACATCGCGGAGCTGATCGAGCGGGCTCGGCATCCGCCGGCCCGCCGCGGCGATCCCGCGCCGCTCGTCGTAGCCGACATGGTGGATGACGTAGTCGCAGCCGAGATCCTCGAGCCACTTGGCCCCTGCGACCATGTCTTCACAGATCATGTTGTCACCCATGACACCGACGCCGAAATCGGCCCCGGCTTTGACGACGCACTTCACCGTCTCGGCGTGGGCCCTCGCCATGACGACGACGTGCGTGGCGCCGGCCTTCGCCATCATCTCCGCCTCGAGGTAGCCGCCATCCATCGTCTTGAGATCGGCCACGATCGGCACCCCAGGAAAAGCCTTCCGCAGGGCGCGGACACCATGGAGCCCCTCGGCGAGGATCAGCGGTGTCCCAGCTTCGAGCCAATCGACACCGGCGCGGATGGCGAGCGCCGCGGTGTCGAGGGCCTCGTCGATGTTCGTGAGGTCGAGGGAGATCTGGACGATCGGTTTGGTGATCGGCGTGCGCACCATCGAAGGAATACCCTTGGAGGAAAGGGAACGCGGAAGGAACAGCCCGGCAACGACCGACCCCGGGAGTGTTCCCCCGGGGCCGGTGTGGTTGCAGAGACGACGGGGCGGCGGCCGCGATCAGTCGTTGTATTCGTACTTGAACTTGCCCGGAGTCGGTACCGGGTAGGTGTAGTCGGCGAGGAGCCGCACCGGGGCGGGGGAGTCGGCCTTGAAGTCGGCCACGCCGGCGGTGAGGTCGTAGTCGCCGTTCAAGAGCCCGTCATACGTCACGAGTTTGCCGGTGTGGGCGGCGATCCGCCCCATCGCCGTGGCGAGGCTCGCCTCGGCCCCGCGAACCGCCTCGTTGTAGGGCTTGTCATTGATGATCGCATCGACGAGGTGTTCCCATTCGCGGCGGTAGGGATTCGGCTCCGGCTGGTCGGCCGTCCAGAGAAGCTTGTCCTTGTCCTCCGCCTGCCCTTTGTAGATGGCACAGCGGGCGGGCGAGTGGCCGCTGGCGGAGATCGTGAAGGCCCCCTTCGTGCCGCGGCCGAAGACGCCGAACTTCTGATCGCAGTTCTTGATGTGGCGGCCGGAGTAGAAGAACTTCGTGCCGTCGGGGAAGGTGTATTCGACGGCATAGCTGTCGAAGTTCTGGTCGTCCATCTTCCCCTTCACGTGGCGGCCGCCGGTCGCCTCGGCCGTCACCGGCCACGCCCCCTTCATCCAGCAGACTTCGTCGATGTGGTGGACGTAGTAGTCGCTGTAGATGCCCCCCGACGCCCAGAGGAATCCATGGAAGCGGCGGATCTGCCAGAGGATCTCGCTCACTCCCTCCGGCGGGCCTGGAAAGAGCTCCGGGCTCTGGGCCGGCGTATGCATCCGGTAGCCGCGGAAGTCCATCAGCTCCCCTGCCTCGCCGTTCTGGAGCCGGTCGTAAAGCTCTTGGCGGCGGTCGCAGTGGCGGCACATCAGGCCGACGCCGACTTTCAGATTCTTTTCATCCGCCTTCTTGGCCAGTTCGATGATCCGCTTCGTGCTCGGTCCGTCGATGGAGACCGGCTTCTCCATGAAGGTGTGCACCCCCTTCTCGATCGCGTAGGCGAAGTGGGGGGCGCGGAAGGCGACGGGTGTGGCGAAGATCGCGATGTCGCCCGGCTTGAGGTAGTCGATCGCCTCCTTGTAGGCATCGAAGCCGACGAAGACCCGCTCGTCGGGAACGTCGAACTTCCCCTCGAACTGCTCGCCGATCGAGCGGCGAACGATGTCGGCCCGCTCCTTGAAGACGTCGGCCATGGCGACGAGCTTGAGCGGCGCCCCTTGGACGGAAAGCGCGTCGACCGCCGCGCCGCCGCCACGCCCGCCACAGCCGATGAGGGCCAGGCGGATCGCGTCACTGCCGCCGGCGAACACCTTCGGCACGTCGGCCTTCTCCTGAGCGCCTGCCGTGTTCGCGGCGATACCGGCAAGCGTCGCCCCGGCGACGGTGGCCGTCGTCGTGTCGAGGAACTGCCGGCGATTGCTCTTGGAGCCCGTGGTGGGGCTCTTCTCGCCGGTGGCGGGGTGCTTGGGAGACTTCGCTTCGTCGCGGGGCATGGGTGTCCTCGGGTGTGGGCGGATCGGCGCTGCCGGTCACCGCTGGCTCACGCCAGACGGCAGCCTGCGCAGGTCGGGAGGTCTGGGCGCGGCACGAAAGTCGATGCCGTTGGGAAGACCTTGCAGAATGTGTGCAAGATATCGGCTCCCCCGGGGTCAATTCTAAACCCTTGCCGCGGCGGCTGAAAGCATGGGCAGCTGCCGTCTCGGCGGGCAGGCTGCCATGCGGGGCCCAACGGCTCACCGAACGGGGGGGCCCGAATGGCGAGCCGAGACGCATGGGCGTCCCGCCGACAGTGAGCCGCAGATGGCTTTGACCGTGTCTTCGCCGGGTCGGGGCTGCCCGTGCCCCGTCGCCGGACGCTCGCTGCGGCCTTCCGAGGCCTCCGCTCGCTCGGACCCGCCTGCGCTTCGCCATCCATGGCTCCGCTTGTCGGCTACGCCGGCTCACGGAGCACGGGCAGCCCCTCCTGACGAGGGTTTTCAAAGGCGTGCGGAATGCGAGCCTCGAGTCCTTCGGTCGCTCACGCGCCGAGTTCGCAGACGGCGTAGCAGATCATGTGGAGGATGTTCATCTGCGCGTCCTCGACGCGGCCGTAGTGCCCTTCCTCGATGACGAGGAGATGATCGGCGAGGGGGGCCACCTTCCCCCGCTTCCCGCCGACGAGTGCGAGCGTTTCGAGGCCGTGCTCGCGGGCCCACTGGCAGGCGGCGACGAGGTTCGGTGAATTGCCACTGACGCTCGAGAGGATGAGGAGATCCCCCTTCTCGGCGTGGTTCGTGAGTTGGCGCACGAACACGTCGTCGAAGGTGAAGTCGTTGCCGATCGCGGTCATCCAGGCGGTGTTGTCGGCGATGCACAGCACCTTGAACGGGCGAGGCGCAGCGGCCGAGGCGTTCTTCCCCAGATCGGTGGTGAAGTGGGCGGCGTTGGCGGCGTTGCCACCGTTGCCGCAGACGAAGATCCGTCGCCCTTCGCGGCCGGCCTTCTTCACCACTTCGATCGCTGCGGCGATCTCGGCCGGCGGCACGGAGCGGATCGCCCGATCCTGCGCGGTGACGTAGTCGGCGATCCAGTCGAGTGTGGACGTGTGCGAGGCGGGCATCGGGGGGCTCCGGGAGGCGGCAAGGGGACCGACCATCCTACCGCTCGAGAGCATGGCACGTCGAAGGGGACGGGGGAGCCAAGCTTCCCTTGGTGTCCGTGGACCATGTCCTCCATGGACTTTGTCCACCGGGCCGACCGCGGCCTTCGGCGGCCTGGGAGGTCATGCGACACGCCCCAGGTGTCTCGCCAGAGGCGCTTCGCCTCCGACGAAGTTTTTTCGCGGCATTTGCCGCGTGGGTACGGCGTCACGGAAGGTTGCCGCGAGCCGGAGCCACATGCACCCGTCACCTGCCGTTACCGGTGGGGGACGACCGCAACGCCGCTGGAAGCGAGCGGG
>Ga0078894_10001283_pt1 | contig 18588 bp, 18 predicted proteins | sample LauGreSu1BDMLBSD_2_FD_67506 | JGI IMG/M metagenome (GOLD analysis project Ga0078894, IMG submission 67506) | Freshwater lake microbial communities from Lake Michigan, USA - Su13.BD.MLB.SD (version 4) (version 4) | ecosystem: Environmental > Aquatic > Freshwater > Lake | place: Lake Michigan... | reverse complement strand
CTGACTCACGCCTTCCCGAAATACGCCTGGATCAACCCGGAGCCGCCAGGTGTGTGGCAATACCGGCAAAGCATCAGCGTGATCCAGCAGCTGATGCAACAGCGCATGTACCCGCTCACGCTGCGGGGCCTCGAAGAGGCGATGCGCATGCTCACGAAGTGACGTTGCGGGCGTGGCTCCTATCGATTTCCGGCAATTAGCTCGCAGTGCTAATCACTGACCGGCAACTTTACAGTTGACAGAAGTCAAAATTGCTCGGAGATAGACTTTCTCAACAGCAGAAATAGTGGATTTTGCGTTTAATAAAATCGCTTGCGTGCACTTTTCCCTAATCCCGCCTCCAAACGCCTGAAGCAGACTCTTAATCGGATCGTATGATAATGCAAAGTCATGTGTCAGCCTGATTATCGCTGAATCAGTTTTCAATCTTTCAAAGTCTTTCAGCAACTCTCTGTATTTTTGAAATTCCGACGGAGACGGAAATCGGATCGGATTTAAGAGATCATACATCTTATACTTAGCCTCGTCACTACCTAGAAGCACCCCCTTATCTACTAGATCGTATGCGATCTTATTTCGCGTGCCCTCATCAGCAACTTCTTTTAATGCCTCTTTGGCTATTACAAGCTCGGCAGCCGCGACACAAGACTGCGCATCTTTCTTGTCGCATAGTTCGAGTAGCTTTGGGAATTCAGGTTTGGAGTTTTGCGGCGCTGTCACATTGACGAGGGGGGCAGGCTCAGGAGTCCCTTGAACCGAATTAGGGCGCGCTGAGGGTTGGACGCCAGTTTGAGAATTCGCTTGAACGGCTGGCACCGCCGTGCTGACTCTGGCAGCAGCCCCACCCCTCCTCGGACGCTCAACAGCCAGATCACCGCAATTAATATCGGGTTTTATTTTTTCAATTGCGGCTTTGTATTCTGATTCCAGTCCGGCATCTTTCAAATAAAATTTGTCCAAAAAATTATTCAATTCATTTTTTAGCTTACAGTCACCAAATTCGTTTATGAGTTTCGCCTTGGGTGTGATTTCAGACGGAGGGGTTAACTCATTTTGATTGGCTTTAGAGACGATATGGCCCAATTGAAAATCAAGAGCCTCATTAATTTTGCCAATATCTATGTTTGTATTGGATGCAAGAAATTTAAAATGCTCATTGACATTTTTCGACAGCTGCAGAGCAAATAGTTTTAACTCGGTCCTTGCAACTCCCGCGTCCATGGCGTCAATGAAAAAATTCGCTTTTTCGAGATCTTGCGAAAACCCGTCATAACCGACCAAATGCCGCTCAGCAGCGAATTGCATTGCCCTAACATCCCCTTTAATCGCAGCGAGCCGGCAAATCGATACTCGATAGTTTTGCTGCTGCGCAGTTGACCCCGCAATAGTAAATCTACAAGTCTCAAAAGTTAAATCCGCTTTAGCGATAGAGTTTCTTAATTGCTCTAACAGTTTCACCTTGTCTATATTTTTGAAAAATAACCCATCAATATAGACTGGGTCCCAATTTTTGTCGTTTCTGGACGCCAACATGTACGGGGCTAATTGAACCACTGCCACGTCATTACCTTTATCAGCCAACAATTTCAACTGTGCATATCCATCGGCGAAGGTCTTCCCCGCGATTTTCCCCTCTAAAATACAGTTAACGTATCGGATTTCATTGTAGGTCTTGTTAAGTGTTCGGGAATTATCAAGCGAAGTGCAATAGCTAGAAGTTAATTCTCTCTCTTTACTGAACAGGCGTTCATTGATTTCCGCGATTCGCTCAACTACGCTGATGTCACCATTACTTCTAAGCCGTTCGTAATGATTCAGCGCAGTCTTCAGATTGCCTGAACGCTCAGCAGCTTGGGCAAGAAATCTTAAAGCCGGTTCGTAGTTTTTTTCCGCGCTTTTCGCAATGTAAAAAAGGCCTCTCGAGTTATCTCTAGGCGCCGAACCCAAGCCCTCTACAAAAATTCTCCCCAAATAAAACATTGCAGCGGGCTGACCGGCCTCTGCGTCAGGCAATAATTTTCTAAACGCTGAATCGTATTTTTTTTGATTAAAATCATTAATACCAGCGCTCGCTATCGACGCGATCGGTGTTAGTGAAATGATTAAAGGCAATAGCCAAATTCGGAGGTCTTTCATTTTGATTCGCTCAATTGTTTGATACATCTTTCAAAAGGCGGTGTTGACTTCTTGAACCCAAGTTTTTCACACTTCTCTCCGTCCAAAGTTATCATGGGTACCGCTCTGACCTCTTCTTTTTTTTCATTTGAAGTGAAAAGGGGAGAGGTGCAATACTTCTCCCTAATCCTTCCCGCAAACGACGATGGGGTCATTGGCCTAAAGTTGGCAAACTCTTTTGATACAAAACTGGAGTCAACCAACACGTTGCTCGAGTTGTACGCCTCGCTTTTGAGCGTTACGTAAGTTGAATTTTGACAGTTTATAATATTTTCGCTTAATACTACTTTATATAACTTCCCCGAATTACTTTTCTGCTCTGCGGAATATAATATTTTTGAAAAATACGTTAATTCATCGCCATTTATTTTATTTTTGGTAGGATTTAAAAAATATGTAAATTCAGAATTGCCACTGGACCCAAGCCCGAGGGACAGCCAGCCGTCATCGGCATTACTCGGTCTGCTTGAGTGTCCGGAACTTATGCAGTACCGAGCCCCAATTCTGCGGATAATTGAACCCTCCAAGGATGCTGTCCATTTCAACGCCGAATCAGGCAGATCATAATGCTCTTTAATTAATTTTCCGCCTTGATCTACTGTCCTTCTAGTCGATATTGTGTATTGGTAATCAGTACATCGGATATGAAGCTTATCCAAGATTGCATAGTAAGACGTCGACGGATCTTTTGGTCGCAACCTAGCCCACAGGGTCAATGTGTTCGCACTTACCCTGATCGAGCCTTCATCTATGTCAAAGTTTGTTTTTTCGCTGTCGCCGAAATAGTTAAAATTACTCCACGTCTGAGCAGACGAGAATTGACACGCCAACGCAGCTAACAGCACCACTCGTTTCATTACTAAAAGGGAGCCAGATTAAACTTGACCTTTTTATATTTAAAAATTTCCTGCCAAAAATCCATGAGCTCCTTGTCTGGCGCAGCGCCGATAGTTGTTACCGGAGGAAAGTCGGATGAGGGTAGTTGCAGCTGCGTAATCGCCACCACGAACTTTGAGTCTAACTTACCCTTATCTCTAGGACTTACTCCGTATGGAACCATCGAAATTGCCGCGTATACGTCTGCCTTTCGCCCCGAGCTTTTGTAAAAATCTGCCAATGTTTGAACGGATCGGAATATATCATATTCTTTTGCTTCCTTTTTGAGATCTTCTATTACCATTCGTGCAAAAGATTGCTGAAAGAGAATCTTATCTTTGTTCGCAACTTGAACGCTACAGCCGGCATCCAAAAATCCCTCGAAGAAGCCTTTCGGAGGACAGCCCGGAACGCATTGGTCAATAGCAATGTTGTATGAACTTGGGCTGTGCCTGAATACCCGGACCCTATCACCCATCTGAAATTTATTTTTTAATTCGTCTAACGACCGCAACATTAACTTCTTTTGAGATTCATCTGAAAAAGTATAAGTAAATAGATGCAGATCGTAATTCTTTCCTGCGCCTTCTTTTGTGCAGTACTTGTCGCTGGCAGCACTGACCATCGGCATCATTGCGACGAGAATTGAAATAAGGCGCCCCTTCATTTAATCCTCTCCTCAAGCAAAGCGTATACTGATTCACCGAAGTATGCTGGCGAGTTAGTTTTCCTTGAACTTGTATTCCCGTCTCGATAGTTTCGAATTCGTCCCGATATGGCGTCGATTAGCTTTTCTCTGGTTATAGATGCGTTATTTCGCAACGCCTCACTATTTCTAGTAATCGACTCTATCGAGGCCTCTCTTTTTCTTTGAAGTGTTTTGTTGAAGGAGTGCTTTTGATTAAATTCACGAAGCATTTCAATTTGTTTCGATTCGAAATTTTTCTGATACTTCAGCAACGCATCTCTCGCTTTTTGGTGTCTAACAGCAGCCTCCTCGTACTGGGGATGCGGGTCGTGCCTGAAATACGCCATCAATATTCCAGACACGTAGATCGCAAGATTCAAAAGAAGTAGCATGAGCCCTTTGGAGCCAATAGTTAGACTCGCCATCCCGCCACTTACGGCACTTTGGGACTCATCATTCAACATATCCTCTAGATTCAGGTTGGCAGAGGCCTGCACGGCCACAAGCTGTTCACGCATTACACTCAGAAAGTACATGACTAGTAATGACATGGCCACTAGGGCAACCAATGTTAAATGCGTTTTTCCATGATCTGTATTTAGCTCTTTAAACTGCGTATTCCTAAGCTGACCGCCTATTATGTGCGCAAAAAAAACAAACAGGCTCCCAACCGCGCCAGATAAAGCCAACGAAATTATTGGCGATTGTTCAAAAAATAATTCGAAAGCCAATCTGTTTACCGGCACTTCTGCTAACGCTAGAATAACCATGAACGGCAAGTACGATTTTACGAATTTAACCTGCAGTGGCCGATTCACAATTTTTCTAATCTCACTTAGCTCCTGTTCGGCGGAATCGTGATTTTGCTTAATACTCTTGTATTCTGCGGTCCCCATTCCGTATTGTGCGTCTAATAGATCTAGCTCTTGATTTTTGTCTTCGCTTATTTTGTCTAGACTGACCGCTATCTCACTTTCAATTTCAACTTTTGTCTTTTCAACTTCTTCTGCTATCTTTTGATGCTGTATTGCATTCGCATTTTTAAATTTGATCCAAGCCGTTTCCGCATCGTTTATGATCTCAATCTCAACACCGCTCAAATTGCTGGCATTGGTTGGGGGAATTTCGTCTTTTCCATCGGCCTCTCCCATACGATAATATCGCCGAAGATCTGACTGATTTTGATCAAAGTATTTTTTCAAATAGCTTTCAGTTTCTTCCATTTTGACCTCACTCAATACAGACCACGAGTCCCGTAGATATTTTTAAAAATTCAGCCACATCTCTGCTTGAGATGGCTCCGCTCTTTTCTCTTGTTTCATATGCTACTTGATTAGTTCTAAGGAACTTCAAAATAGCCTCACTGTGAGTCGCAAAATTAATTCCATGGCCTAAATCAGCCTCAGACCCTCTCAATCCTGCGGTAGCGATCGCGACTATTCGATTCCACTCATCAACGACAGGGCCGCCGCTATTACCGCTAGAAATCGACGCAGTAATTTGTATCATAGTCGGTCTTTTCGCACTAATGCCCGAGACCAATCCATCTGTTATTTTCAGATCCGCCCCCAATCTATCAATGAGCGGATAACCACCTACATATATCTTCTCACCTAAATCGGTTTTTTTGTTTACGAACTTTAGATAGGCTGGAGTTATTCCGGCAACTTTCACGACGGCCACATCGGCTTCCTGCCCAAGCGAAACTGCGGTTACTCGCGCCAGCATGTTGTTATATCTAACTACAACCTTTCTGCAGCCGTCAACCACATGACGATTCGTGAGGAAGTCTCCATTCCTATTGATTGCTACTGCCGAGCCAAAGGCGCTCGCACGCTCTCCTTTTTTTTCTGTAAAATCTTCCCATTTGTTTTTTTCTATTTCGGCTTTCAATCTAGCTATTGTTTTTGAGGCCGGATAATCTTTCTGTTGAAGTATTCCTGCGATCTCACCATACTCTTGCGCCTCCGACTGGTGGCTCTCTATGTATTTTTTTGTCGTAAATATTTTATACAAGATCAAGGCCGCTTCTTTATCTCCACCGCTTGCGGATTTCTTAAATTCCTGGATCCCTAGCGATACGTCTCTTTTGACATATTTACCTTCAAGATAAATCAAGCCCAGTAATTTTGATGCGTCAGAGTCACCCGAATCAGACTTGAGCCTTAATTCCCTTATTGTTTCTTTGCTATTTTCGTTGATCCTCCTGTAGAGTCTTTGAATTTCAGGATTCAGGCTCGATAAGTTAACGAGTGGTTGATCTTGTTTTGTTGTAACCGCTGTTAACTCACAACCCTGCAGGAACAGGAGTGCAAGGCCTATTGTTGCCGTCAATAACGCATCCTTGAACGTCCTCGTTTTCACCGTTATTCCGTACATGTATCTCGACTTAAATTTTAAGTACTATTAATCGTCGACAGCCTACCCCACGGCTTAGCATAACTGAGCTGCCACTTCGAGTCGACCCGCTCTGCGCATTCCATGCGTAGTTCACGGCCAGTGCTAGTTGAGTCTCAGCCAAGCAAAGAGCTGAATTACAGATAGGTAGCAGCGGGCTCCAGCGACCCAACAAGAGAACACAGCGCACCCTCTAAGATCCCCCCACTCGCCGCCGTAGTTCAATGGATAGAACGAGCGCCTCCTAAGCGCTAGATACAGGTTCGATTCCTGTCGGGGGCGCCAGCGCAGGTCACATGCGTTGACAGGTAAACGGGTTGATCGACAAGGTGTCGCGGTTGCCGCCCTCGCTGGCCGCGCCGTGAATCGTCGAGGTCGAACCCGCCAGGGTTCGGGTGCTAAAGATCATCATGTCCGAGTTGCCCGCGCACCGCACGAACTCCGGGCGGTGGCTATAGGGCCTGCTGCACTCGATGTTGTAGGTCATGCCCGCCCCGGCAAGCGAGGACGGATCGATGACGCCGTCTGCCTGCAAGCGAATGAAAAACGGCTTGTCGAGCGTGAAAGAGGTCAGTTGCCACCGGCCATTGCGGTAGATGTAGCCACCCGACTCCGTGAACTGGCAGGCCAGCACCGTTTGCGCCTGCACGACGGCGACAGACAGAAGACCTATCAAGAGGACAAAAATCTTTTTCATTTGGACTGCCTTGCGACACGGTCTGTCGCCACTTCGCATATTGTGATGGGTCTCGCGCTGCGGTCGATACCGCCTCACCGACGCAGGCGAAACTCCCCCACCATCTGGTCGTAGATCGCCGGCACCTGCTCGTGACCCACCGACCGCGCCAGTTCCACCACCTCGGATCGCACATTGCGGGCCACCTGGTCTGCGGTGAGGTTCGGCTTGTTCATTTCGCGCAGAAAGATGCGGGTGAAGAGTCCGTTGCGACTGCGATCCTGCGGTCCCAACCGGTCCAGTGCTTGCTGGCCCGCGCCGGCCGAGAAGAGAATCATCTGTCCGGTGGCCGCCTGGGTCGGCGCGAGGCCACGGGTGCCGATGCTGCGCCCCGTCCCCTTGAACGGGTTGTCCCGGCAGGCGTCCACGATAGCCAATGTGGCCCGTGCCTTGCGGTCCGACAGGTCCTCCAGGATCCGCTGCAACGACAGGGCATCGTCGCGGACCTGTGCCTCGCTCTCGCCCGAGATGTCGACGGGCAACAGGTAATTTCCAGCGCCCACCTGCAGGCCATGACCCGCATAGAAAACCACCCGCCAGCGTGACGCGTACGTGACGCGTGCGCGACGCACGCATCACGTAATCGTTTTAGCGCGCTTCACGCCCCACCTGGAACCGCACCAGGTTCAGCGCCTTGTCCGCGCCGATGGCCTTGGAGGACGTGTGATGACCGCGGCGAACGGCGCGGTGCTGGGCTTCGACCATGGCCCGGTCTTCACCGAAGGCGGCCATGATGTTGTCGTGGACCGTCTGGTCCATGCCACGGTCATCAACCGCGAAGTTGCGCCAGTGCACCCAGAAGTAATGGGTGTGGTCCTCGTCTTGCGGCGTGAGCACGGCGACATGGTGAAACTCGACGGCGCCTTCGCGGGTTCCGTGGGGTTTTTCGCGCGCGCCCGTGCCGGTGGGTGCAGAGCCCGAGTCCAGGGACATGATGGCTGGCAGGTGCCAGTCGAAGCAGTGCCAGGCGTCCACGTTGCCCTTGAACTGGCCCACCTCCTGGTGGAATCGCGAGGCCGGCACGTCGATGTACCAGCGGCTGGTGCTGACGCCGCGTGGCTGCGGGGTCACCTGGGTCGCGAATTTTTCCTGCGCGGCTGCGCCCACGGTGTTCTGGTGAACGAAGGGCAGGTGACCGAAGTCCAGCAGGTTGTCGGCCACTAGCGCCATGTGGGCCTTCACATGCAGATAGCCACTGGACGGAGCCCAGCGCGGATCGCTATGCCAGGGAGCGGACAGGATCGTGGACGGGTCGGCTTTTTCCGGATCACCCATCCAGATCCAGACGAAGCCATCTTTTTCCACCACCGGGTAGCGGCGCACGCACATGCCGGGATTGGGCTGGGCCTGGGCAGGAATCTGGATGCACTGGCCTTGGGGTGAGAACTTGACGCCGTGGTACATGCATCGGATGCCGTCTGCCTCGATGCGGCCCATCGAGAGCGGTGCCAGGCGGTGGGCGCAGCGGTCCTCCAGGGCCACGGCTTCGCCCGTCGCGGTGCGAAACAGCACCACGTCATCGCCCAGCAGCGTGCGCGCCAGAGGCTGCTGGTGACTGATTTCATGCGGCCAGGCGGCAACCGTCCAGGCGTCGCGGATGAAGAACTTCTCAGGAAGCAAAACTGACATGGCGACTTTTCCTCTTACGACCTACCACTCACCAATCACCACCCCGCCAGCTGCAGCCGGCGTGGCGCGCTTCATGATCGCCTCGTCGGAGATCGTGACCCGGTTACGGCGTTGACGCATCCAGTCGAAGATGAATCCCAGGTGCTCGTCGCGCGCCCGGGCATACGCCGGGTCGCGTCCAAGGTCGTTCAATTCCATCGGGTCTTCCTGCAGATCGAACAGCTGCGGCGGCAATCCGTCGTAATGGATGTACTTGAAGCGCTCGCTTCGCGCCATCACCATGCGCGCCTGACGGGGCTGCAGCTTCAACTGGCGGGCCGCACCGTAGATCGCGTAATCGAGCTCGGAGATCGCCACCTCGCGCACCGCGCTTTTGGCGCCATCGAGCAGGGGTCGCAGCGACTCGCCCTCGAGCCAGTGGCTCGTCAGGGGCAGGCCCATCGTCTCCATGAAGGTGGGCAGCAGATCGACCGACTCCACCAGCGCCTGGCTCGGTTTGCCATGCGTTTGCGGCGCGCTGGGGTCGGAGACGATCAGGGGGATGCGAACGCCCTGCTCGTACATGAATTCCTTCTCGCCCAGCCAATGGTCGCCCAGGTAGTCGCCATGGTCGGCGGTGAAGACGATCATGGTGTTGTCCCAGAGGCCTCGCGCGCGCATGAAGTCAAAGAGGCGACCGAGCCAGTCGTCCACCTGCTTGACTAGCCCCATATAGGCCGGAATGACGTTTTCGCGGTCGGCATCGCGCGAGAAGGCCACGCCTTCCGGGTGCGCGCGGAAGCCTGCGTAGACGGGGTGGTCGTTGTGCCGCTCGTGCTCGGCGCGGATCGGGGCCTGAATGTCCTGACGGCCGTACATCGCGTGATACGGCGCCTGCGCGATATAGGGCCAATGCGGCTTGATGTAGGACAGGTGTAGGAGCCAGGGCTTGTCGCCTTGCTCGGTCATGAAATCCATGGCGCGGCGCGTCATGTAGGCCGTCTCGCTGTGCTCGTCGCTGACACGCGTGGGCCGGTGCGCGTTGCGGTAGTACCAGCCGCTGGCGATCTCGCCCCGCTCGTCGACACCCGCGTTGGCCCAGGTGTGCCAGGGGTTGGCCCCCTCCATGCCGTGGGCGCGCAGATACTCGTTGTAGGCGAGCTGGGGGTTGACCTTGGTGTCAGGGTGGATGCCGTCGTCACGCTCGTAGGGCTCGAACCCCGCCTCAGCGATGTAGCGACCCGGATCGCTCTCGGGCGTGATCAGCAGGCGCGATGCGCCATCACGGTCTGCGTACATGTGCGTCTTGCCCACCACGGCCACCCGCATGCCGCTGGCACGCAAGTGGTCACCCATGGACTGCTCCCCCACCGGCAGGGGAATGAAATTCCAGGTGGCGCCGTGCGAGAAGACATAGCGGCCTGTGTAGAACGACGCGCGCGAGGGGCCGCAGTTGGGCGATTGGCAATAGGCACGGTCAAAGCGCACGCCCCGCTGCGCCAGGCTGTCAATATTGGGCGTCGAAAGCGTCTTGTGACCGTAGCAGGACAGGTAATCCGCCCTAAGCTGGTCGCACATGATGAAGAGGATGTTCTTGACTTGAGGCATGGCAGATCAGAGCCAACGCAGCGGCGCCAGTGCGAGCTGGGGGAACGCGATGAGCGCAGCGACAGCGGACAAATTGGCAATGAGGAAAGGGATCGTTCCCTGGAAGATCACCGAGATGGGAATCGACGGGTTCATCGACTTGACGGTGAACACATTCATACCCACGGGCGGGGTCAGCATGCCGATCTCGATCATCATCACCACGAAGATGCCGAAGAAGATCGGATTGATGCCGGCCGCCACGGCCACGGGCAGAAACACCGGCACCGTCAAGATCATGAGGCTCAGGCTCTCCATCAGGCAGCCCAGGACGAGGTAGATCGCGGCGATCGCAATCAATACGCCGATCGCGCCCACGTTCAGGCTGTTGATGTAGTCGACCAGCACCCCGGTCATGCCGGACAAGGTGATGAAGTTGGCGAACGTGAGCGCGCCAAACATGATGACGAAGATCATGGCGGTCGTCTTGCCAGCACCCACCAGGTCCTCGATGAACGTCGAGAAGGTCACCTTCCGGCGCGCCATGGCGATCAGCAGCGCGCCCATGGCGCCAATGCCGGCCGATTCTGTGGCGGTGAAGACACCGCCGTACAAGCCGCCCATCACCGCCGCGAACAACAGCAGGACAGCCCAGACGCCGCGCAGCCGTTTCATCCGTTCCAACCAGGTGGCGCGGGGCCCAGGCGCGCCCCAATGGGGCCGCAGGGCAATAGTGACCGCGACCGAGATGATGAAAAACAGCGTGAGCAAGAGCCCGGGAATGACAGTCGCAATGAATAGCTTGCGGATGTCCGTGTCCGTCATGAGGCCGTAGATGACCAGTGGCACCGACGGCGGGATCAATACGCCCAACACCCCGGCCGAGGCCACCGAGCCTGTGGACAGCGCGTCGCTGTAGCCGAGGCGGCGCATGGGACCGATCGCCACCTTGCTCATGGTGGCCGCCGTGGCGATGGAGCTGCCCGAGATGGCCGCGAAGATCGCGCAGGAAACCACCGTGGCATGCGCCAGACCGCCGCGCAGATGTCCGACCCAGGCATTGGCGGCGTCATACAGGTCTTCGGCCAGGTCGGCGCGGTGCACGAAGAGGCCCATCAGAATGAACATGGGCAGCACCGACATGCCGTAGTTGGCGGAACCGTCCATGACCTGCTGCGCGAGCATGGACAAGGCCGGGTCCAGCCCACGCAGCCAGGCAAAGCCACCCACGCCCACGAGCAGCATCGAGAACGCCAGGGGCACCCCCGAAAATGCGAGCAGGAAAACCAGGCAAAAACCGATCAGGGCCAAGGTCATACCGCCCCCTCAGGAGAATCGGATGAACGCAGCGTCTGCACCATTTGCAGGGCCACCACGAGGCAGGTAACCAGGGCGAATCCACACATCACGAACGCCAGCGGCGCCAGCTGCAGGCGCAGGACAATGGTGGCGTCCTTGCTGTCGATGTATTCAAAGGCCTGAATGCCCAGGCGCCAGGTCATGAGACCGAGAGCGATCAAGCTGATGCCATCGCAAACCAAAAACTTGGCCGTGCGCAGCCGCCCGCGCACAAGGTCCGAAAGGATTCCCACACTGATGTGCTCGCGCTGGCGCGTGACCACGGGCAGTGCAGCGAAAATCGTCAGCGCCATCGCGAATTGGATCAACTCTGAGCTGCCGCGCACGGGCATCGCGAAGAGGTAGCGCATCAGGACATCGACGAACGTCAGCAGAAGGATGAGCGCCAGCGGCGCGGCGCTCATCCACCCTAACAGGACGTCGAACCGGTGTTTCGGGCCAGTGGCGTCGGCTTGCTGCATCAGCGCTCGTTGCGTTGCGCTTCAGCGCGGTACATGTCCAGTGCGGCCTTGCCGTCCACACCCAGCTGACGTGCGCCGTCCAGCCAAGCCTGCTCCTGGGGCGCGCCCAGGCGGCGCAGGTCGTCCACCAGCTTGGCATCAGCGGTCAGGAATTTGACGCCCTTGGCGGCCGCATCGGCACGGGACTTGGCCTCCACTTCGTCATAGACCGCAGAGCGGGCTGCAAACGCTTCGCCACTGAGCTTCATGATCGCTGCGCGGTCGGCCTCGCTGAGGCTGGTCCACTTGCGCTTGTTCATGAAGAGAACGAAGCTCGGTGCGGTCAGGTGGCCGGGGATGTCCACGATGGTCTTGGCGTACTGCACCGTGTTGAACGACGTGGCGTCCTGCACCGAGTAACCGGCGAAAGCATCCACCGTGCCGCCGGAGATCACCTCGTGGCTGCGCGCCGCGGCGACCGACACCACACCAGCGCCTGCCGCTTCCAGGATGCGGGCCGCCGGTCCGGGCAGGCCGTACATGCGCATACCCTTCATGTCAGCCACCGTGTTGATGTTCCCTTTCATGGTGTAAATGGGACCGGGCGGCAGCACAAAGAGGCTGAGGACTTGCACGTCCTTGTATTCATCGGCCTTGGCGAAATGCTTGTCGTAGGTGCGCCAAAGGGCGATCGAGCCGCCCTTGGCCGTGGTGTTGACGAAAGGCAGGTGGGCTACTTGCGACAGCTTCACGTTTTCCTGCAGGAAGCCGTGGAACATGTAGGAGACATCGAACACGCCCTTTTTGACGCCGTCCATTTGCTGCGGCGGCGCGGCCAGGCTGGTGGGCGAGATCTGGATCTTCACGCGGCCCTGGGTGGCGGCAGCCACTTCGTCGGCCCAGGGCTTGAGCACCCGGGTGTTGATCGGGTGCTGCGGGGCGAGGAAGCTGTTGAACAGCAGGGGGGCCTGCGACCAGGCGGCACCCGCCGTCGTTGCCATCAGGGCGGCTGCGGCGGTCGCGCGAGCCAGGGTGAACAGTTTCATCGTTGTCTCCTTCGTTGTTGCTGGTCCCCTGCTCGCACGGGCGCGGCTCGGGTTACGCATGACTGTAGGGGGCTTCCACGGGCCTGGACAGTATCTGTCGGGCAAAACAGTTTTCCGGTTTCGGAAAGGACTGACCCGTCAAGCCTGCGGCTGCGGCATCAGGGTCTGGTAGCCACCACCGAAGTACAGCAACGGCCGATCCTCGGTGTGGGCCATGGAGACGACCCGCGCGATGAAAACCCAGTGGTCACCCGCCTCGATGCACTGATGCGGCTCGCAGGTCAGTCGCGCCAGCCATCCTGGCAACTCCAGGCCGCCGTCCGCATCGCGGGTGTGGGCCACGGTGGTCAGTTTGTCGGGCTGCCGGCGGGCGAAATGCTGGGAGATGTCTTGCTGCTGCTCGCTCAGGACATGGACAACGAAATGCGTGGCCCGCTGAAAAACAGACGCACTGAACGCCTCACGGGCGACGCTCCACAAGACCAGGGGCGGCTCCAGCGACACCGAGGTGAAGCTGTTGGCAGTGATCGCCACTTCCTCGCCCGCAGCGCTGCGGCCACTGATCACGGTGATGCCGGTGGCAAAGCGCCCGAGCGTCTGGCGCAACGCGCGGGGGTCGAGCGTGGGCGGGGCGTTGAGGACGGCCGTCATGCTCGAGGTCAGATCAGTTCGCCGGCCGGGATGTCCAAGCCGAACAGCCCGCGGCCATAGACATCCAGCATGCGGTCGGCGTCATAGAACGAATGACTGCTCATGACATTGACCTCACGGTGGAAACGCTGCAAATCGGATTGCACAAAAAAGGACGATGTGCCCGATTGATCGCACAGGTCGTTGATCACGGCGCGCGATTGCTTGACCACCCAGGTGCAGTTGGCACGCACTGCGGCGCGCTCCTCGACGGTGAAGGCTCGGCCCTCGCGCGAGGCATCGCCGATGCGCCGGCTCTCGGACTCCAGCAGGGCGCCGGCGGCGTTGAGGGTGACAAAGGCGCGGGCCACGTTGGCACGCATATACGGCAGGTCGCTGGCCGAGGCGCCGCCGTAGGCCAGCACCCGCGCCTTCATCTTCTCGAGCACCATCGCGGCCAGGCCCTCGGCGGCACCCAGCACCATCGCGGACATATTGGGGTAGTAAAAAGAAAGCATGGGAATACGCCATAGCGGGCCCGGATTGACCTGCAGCCCAGGGGCACTGCCATCGAGCATGGAGGCCGCGGGCATCGAGCGGTGCTCGGGCACGAATACGTCTTCGAGCAGGCAATCCCAGGTGCCCGTGCCGGCCAGGCCGCTGACGTTCCAGTTGTTTTGCGGCGCGGTGTCGGCGGCGGGCAAGGCGAAGCGCAGGACGCGCCCTTTCTTGCCGTCGGTTTCCTCGTGCGCGGACAACAAGATCCAGTGGCCTTGCGGGTAGCCGCTGCCAAAACGCCAGTGGCCCGTCAGCGTCCAACCGCCTTCGACGCGCCGGGCGGTGCCGCCCGGGATGATGAAACCTGGTGCGAAACAGCTGGGGCCGTCCGCCCAGAACTCCTCTTGCGCGCGCTGCGGGAACAGGCCCATTTGCATGTTGTGCTGCAGCAAAATGCCGATGGTCCAGGCACTGGCCAGGCAGCCGCGTCCGAGATAACGAGAGATCTGCGGGATCACCTCGTAATCGACTTCGACCCCGCCTAAGCGATGCGGCACGCCTACCGTCATGAGGCCGGCGCTGACCACCTCGGCCACCGTATCCGGGTCCAGCTGGCCCGCCTTTTCAGCGGCCGCCCCACGCGCGGTGAGTCGCTTGGAGATCTCCAGGGTACGCTCCAGGATCTCGTGTTGCGTCGCAAAGTGGCGTGCTGTGGTGGTGTCGTTCATCACGGGTCTCCTTCGTGGGGGTGGCAACTGAGCGGATTATGCTAGATACGTGAATATTCAACCATTGAAATGTCACATGAAAAAGAGTTTTGCGGTAGCGGCAAAAAAGCGTCCGGTCACCATGGACCTTGACCAACACGTACCCGCCCTGTGCAACACCATCGGCGGGTATGTGTCACGCATCGTGCTGGCGCAATGCGGGGTGGAATACGGCATCGGCATCCTGGAGTGGCGCATCATGCTGGTGCTCAGTGGCGAGGCCCCATTGGAGATCAGCCAGATCGCCGACCGCGTGGCCATGGACCGGGGGGGCTGCAGCCGTTCGATCGCGGCGCTGGAAGAACGGGGCTTGCTCGAGAGGGTACGTCACGAGGCCGACCGGCGTCGCTCGCCTGTTCAACTGACCGCGGCCGGGCGACGACTCGGTACCAAACTGGCCGCATTCGCGCGCGCTTGCTCGAACGAACTGCTGTCTGCGCTGGCGCCTGACGAACGCGTCGCCATCGTTCAGAACCTGAACCAGTTACGCCTGAAGGCTATCGAGATGTACAGCCAGGACTGGACCCCGGGCGCGCCCTAGATCGTCACACCCCCGTCGACGCCGATGATCTGGCCGGTGATGTTGGCAGCGGCGGCACTGCACAGGAAAGTCACCAGGTAGGCGACGTCCTGCACGGTCTGGGGCCGCTGCATGGGCACATGCTGGCGCACGCGTTGCGCGAACACGTCGGCGGCATCGCTGCCTTGTTGCGCCGGGTCGTGGCGGGCCATCTCGTCGCCGAGCTTTTCCCACAGAGGAGTCCAGATGAACCCCGGACACACCGCATTGACGGCGATGTGGTGGGGCGCCAGTTCGCGGGCGAGCACGCGGGTCCAGGCATTGAGCGCCGCCTTCGACACGCTGTAGGGCGGCATGTAGGCCGCTGCGATCACGCCGGTAATGGAGGAGATGTTGACGATGCGCCCGGCCGGGGAGCGAAGCAGCCAGGGGTGGGCGGCTTGGCACGTATGGACCGCGCCCTTGAGGTTGATGGCCAGCGCGCGGTCCCAGTCCGCCTCGGTGTTGTTGGTGAACGGCATGCCCGGCGCGCTCGCCACGCCCGCGCTGTTGACCACGATGTCCAGCCCCGCGGCCGATGCGGCTTGACCCACGGCGTCCTGTACCTGCTGCGCGTGGGCCACATCGCAGACGAACACCTGCGCACGTCCGCCCGCCTCGCGAACTTGGCGGGCCGATTCGTCGGCCGCCGCTGCATCACGATCCAGAAGTGCCACCTCGGCACCTTGCTGCGCCAAGGCGATGGCGATGACCCGGCCCAAGCCAGCGCCCGCACCGGTCACGACCGCGCGGCGGCCATCCAGGCGCAGCATCGTGGCGAGCGGGTTCGGGGACAGGCCGTCCATTAGAAGAAGACGCCCAGGCTCTTTTGCATCACCACCGAGGCGTCCAGCACGATGTCGCGGCGCGCCACCTTCCAGCGGTCGCCGTCGGGCCGCAGCGTGTCCTCGCGGAAACCGGAAAACAGCTCCTGGTCGTATTCCAGATGCGACCGGTAGATCAAAAAGTTCGAGCGCACCTGCAGGGTGCCGTCAGCCTCGCCCCCCATCACCTCCACGTTGGTGATGAAGTGCCGGGTGCGCGAAGGCGGGGTCTCGGCCCAGGCCATGCCGGTTCCAAGTCGCTTGACTCGGTTAACCAGGCTGGTCTTGGTTTCGTCAAAGTGCGCCACTTCGCCAAAGCGACTGCGCTCCTTGCCGATGTCGCGGCCCACCCGGTTGGTCACCAGAGGCATCCAATAGCGCACGTCGTCGGTGAACAACTCCACCCACTTCATCAGTTGCTGGTCATCGAGCAGGCGCGCCTCTTCGACGTACAGGGCTTGCACCCGGAACCAAAGCGCCATGTCGCTGCGCACGTCGCTGATCGTGGCGGTGTTCATGCACAGCTCCCCTGGGACGTACGGCGCTCCATCACGGGCACGGCCGGCGGTGTTTCGTCGTCCATCAATTGCGCCCACTTGCCGTAGAACGCGCGCTGGTTGATCTCCGACTGGAAACGCCCCAGGCGGCCGCGGATGTCCGGGTGGATGGCACGCGGATCGTCGATCTCGTCGCCCAGGCCCATTTCCAGGTTTTGCGGGTAGCGCCGCGCCACATAGCCGGCGTTGGCCGAATTGCATTGCACCCAGTTGTCCACGTCATCGACTTCCCAGGTGCCGCTGGTGCCGTGTCGCTGCAGCATGTGCAGGGCTTTTTCCCGCTTGTAGTCCTCGGGGGCGGCCTTGTCGACGAAGCACCAGCCCCAGGCCTCGGTCAGCTGCGGCCCCTTGGGGTGCCACACACGGATGGCGCTACCCTGCCAGAGCAGGGACACGTTGGGGAATATGGAGGCGTGCATCGGCGACATGTGCAAGCCGCGCAGGTCGCCCAGGCGCGCGATGGATTCATCCAGGCGCGAACGCTCGTACTCGAGGAACTCGGGCAAGGCCATCTCCAGCACCTGCTCGCGGTTCTCGGCCCAGCGCGTGCCGAAGCCGTGGCCGTTGCCAGGCTGGACCTGGAAGCCCTCGTAGCCGTAGCCGCTCTTGCGCCGGGGCATGCCTTCAAAGCCCGACATCCACGCCGACTTGTGGCTTACCGGACCGTGGTAGCTGTCGCCGATGAAGTTGTCCACCGGGAACTTCCAGTTGGTATGCACCAGCCACTTGTGCGTGCCGGGCAGGAACTCGATGCCGCCCTCGCGCCGGTCCAGGATCATGTCCAGGTACCAGGCCATGTCGCCCAGGTAATCTTCCAGCGAGGGCGCGTTGCCGTCGAAGGTGGCAAACAGGAGGCCCTTGTAGCTGGCAATCTTGGCCACCGGGACCAGGCTGTGCGCCTGCAGGTCCAGGCGCTCCAGGTAGATCTCCTTGAATCCCGGCACATTGCTCAGGCTGCCGTCATTCGAGAACGTCCAGCCATGGAAGGGGCAGGTGAACGCGCGGGCGTTGCCCGAGTCGGCACGGCACACGCGGTTGCCGCGATGGCGGCACATGTTCAAGTAGCAGCCGATGCTGCCATCGGGCTTGCGCGTGACGATCACCGGATCGCGGCCCATGTAGGTGGTGAAGAAGTCGTTGGGCTTGGGCAGCATGCTTTCATGCCCCAGCAGCAGCCAGCAGCGCGCGAAGATGCGCTCGAGCTCCTGCTCGAAGATCTGCGGGTCCGAGAAGATCTTGCGATCGAGGTCACCCTTGTTCAGGTCCAGCAGGTGTTGGAAATGGGTTTTCATCGTTGTGGCCAGTGGGTTGTCAGAGATCCAGCGTCAGACAGTCGCCCTTGGCGCGCGAGACGCACACCATGAGCACTTCGTTGGCGGCGCGCTCGTCGTCGGTCAGGACCACATCGCGGTGGTCGGCCTCACCCGAGAGAATCCGGCATTCGCAGGTGCCGCACACCCCTTCCTTACACACGGAAGGAATGATCACGTCATGCGCCTCGAGCACATCCAGGATGCTGCTTTGCGCAGGCACGGTGATTTCGAGTCCGCGCCGTGCGAGCTTGAGGGTGAAGCGGTGCTCGCCGGTGGTGGCTGGCGGCTGCGCCGGTGCCTGGAACCATTCGAAGTGCACACGCTGAGAGTCCCGGTCGCTGCACAAAGACTTCACCCGCTCCATCAGGCCGCCGGGCCCGCAGCAGTAAATGTGCGCGTGGGCTGGCGTCTGGGCGAGGGCGGCTGCAACGTCGAGCGGGCCGCCTCGCTCATCGTCGAAATGCAGGCGCACCGCGTCGCCGCAGGCCAAGAACTCCTCAACGAAGGCCGCGCTCGCGCGCGAGCGCG
>Ga0078894_10001281_pt1 | contig 18600 bp, 31 predicted proteins | sample LauGreSu1BDMLBSD_2_FD_67506 | JGI IMG/M metagenome (GOLD analysis project Ga0078894, IMG submission 67506) | Freshwater lake microbial communities from Lake Michigan, USA - Su13.BD.MLB.SD (version 4) (version 4) | ecosystem: Environmental > Aquatic > Freshwater > Lake | place: Lake Michigan... | reverse complement strand
GTCTGCACCCTTGTCATCGAAGCCAACGCCTACGCCAAGCATTGATGCTTCCATTAAAAAGGCAAATGGTTTAGCGGGATTAAGTTTGGTCATAGCGTCTGTAGATACAAAAGAACAGTTCTGTAATGCTGCGGAGTTCCTCTGCACATTAACAATAGGAGTTCCCATTACCCATAGTCCACGTCCTGGTGGAGTCCACTTCAAATGGAATAGTCGATCAAAAGCTTCTTTGGCAGAAGACTGCGCTTTCGCGTCATTCCAAGGAAGTCGATTTGACTTTGCGTGGTCTTTCTGAAGGGAATACATTCCGTTGATTACGCGTTCGCATACCTCAACCCAGGTTTCCTTAGTTCCATCCTCTTTAAGACGAGAGTAGGTACGAAGGAAAGTAATCTCTCCTACCGAGTTACCGGCAGCATCTGTATACCCCCAAGGCACTGTCTTACTTTTATAGGATTGAACAAAATCTTCAGTAAGGTTAAATGAAAACAATTGAAGCCCTCTCTAATAATTATTCTAATGATTCGGAGATTATTCTAGTGGTATCTTCCTCAGAAATCCCCCCGTTTGGTATCTCCTTAAGAGTGTTAGCTCTATCACCAAATAAAGCTGACATTACACCGCCCGAAGTTTGGCGTTCTACGGTCATTCTTACGAATTCTCGGTTATCTTCCAATTCCTTTAGGCTTTTAACAATCTTAAATAATCTGTCAATTTCTTGACCTGTGTTTGGGTCAGGGTAACCGCCATTGAGTTCCTCTGCAAATCTGGCAAAAGCAACACGGGCACCTTGCATCTCAATAATGGCGTTTAGCAAACCCTTAAGTTGGTCTTTAGTCTTTACCTCAACTGGAAGATTGAAGGCGCAGGCATTGTCGGGTTTAAATGCAGGGCAATTTGCAGCAACAAAACAAGAGTTACATTGGCGTAAGGAAGTAGACGTAGTTTCAAGGACTGGAACGTCTCTTATCAGGTCTCTTCCACTCTCATCTTTATCAATTACAGTCTTGGTATTTACTGAAAATACAGGCAAAGTACGTGTTTCTGAGGGATCTCTATCTATGATTTTAGAGCGTTCTAGGGCAGAATCTTTCCGCACCTCGAGGGCCCTGTAATCAGGATCCAACCCTAGTGTTTCCGCAGAACCAGGACTATCTATGTCCACACTGTTATCAGATAACTTCTCCCCCTCAACAATTGATAGGTGCGGCGGTTTCTTTTTATCCACGGATCTCTCCAGCTCTAAGTAGGACCAAATAGCGAGGCGGGTTACCTCTGTATTATCATCATTGAGAATCTTATCGAAGTCTAAGCCAGCCTTTTGTATAACGGATTTATAACGGGGCCGAGCTTGGTCTTTCTGTTTCTTCTGGTATCTTACTAGACGATTGCCATCCCAAACGATAGTTTCTCCCCGCATCATTGGCGAAAGCCAGGAAAGAGTGCTGGCGGTTGTTAATGGGACTTGTCTAAGATTATCTGGCTTAGCGCAAGCAATGCCGTGGTACTTAGTTCCAAACTGGCCTTGTAGGGCCCGTGTACGCCCGGCTAAGGTGGTATCAGCCTCTATGGTCTCTCCTAGTAAGGCAACGTTCTCCCATTTCTCAGAGAGAGCAAACAAGGCTGGATGCCCCATCTCAGGCTTCCATACCGGCCAGTATTTACTGCCCAGTTCCCAACCCATGGTCTTGCGCTGTTCTTCAATCCAAGTAGATCCTAATACTGACGAGTCAAACTCAACTACTGCTTCAATACGATCATAGTTAGTTGCAACAAAGTCTTCGTAGTCCGCAGCAAATTCTTCAGCCTCCCGGGTAGATAAGTTGGCCGTGGCGGCGGTTCCTGCAGTAAGGTAGATTTTTACATCATCTGGGTACTTCTCTGATAATAAATAGGTCTTGCTCTTGGGTAAGCCACGTTTACGTAGGCCCCAGAAGCTGACACTGACATGCTTGACATCAGAGCTCTCAAGGAGTAATCTGTTGGAAGGTATTTCTCCCCCCATAAATACTATGTTCATTCAAACCGCTTAACATTGCTACCTAAATGGGCATCCAACAAAGCCTGGCGCTGGCGGTCAACCTCATCAGCCAGGTCTTCCCAAGCCTTAACTTTACGGCTAGTCCTAATAAACTTAGGGGCGGCAAATAGTATTGTAGGTATGCCCTTAGATAGGGCGTATGCACACCTATCAGCGTCTGGATCTACAAAAAGTTCTATCCTGCCCTGAGCTTGAGCTATAGCTATCTGTCGAGCTCGCAAGTCTTGGCCTTCGTAGAAGTATCTACTGTCATAGATATCCCCGTAACCAACAATTAGGTTAGTTCTTAGCCAGTGTTCTGTAGCTGCTGGGTCTAAGTCCGAAGCGATTATTACTCGGTAATGCTCTGCCAGGATACGAAAAAGCTTGACCCCGTCTGGAATTGGATCTCCAGTCTCAGTCTTAAGTACTCCGTCTAGTGCTACGAATGCGGTGGCCATTTATCCTCTATCTATGTTAACAATCCCATGCTCTACGTGCCTTGTTCAAACGACTATCTGGATCTTTAGCCGCTTTTGGAAACATCTTTGCTTGTCCAGCAGAACGAGCACAGTATGACTTACGACGAGCAGCAGACTTTTTAGACTTTGCTGCTTCTTCTTTCTTTACAGGCGGTTTAAGGTTGTGACCTTCTTTTTTAGCAGACGCACGCCCTTTAGCGTTAAGTCCACCATTAGGGTTTTGACCTTCTTTACGTGTCCAAGCAGGGGATTTAGCCACGAAGTGTTCTCCTTATCAAGGTAGATGCGTCAGGAAGCTCAACACCATAAGTTTGCACCTGTGATTGCTTTTCCTGTTCTTTCTTAATGTCTTTAATAGTTCTTAGTGCTTGCACCACACCTGAACGTTTACCAGCTTGCCAACGATAGTTATTAAAGTCAGAATAGCCGCCGCCAACTTTACTGAAAGCTGCTTTACGACCGGCATGAATATCATCATAGATACTTGTGGCTTGTTCGGTAGCTAGCTTTAACTTTCGCTCTGCGTTAGTTCTGTGAGCCGGGTTAGTAGCTCCGTGCACTTCAGACAAGGCTGAAGAATATCGAGACACTACCTCTTTAGCGGTCTCTTCATCTCTCAAAGTTCTTTGTTCCCAAGAACGACTATAGGGAGGCTGTGGGTTTCTTTCCGGAGTAACCGTCCAAAAGTCACCGGTCAGATCATACGCCGCATAGGGGTTGATATCTCTGATGTCGCTCTGTTGGTTTACGTAGAAAGTAAGCTCATAGCCTTCCCAGTTACGGGTATTGGGCATAATTTCTTCGCTAAAACCCTCGTTAAGCATTGAGGCAATTTCTGCATCTGAAAACCCCGCATACTCAACGTTATCTCTACGAAAAGTAACATAGTTTATTCCCACTAAACAATCTAAGTCGCCAGGTTCTCTGGAAGCTTCCCATTGATAAGAAACTCCAGAGCCGGCTAACCAAGCTTTTGTCCACTGATGTGGGTTTGAATAGTGTGTTGCAAGGTAATCAAACAACAACGAGAGTATGCCCGTACGCACCCAGGGCTTAAGCTCTAGCTCCTGAAAAAGTTTAGGATCTAGCTCTGAAGAGGGCGCACTGAAGTACGACGTAGGGCTAGGAACTATGTTCATACCCATATTCTTCCTGCTCTTTGTCGGTACGTCTACGTCAAAGGTTATTCTTTAGGCTTTTGTACCTGAGATAGACGCAGCATTGTGTACTCCGCGGCTGATTGCGCCTGAATATCCATAAGGATTTCAGAGCAGTAACGGCGTACTTCAATAAGAGTTGCTTCACGCTCTAGGGGAAGAGAAAGAGCCTGAACGTTGCGCTCTACGTAAACAGAACCGTCTTCTCCGACCAATACTGCAAAACCTGTAGCTAATTTAGGTGTAGCTGCTTCTTCAGTTGTGGTCTTTTCTTTGTCTTTTGCCATGTTGTTTTCCTATTCGTATAGTTTTGCAGCTTTACGCTGCTGGGTTACATAGTGAGTTTTTACTGGACAGAAATCGCATAAAAATACGTTGGTGCCTGCTGACTTAGCAGCTGACATCAACCCGGCTTCTTTACGTAGTTCAGCGGTGTTCTTTGGCACAAGTCTCTTGTTCTTTGCACGCCAATCTCCACAATCTTCTTTTGGACGAAGGTGCTCAGAGTAACACTTCATAGCATCATCATAAAAAGTTGCTTTGGTTGTGTAATAGTCGGGGTCGATGTCTGCTAAACCACCACCAACTTTATTGCGTAAGTTTTCAATAACTTGTTTCTTAACCTCAGGACGTGAGTAAAGTTTGGCGCCAATCTTGGCTAGAAAACCTGTGTGAGGTATGCCGGCAGACTCGTGTCGCTCTACAAGAACTTGAAGAACTACATCGTCGTCTGGGTTACCTTCAAAATCAGGAATCTCTTCAATGGTCTTACAGTTGTAGCAATACAGCAGGCGAATTTTAGGACCGTCGTCCTTAATCTCTGTGTATGTTCCTTGATCAGCAGGTTGTCCACCTTGACCTAAGATAGGTATTGACATGTTCCCTCCAATAGTGAGGGCTTTATACTACCCTAATTCTTTAGGCTTACGTACATTTTCTATAGCAGACGGACGATGCTTATCTTGCTCCATCTCAAACTCTAAAGATCGGCTAGACCCTGGAACCATCAAATTTTCTGTTAAAGACAGGGCTTCTCTGTCCCTGACTTCTTTTCGTTCTTCCATATACTTAAACAAGCCACCCTTGTACTTAGGCTTGTACGGCATACCAATAGTAACTTCTACAGAACGATTAGCTGTCTTTGAAAACCCTCTTGGACGAACTTGTTTGTGGTTTTTGTGAGACTCTACCTCAAGAGGATACTTTTCTGGGTGCCAGTCGATGTCTCCAGCTCCAAAACCAATTGGTTGGTCTACGGTATGGCCATACGCCTGACTTCCATCAGCGTTAAATGTGTTTGCTAATGGTTTAGGAGCTTCCTCTACTTTAGGACTTGCTTTGCCACCACGAGCTTTTTTTCTTTTTAGCTCTTCAGCCCCTCCAGAAGAAACGTCTACGCTAGGTCTAGGATCTCTATCTGGGTAAGCCCCTCTTTTACGAATGTAGTTAGGGTCACGAGGCTCGTCAACATACTCTCCAGTGTCTGGGTCTACATCTCTCATCTTAGTACCTTGATGACCACCAAGATTCTTAGCGTTTTCAACCACGCTGTTTATTTGAGCCCGCGCAGAACCAGCGTTAAACATAGGTTCTGGTCCGGGGCGACCAACCTCATAGTTTTTACGACCAAAAATTGCATCGTGGCCACGCATACCCTGGTTGTACAAAGCCATTTCTAAAGTAGTGCGTATTTGAGCGTGCTCCATTGCGGTTCTTTGAGAGTCTCTCGCCACATCTCTAGGCTTAATGGGAAATGTTTGCGGAAAAGGAGTAGTGCTTGGCCCGTAATGATCTGGGTTCGGTTCTCTTTTAAGAGCATTCCTACTTAATTGATCGGCATGCTTATCGCAAACTGGAGTGGCCTGCTCCTTGTATTCTCCGGGTGCTTGCCACCAAGTAGTAGCAGGCTTACAGCTATCCCCGCCCTTTGTTGCTCTACAAGTTATATAGTTTTTATCTAAAGCAGACCTAGCAGCATGGCCTCCTTCAATAGCCATTACTTTATCAGGCTTATTTCGCCCCAAATGCGACACGTCAACTGTGCCTTTAGCGTAGTCAACTGGCTTATAAGTAGGTCTAGTTTCTTTTTCAGAGAACTGAGCATCGGATACAAAGCTATTATCTTCAGCCATAGTTACTTACCTTTACTTTTTAGATATCTGTTTTCTCTAGCTACGTTAATAGATACTACGTTTGAAGAACCGTTACCAATGCTAAATTGCTTTAAATGTTCTGCACGATCTGCAGGCGCTGTTCTCATACGAATAGCTGGATGCATGTCGTTATACTGCTTCTCTGGTATTGGAACCCAGTGAGAATTAGGTTCAGTTAACCCAATTTTATTAGACAGCTGCCTAACGTTATCTTTAAAGTTTGCCATACGTTCTTGATCAGAGAACATAGTTACTTCCTATTAAATTTTCCTAGAGATGAATTGTTGTGCTTATTATCTTCTTTTCGTAATCCAGCATCTTTATTCTTATCCGGTTTTGATGGAGTGCCTTTGCCCTTGCCCATTGAAGGGCTGTGCTTATCTTCACCGTATTGACGCTTGTTTTCGTCTTTAGGGTTTTTGCCAGGACCTTTAGGGCCCTTTGGTGGGTTAGAAGGTGGCTTCATACCGCCTCCGGCAGGGGCAGTCTTTGGCTTCTCTTTCTTCTTCTCTACTCGTTCAAAAGTGCCTAGTTTTCTTTCAACTTTTTTTTCTTTTTCAGAAGCAGGTGCCTTTGCTCCCCACACTTTTTGTGAAGGAGGTTGCTTTTGTACTTGTGCGGCCATCTTAGTAGTTAGCTCCCATTTGATTATTAAAAGTATCTGCAACAGGCATTGGTGAACGACGAGCAGCAGAAGTGTTACTTGACAAAGGGTTAACCTTTGTTGTTGCTTCTTGCTCAATAAAGTCGTAGTTCCAATATGGATTTAGACCACTGCGATTTGCACGCATGATGTCATCGCCAGTAGAAGGATCGGCTACAGTTGTGTTAGGACGAACCTTACGGTACTTCCCATCGGTTGCTCCCTCGTTCATAGAAGTACTAAGTGAGCGTGATTCGTTAGTTGCCATTATTTATTTCCTTTACTGTTTGTGTCTCTGTAACTTCCGTGCACGATTACAGTGCCGGAAGGTCCTTTTGAACCCTTTTTAATTGGTACTACAGAATCCATTGGTTCACGCCACTGGTTAGCTGCTGCCCCACCAGAAGTCCACCAGTCAGATGCTCTAGCATCGTTATCTGCTTTAGCAGATGAGCTTGCGCGACCTAAAAGAGCAAGGCCCTCTGGCGATTTAAATCCTTTGCGTGCTTTTTCTCTACGAGGTACAAAACTCATTTTTTACTCGCTTTCTTAGGGGTAGTCTTTTTAGTCTTTGCTGATTCTTTTTCCTTAGACAGGTCTGCTTCAGCCTTTACCTTTAAAGGTACGACCTTGTACTTAGCCTTCTTGCCGTCTGGAGTCATAATAGCCATGAGGTCAGTATCTCTCTATTTTCTTTACTTGTCAGCCTTTGGGCGTTTTCTTACCCTAGGGCGAATAACATGTTTGGTTCGTGCTACGTATTTTTTAGTGTTTCGTCGTCTGGCAGCTGAGCTTTCGTCCCCAGGGGTTAGGCCGTAGGCCTGACCGCTTACCCATTTGCCAGCAGAACGTTTCTCCCAAGATGGCATGTCTTGACGAACAGCCGCTTCAGTCTTATACCCGCTTCGAGTTACCGGCTTGCTTGCAGAAGTTTTTGGCTTAGGGGCAGCTCTTCGTGGAGCTTTACCGCCAGTTTTAGCGCTCACTCATAGCTCGTTTCATATGCTTACCGTAAAGTCCATTGCGGCAGCTAGGGCACATTTTGCCATCTGTGTACATTGCTTGAACTGGGTTCATTAATAGACCACATTTAGGGCACATAACACTACCGTCATAAATAGTTTCAGTGGTTACTGGGTCTACCATAGTCCCTCGCTAGCGTTGCGAGAAGTGCCTTGGTAAGCGCCTTGAGACTGTGTGTAATCTGTACGAGTTGGTTGAAATTCTGAATCGACGTTCATTACATCCATAATGCCAAGCTCACGTGTACGGTATCCGTAACGTGGTGGGAACATCTGAACTTGAGGTAGAGGTGGGCGAACTAAATCTTGAATCATCATTGCCGGCAAAGTAACTGAGCGAACAGCTCGAGTTAATAAAGCTTCTTGTACGCTTCCAAAAGGACCCATGTAATCATAGCGGATCTCTGGCCCGTTGTTGACAATGTCTCGGCCTTTAGTATGGTCATAAACGCTGTCTTGTCCCATTAGTTCCACCTTGGTTTCAAATGTGCAAAGTGTTGAGCAATGCGGGGATTAAATTCTGCCGGAACGTTAGAAGATATGTTTGCTTTACCATCATTTACTAAATGTGGGTGGGGAGCAAGCTCTTGCTTAGGTGCGTTTCTACGAACATTCATAGTAAGAGCGCCATCATTATCTACAAGCTTTGCTCCAACTTTAAGTCTACGATCCGGTTTAAGATTTTCAGGCCACATATATTGACCCGGATCTATGCGCTCACCTTTGTGAACTCCTCGTTGATAACCGCGTTGGTTTTGACGTGATTTTAAAGAGTCTAAAACTGTGTCAGTATTATTACCGCGGTCATCACGACGAGAACGAATAGTTCCTAAGTACCCGTCTGGATACTCTGCAGAAGGGGCACGACCTACACCAAGACGCAACGAATCCATGGCGCCACGAGGAATGATAGGAGTACCGCCGCCACCTGTAGTGGTGTAGGCACCTATATACCCGCTAGCTCCTAGGTACTGCCAGTTTTGATGTGAGGAAGGCATACCTAAAGTTTACTACTTCTTCTTTGGTGTGGCCTTCTTAGCCGCTTTCTTATTTGACTCGTCTAAGATAGCGTTAAGTTGCTTTGTAATCTCTGGAACAGCTAGGCGAGAAACCAACCCAAATGCTGGGTCTTTTGGGTTAAACGCACGAAGTGCTACCGGAATTACCGCTACTAGGCCGGCTGCAACAAGACCTTTAGGGTCAGTGTTTCCGGTTACCCATAATGCTGCGGCTGCTGAGATAAATGCGCGGCCGTAAGATGCTAGGGCTGCTGATACTTTTGGATCTAGTTTCATTTTTGCTCCTTATTTTTTTTCTGCTATTAATGTGTATAGTTCGTCAATTCTAGTTTCAAGACGAGTAACAGAATCTTTTAAACTGCTGCCACCGTTTGGTTTTAATTCTGCAAGATAATGCTTAACCATCCAACGAACCATTATAGCTGTTGAACCAATTAATGAACATAAAGTTACAGCAAACGCTGCCCAGTCTTGAGGTGACATTAAATTCTCCTGAGTGATTAATTATGGGCTAACTATGATACACAAAATACACCGTGTCATGTTAAAGTAATTATCTGACTTAAGGAGAGATAAATAATAGCTTTGCGTATATTCGCAGCATTAATTCTCGCACTATTCCTACTTATATTGGGACAAAACACAGCACAAGCCGAAGACCCAGCCGTAACTACGGTTGTAGTTAGCCCTGCTTCCACAGGGTCTGAGACCGCAACTGTTCTAGTTGCATCTCCAAATCCAGAACCCTCTTCTGCAACCGCGGACCCTCAAACTTCCAGTACGAGTTCTGGTGCTGAGGTAACTCCTGCCCCGTCATCTTCTCCTTCTTCTGAGCCAACTTCTTCTCCAACACCCTCACCCGAGGCATCGCCAACAAGTACCCCAGAACCAACCCCAACCCCAGAACCAACCCCAACCACAGAGCCTGCTCCATCAGTAACCTCCGTTCAAGAAAAAATTGAAAGCGCAACTGTAACATTAACTACTGCTGTACAAGCCGCAACTCCTGAAGCAGTTTCTTCGGCAGCTCCTGAAGTTGCCGCTGCTACTACGGCTATTGCAGCTGCTGATAGCGCTACTGCCGTAGCTATTGTGGCCGTACAAGCTGTAGATTCTCAAACAGCTGTTGTAGCTACAGCCACTACAAATCTAACTAATGCCCAGACTGCTTTAGAGGTGCTAACAACCGCAACAGAAAATACTAAGGTGTACACAACAGAAGGATATGTAGCCCCTGTTGCCCCAGAAACACCAACAGTTACTACAACAACTCTTCCGCCTATGTACGATGGCGCAACTAAAATTCAAACCCCATTTGATATTAAAATGGGAGACACAGTTTATGAGGGTCAGGGAACAGCTAGCCAAATTTACGTAACTTCAAAGGCAACTATTACCTTTGGTACTGGCGACGTTAACTGGTGGGATTTCCCAGCTGGCCCAAGCATCTCTGTATTCGGATCTGACTTCCAAAGCGCAGGACCTAACGCTGGTATTACCGTAACAACTACAGAAACAACTCTTGCTGTTGACTGGGATCTTCATAGGTTTGCAGACCCAAATAGCCCTATTACCAATGTTAATTGGACTATGACTGTTAATCCTACGACCGGTGAATGGACAGGTATTGGAACTGTTGCGGGAAACACAACCCAGCTTCACAATGGTCCACGCATAGGTGTTCGTGAGGCTGCAGGACAACCTGTAAAGCCAATGACTGAGGTAAGCACGGAAACTATTGCTGCAGCTCAAGAAGTTGTAGCCGATAAAACAGAGGTCAAAACAGTTGAAGTTGCTACATTAGTTACTCTTACAGATAGTGCTACAGCAACTATTGCTATTGCAAATCAATTAGCAGATACTGCTACCGCAACAGTAGCTACCGCTGTTACTGCTATTCAGGCTTACGTTCCGCCTGTAGTTGTCCCGGAGCCAACACCTCAACCTGCTCCTCAACCCGAACCAACTCCGACACCATTGCCTGAGCCAACCCCGACTCCACAACCTCAACCTGCTCCTCAGCCTCAACCAGTGCCAGTTGAGCCAACACCTCAGCCCGTTCCTGTAGAACCTCAGCCACAGCCTCAGCCACAACCAAACCCTGAACCAACTCCGCAGCCAGACCCAACACCCGAGCCTGCTCCTGAGCCAACTCCAGAACCCGTTCCTGAGCCTCCTGTAGAGCCTGAACCACCCGTCGCAATTCCTGATCCTGAACCAACCCCACCTACTGAGCCTGAAACTGATATAGAAACGCCATCAGAACCCACAGAAGAGCCGCCAGCACCGGTAGAGCCCGAAGCGCCACCCGTAGAACCCGAGGCGCCTCTGGAACCTGCCACACCCGAGGAACCAGCACCAGAACCAGAGTCACCATCGCCAGAGCCAGAAAATCCGTTAGAAGAACCATCTCAACCTCCTGTTGAAGAAGAACCAGCACCAGAACCAGCTCCAGTGCCTGAACCAGAGCCTACCACACCGGCCGAAGAGGTTGCCTCTGCTGTTGAGGATGCTAAAGCAGACGGTAAGGTGACTGAAGCCGAGAAAGAAATCATTGCTGAAGCTTTGATTGCTTCTGTTGCTCCTGGAGAATCTCTTACAAAAGAACAGATTCAAGAAGCAGGCATTGAGTATAAGGACCTACCGCCAACTACTCCTGTCGAGGTTAGGCAGGATGAAAACGGCAACGAAGTTATAATTACAGCAGACGTTGCCGCAGCCCTCGTGCTACTAGAGAACCCTGCGGAATTAATTGGCGAACTATTCAATGACCCTGGTCAAGCCCTCCAAGCACTCGGAAGTATCGGTGCTGATATGTCTACTGAAGAACGTGAAGAAGCAGAAAAAATGGTAGTCGCTGCCGTTATTGCGGGTGGTGCTGCACTTAATGCAGTAGGAGCCGCAGCAGCTGGTGGAACCACATCAGGTGGATCTACTGGTGGAGGTAGTAGTGGAGGCGGAGGCGGAGGCGCTTCCGGTGAATCAGGATATAGGAGACGTAAACCTTGAGAATACTAAGAGACATGATTGATCAACTATGGACATTGCTTGGCATGTTCATTGCTTGGGTAGTACTAGACGGTTCAGCAAAGACAGTCGTTGGCTACGCAATTTTGGCAACTCTTTTTGCTTGGGCTGTTACCTATCCATTACGTAACCCAAAGGACGAATAATGAAATCAATCGGAAATATTCTCCTCCGTATCGTAGCTGTATTTGCAGCTAGCGGTCTCGGAGTTATTGGTGCCGGTGCAGTTGCCGGTATCTCAGTTGTAAAAGCTGTAACAGTAGCTGGCCTAACCGCTGTTGCTGCAGTTGTTGAAAAACTTGCCCGTGGCTTTATGAATGACGGAAAGCTTGATCTAGAAGAAATCAACGCAGCCTTTGCCGCTGTTGATGTTAACTCTAAGACTGAAGCTGACTTGAAGGTTGAAGCTAAGCAAAACGGCGCAGACATCGTAATCTCTGCACCTACTGCAACTAAGCCTGAGGGCGAAGTTCCAGCAGAGCAGCCAGTAGATGAGGATTGGAACAAGTAATGGCAGATAAAGGAACAGCAGCTAAGCTTATTGAAGTTGCTACAGCTGAGCTTGGAACAATTGAAGGTCCTAAGGACAACGAAACTAAGTACGGTGCTTACACAAAGGCTAACTTTCAGCCATGGTGTGGGTCATTTGTAAACTGGTGCGCTAACGAAGCTGGTGTAAAGGTACCTAATACCGTTTATACACCTGGCGGAGCAGCTGCATTTAAGAAAGCTGGTTCATGGATTGACGGAGACGTCGCAGATCCAGAACCAGGCGATATTGCCTATTTTGATTTCCCATCAGACGGCGTCGATAGAATTTCTCACGTTGGAATTGTAATCAAGGACAACGGTGATGGAACTGTTTGGTGCATTGAAGGAAACACTAGCCCAGATGAAAAGGGCTCACAGCGCAATGGCGGTCAGGTTTCTAAGAAACTTCGTGCTTACAAGAAGAACCCTAAGAAGGTTATGATTTCAATTGTAGGCTTTGGTCGCCCGAAGTTTGGCGCAGCTCCAACAGCTCCTGCTGCTGCAAAGTGTTCTTGCTGCGGTAAATAATGTATTACCTCACCCACATCACATTCCAAGGAATATTTATTGCAACAATAGTTGTAGTAACAATCCTTGGAATGTGGTGGGCTGAGCGCTAACGGTCGTTCTTACCGCCAAGCACAGTTAATTCTCTCCTAGGATCAAACCCATCACCAACAACTAAAGAAATAAGTCCTGGTGCGCTTTCAAGTCCAGACTTATCACGGAACCAAGCAGAACCGTTATCCATTGCTGGATTCTGAATAAATAAACGTGGACCTACATTCTGTGCACGATAGTGGTGATAGTGGCCAACATTAAGAATGTCTGCGTTAGATACAGAACAACGCCCCATAACTTGACCTTGCCACCACTTAACCATGTCACGTGACTGATGTCCGTGAGCCATGCCGTACATAACACCGCTTAGGTTTACTGTCAGAGTACTGTCATCTGCTGCTGGGTAACGGAACTCAACGCGATCACGTAAGAACTCGCTCTCTTTACAGATGTCCTCTACCTGAGCAACTACGTCAATCTGCCAAGAATCTTCAGGACGTCCTACTAGAAAACGCTGTACCTCATCGTGGTTACCTGGAACTACCGGAACAATAAGCTTGTCTGTTAAAGGTGCAAGCGCCTTAATCTGAGCAAGAAGCATACGGCGTCCAACGCGTACCTGCTCTGACACACCAATATCGTGGCGCCCCATTACTTTACCCTTTTGGCTTGTCATACCTTCAATGCAATCGCCAAGCTGTGGCAATGCAATTTGTTTAATGCCGTACTTACCTGCTAAATACTTGTGATGTTCAACAGCTTCATCAATAGACCTAAGAACCCTATCAATAATAGCTGGCGTATCATCTTTACCGTATTGCGTATCTCCGATGCTGTAAACAGCAGTTAGATCTCCATTAGAACTAAGAATATCTTTAGGTTCCCAGTTAACAATTAAAGACAGTAGTTGTTCTAAATCATAATCAGGTGCGGTTGCCTTACCTGAAGGAACAACGTTAACTCTAAATGACTCTAGCCAATCTCCATTAAATGTTTGCCAACGTGAACGTCGGTGGGAAACAACAGTCCACTCAGATGGATCTAACTTTGCCTCAATAAGAATTTCTTCTGCGCCAGGGGTATTACCATCTGGTCTTGGGGTAGAAACAATAAATCCACCATCAGTTCCAATTTCAGAACGTGGTCGCCATGCTTCTGGAATATTCTTACTTGACTTATCAGAACCTTGATTACTGGTTTGAATTATTGCGTCATAATCATCTGCTAAAGACATACACAATCTCCTTGTCGGTGGTCACGAACAGCTGTTTTGCCAAACGTGCCTCCGGCACGGCGGAGTAACATAAATAAATCTTTTGTACTTAAATCATCATCTTCGATAGCTGTATCTAAAGCTTTTTTATCTTCTTCAGAAAGGGTAGCTGCCCATTGCCCTACAATGCATGCTTTCAAAGTATTCATAGTTTTTACTTCTGTGTACAAATCTTGCAACGACATTGGTGCCTCCAAGTAATAGTCCAATTGCAGTACTAGGCCTTAGAGATAAACTCTAAGACCTAGTGACTAGCATACACGAAATTAGTAAGAAGCGCCCATTCCACCATCAAAGTTGGTGCGGTCACGCTTTGTAGCAGTTGCAATGATCTTTCCATTAGCCTGAGTCATACCAGCTGCTGGGTCGGTCATCTTTGTATAACTTGCCTTAATCGAGTAGGCAGCGCCTGTGCGCTCTCCTCCAGGAGTTTGAGCAACGTTTGAACGGTTAGCCTTTGAGCCTGCTCCAGTTGGGTCGCCAGCTTTTGCGTTACCCTTTTTTGGAACAAGTGTTGCCTTGCCTGTGCCGGTAGCAGACGTTGCAGTAAATGCAATGCCTTCTTTGCCCATTGGCTTGCGGCCTTGGTTAGCTGAACCAGCAAGAGCTGCGTCGTAATCTGAGCTTGCCATAGTGGTACCTATTCTGTTAGAGATCTCTTAATACAAGAATATATCAATTTACATTGATAGTAAAGACTATCGCTGAAATTTGTCCGTCTCTTGAGTCAACGGTGGTGAATCCTGGTCGGCAGCTTAGGTCTAAGCCTCTAGGAGCTACGTAGCCCCGGGCAATAGCAATAGCTTTTACGGCCTGGTTTACTGCAGAAGCCCCTACGGCTCGCAGTTTAACCTGCGGGCGTTCGTACAGTGCGTGTGCAATAGCTGAGCCTACCGATTGTGCATTAGAACCGGCGCTTACACGCAGGAACTGTTCTTCTGTTGTATCTTTTTCAATCACGAGTTTGTAGTCCTTTGGATTCGATTAATGATCGCCCACCCAAGGAAAACGGTACGTTACTTAAGAAGCCCCGTCAGCGTATCCAGCTTCTTTTAATAGATTAACAAAGTCCTCTAAACGAAGAATAACAGGCCACTCCCCAATGCTGGCCTCTCCTTGGCCATTAAGCCTAAGTACGGCAACTGGCAAATCTTTGCCGTTATGGCGGTCTTTTAGCTGTTTTATAGCTGCAGAAGGATTAAATCCTGTGCGAGCCTTTACCTCCCAATCAATGCCTATAGTTCCCGTGACATCTGTACCAGAACGCCCAGCGCCGGTAGATTCTGCGTAAGGCCAGCCATTAGCAGCAAGATAGTTAGCTACAATTTTTTGAGACTTGTACCCTCTATGTTTACGGCTTTGGGAAGGCATCGTGCATCCTAGTTTTAACCAGCATAGTCAAGTCTTCAATAGACCCATTGTTTACAAAAATCTGATCTACTTTGTACCCATCTAACTCAGATTCAGAAACATGATTATTTACTGGACCAACCCCAACACGCTTTACACGCCAAAGCTGACCCCCCATAAGATTAATAGCTACAGCTTCATTCTCAAACCGGACATCAGTAATGACAACTCGGTCTTCTCGGATAGCTTTATTTAACGCAGCATTAACCCAGATGTTTTCGTCGATTAGTTCTCTAGCAGAGATCCCCAGATCTTGTAGCAAACGCCTAACTTGTGGCTCCTGCTTTGCTTTATCCCACCCCACTAAGTTAATTAAATCTTGTAAGTAACCCGTAGGACTGCATGCAACCATAGGATTGATACCGTATAAAAAATCTCTAATCTTATCTGCAAAAGCAACACGAGTGTACCCGTAGTTTTCTACAAGAACATTTGCCAAAGTATCTTTACCCGACTGTGCGTACCCAGTAAGACCGATTAAGTTGTAGTTCTTAACTACCCCTAACTCATCATCTGTAAACAAGGACATCTGTTCATAACTCATGGCGTCATCCAAGTGCTTCTACCTACAGCCTTGTTAATGTTTACTCGTCTAGTAATCTCTCTATTAATTAAAGAAATATCTTTAGACAACCGATCTGAGATGATATGGATTAAGCCGTGATAGTTAGAGAGCTCTTGAAGAGCGGACAACTTCTCTTGGTAGTCAGGGTCAACCTCTACTTCAGCATCAATCATGCCAACAGCTTTTCCAGAACTCTTTAAAGCCAATTTCTTTTTAGCTTTAATTAAAGCTAAGTTCTTATCTGCCTCAGCCTTATCTACTTCAGCACACCAAAGCTGCAAACTTATAAACTCTAAATAGGCTACGTATTTGGCGTACAGATCCATAACCTCTTCCTCCATCATTCCAGTAATATCTGCTGGAAGAGCTGGAGCGTTATAAACGTATTCCTCATTTACTACTAAACCTTGTGCTTTTAATGCCGCAATAGTTTTACTACTAGCTACAGCAGACCTTAGCTCAATTGGACTCATTACTGGCCTCCCCATCCTCCACCTTTAAAGTGAACTGCCGGCGGCGTCCACACCTTAGTTAAAAACTCCCCGCACTTATCGCACACTGGACGGTGTACGTCATCAAAACCGACATGCATCTCTACAGTGGTGTCACACTTCATACAAGTAAAATCATACTTCGGCATTTTCTACCTCCCGATACGGCTCGCAACGTTTACATCCCTTTACTGGATCAATACTACACATAGGTGGTCGGTTGTTGTCAACTGCCCAAGCAATGTCTAAAGCTTGGTCAAAAAGATCTTTAGTAAACTCTGGGTTATATTTGACCGTAAATTCTTTATAATCTTGGTTAGCTTTAAGCTCATAGATAAAAACAATCTCATTTGGTGCAGATGGAAGATCCCCACTCTCAACCATTAAATGGGTTAGGTGAAGGTAAACCTGACCTTGAAGTTGATGAGTGCGAAAAGGCGCACGAATGTTTCTCCAAGCCTTTTCTAGATCACCATCTGCTTGAGCCAACAAAGCTGGGGCTTCAAAACGAAGTGTCCCTGCACCAATAGATTTAATCTCAATAAGGCAGTCTTCTCCAAGAGTCTTTACCCAACCGTCAGAATGACCACCGATTCGATGCTTGTTACTCCAAAGAGGAACTTCTTTATACTCAAAACTACCGCAAGCATCATCATTAAAGTTTAACTCAGAAGCTAACTCCCAATCAGTAGGGCCGCACTCTGAGCACTCCCACTTGCCGTATAGAACTCCCATTTCAGTAAGCCACTTCTGCCATTTAGCATGGATAGTGTGGCCCTCGTCAAAAATTGACTGTAAACGAAGAGTGGGTTTTTCTCGAACTTCTTTATAGTTACCCTTTATCGCATGATACTGAGCAAGGTGACACCACTCCGGCTTAATCATGTCTGAGGGATGAATAATATCCATACGCCGGTTATCAAAAGGTTTAGCCAATAGGTGACGTTCAATTGCCCCCATCAACCTAGTCTCGCGCTTATTTGCGTCTAAAAACGCCTTTAAAGCGCTTGTCTTAGGTTTGCCCGTACTTGCCATCCTGGTTTATCCATTCGTCTAATGTTAAGCCTTGTTTTGTGTACTTACGTTGAGCGGCATTTCTTTCTCTGTGGGACATGCCCCCAAATATTCCATGAAGCTCATCGTTCATAATAGCTTCTTTTAGGCACTCTTTGCGAACTGGGCACGCCGGCTGGCCGTCTTTGCCCCAACAAATTGCTTTTGCCTTATCAGCTATTGGTTTGTATAAATTTTTATCTCGTGGTGGAAAAAATATTTCTGTATCTTCTCCACGGCACTTAGCTTGATATCTCCAAGCCCAGGTGGGCTCGTCTTGATTTTCCATTTAGTCACCTTTAATTGAGTTACGAAGTTCAAAGAAATCCTCCTCTACTAAAACTACGTAGTTCTCTCCGTCAAGGTGAAGACCTAGAACTGGAATGCGACTATCGAGAATCGCTTCAGTTGTTATCTTCTTTAGAACTTCTGATTTAATGGTTACTGATTTTTTACCAGTCCATTTGTGCTCAATCAAAAGCTCGTCGTTTCGTACATCTCCTTTGCGAGACCAAAAAGCTCCAGAAGCAGCGGATCTAGACCCGCCAATTTCTTTTGCTAATCGTTTTTCGTGCTTTAGAGACTCTTTCTGCCCCTCACTCTTCATCAAGCACCAGAATAGGCTGTGCTTTTAAGGTACTCATAACTGCCTTGCTGATCTCTTCACGAAGGTCAATCTCTTCACGAAGTGAATCAATAAGGGCAGCAGCTCCCTGCCACTTACGCTCACCATAGTACATCCATCCGCCACGTCGATCAACAATGCCATTAAGAATACCTAGGGCAACGATCTCCTTACCGGTGTCGTAACTACCTGCATCAATGGGTCCGCCATCAGCAAAGTAAAAATCCATATAGGCAGTTTGCTGTGGTGGGAAAGTCTTGTTTTTTACGGTGCGAACGCGAATAGTTTGACCGACACGACGCTTTTCTTGTCCAGTACCGACTTCCAACCACTCATCGCGCTTAACTTCACAACGAACAGCATATGCGTAGTCTTTACCAAGCCCTCCAGGGGTAGTGCGAGGATCTCCGTGCATAACGCCGATTTTCATACGGTACTGATTGATCATAATTCCCAATACTGGGCGCTCTGACTCAATAAGATCACGCTTAGTAGCGCTAGCTACTTTTCTGAAGAATTTGTTCGTGATGAGGGCTCCACGTCCCACAGTGAATTCTTCCATGTGCTT
>Ga0078894_10001280_pt1 | contig 18603 bp, 21 predicted proteins | sample LauGreSu1BDMLBSD_2_FD_67506 | JGI IMG/M metagenome (GOLD analysis project Ga0078894, IMG submission 67506) | Freshwater lake microbial communities from Lake Michigan, USA - Su13.BD.MLB.SD (version 4) (version 4) | ecosystem: Environmental > Aquatic > Freshwater > Lake | place: Lake Michigan... | reverse complement strand
AAGAAAATGAAAGACGACGGCGGCCGTCTGGCAATCGACAATGTTTTCAAGACCAAAGAAGAATTCGCACCCATCCTCGCTGCAGCCCCGCCGACAGCCGAACCTACAAAAACCCTTCTCAGCGCCATCAAGGAAATCCACACCATCGCCGAACGACCCCTGCAACCAGCCACAAACCCATCACTCGCCGGCCTTTCAAACTACCAATACGTCGAAGAACTCAACCGAATCGTTCACCTCATCAACACAGTCGGTCTCTGCCGTGAACAACTCCCATCGCAGCTCTTCAAATACCGAAAGGTCTGGGAAGCGCTCCTCCAGAGCAAAGGCGCCAACGGCAAAGGAAAGGGAATGCCGCTAACAGCACTCATCCGCAACTTGGGCAAACTCAGCACCACAGAAATCGGCATCATTACCCCCGGCGGATCCCCCCTCACCCAACACATCTGCGACCGAATCACTGACGCCCACGACATCAAGCGCTCAAAAATCCATCCATACAACATCCTCGTTGCAATGCTGACCTACAAGAAAGGCGCAGGAGACAAAGGCAGTCTCGTATGGTCGCCCAACCCCAACATCATCGCAGCACTCGACAAAGCATTCAAGCTCGCCTTCCAGAACATCACACCAACGGGCAAACGGATCAAAATCGCACTGGATGTAAGCGGCAGCATGTCATCGGCATTTTGCACAGGTTCTCCCATCGTGAATTGCGCGACAGCCTCAGTCGCAATGATGATGATGACGCTCTATGTCGAGAATCAGCACCGCCTCAAACTCGCCTCCGCTGCCGCCACCGCCACCGCCACCGCCAGCTCTGTCCCAGACCTCCCATCCACAGCAGCCGCCGCCCAACAGCTCGCAGAAGCCATGAAATGGAAGACCACGCAACTACCCGACGGCCGCACACTATACGAGCACACAGAGACCAAGCAATGCCAATTCCACAAGCCACAGGGGCTCGCGCCATCTGCAGGTGGGGGCGCAGCCGCCGGGGCTGCCACTCAAGCGAAGCTGGCGCCGTCATTGGGCGCTACCCCCTCATCCGCCGCCCCCTCCCGCCCTCCGACACTTGCCGAATACAAAGCCACCAAGAAATACCTCGGACACCCTGACGCTGAACCACCCCGCCCGTCATTCGGATACAGCAGCAGCTACTACAGTTCTCCTCCCACACCTTACCTCCCCGAGCTGTACCCCGCATCCGCAATCCCCTCCAACGTCACGATCTGCGCCTTCGCAAACACACTCACGGAACTCACCAACGCAATTGTGGGCTACATGGACGCCACCATCGACCCGACCACAGGCCTCCCCACCATGTCAATCGATGACGCTCTGAAACTCGTGGATATGCCATTCTCCTCCACAGATTGCGCTCTCCCCATGGTCCGCGCACTTGAAAGACGCGAGCAAGTCGACGCCTTCGTGATCTACACAGACAGCGAAACCTACATGGGCAAAATCCACCCGCAAGCCGCACTAGAAGACTACCGCCGAGCCACAGGAATCAACGCCAAACTCATCGTGGTTGGAATGACGTCAAACTGCCTGACGATCGCAGACCCCAAGGATCTCAACACACTCAACCTTGCAGGATTCGACACGGCCACCCCAAGGTTGATCAACGACTTCATCTCAGGAGGCCTCCTTCCACCCCCCACCCCAGCAGCAGCAGCAGCAGCAGCAGCCAAAGCACAAGGCGGCGCACAGCCAGGAGCAGGAGCAGGAGCAGAAGACACAGACGAATTCGTAATGCTAGAGGCAGAGGACTAATGGAATAGACACCGCATCTAGCTAGGACAGGATAAAACAATGTAAGTAAATAATTATATTACCGTTTCCGAATACAACGGTCGGTCACGTGTGAGTGGCAGTTGTTCGCCGCCGTCTCGTTTTACTATTACGAGAACGGCACCGTTGCGTATTTTTTTTCAGCTTTCCACTCCTACTACTATTCATACGACGACACTGCCAACGACTTCGTATACTACCTCGGCGTTCTCGACGAGTATTTTTTTTCACACCGCGCCGCAAGGTGCGCCTCCTCCTTCCGCCATAAACAACTAATGATCGTTCAGGAGATTCTCTACAATATATCATAGATTGTGGATTGTCTTTGAATGACATTAATGCTTCGCTATGTTGATCTAAAAATAGGCGTTCTACATGTTCATGCATTGCAAATATCTTGGGTCTTATCATACCTTCATTTATTTCAATATTACCTTGGATCGTTTTAATCTGGCGCGTTGCCTCATCCAATCTGGATTTCAAAATTTGTTTCCATTCCTCGGGCCCCTCTCTATCCCTCACTATGTTATTATACTTCATCCTCTTATTACTAGCAACAGCAACAGCAGCACCAAGAGGAGCTGCGGCACTCATGCCGTTTCCATATTCATCTTCTTCGCTGTCAACATTCCCGCCCATTCTTTTATCAAACACTTCTAATTCAATTCTTTTTTGTTCCGCATCGTTTATACAAGATGCAAGCTCAGATTCATATTTGTTACGTGTTTCATAAGATTCAAAAAGATTCAAAGCGCATGCCAAAATAATCGATATACTCATCGCAGTATCTTCGTCAACATGTTCATCTTCGTCAACATGTTCGGTACCCGATCTGGTGCGTTTTAGTGGTTTAAATGGCGATAATAAAGAATCACAAATATAATTGAATGCTTGTACAATAATATTTGGTTTAGTACTCCTAGCAATACTTTCAACTAATTCCGTTGAATTTTTTTTTGATTTAACTATATCATCTTTTATTTCTTTTATTAATTTTTTCGCTTCCTCTTTTGCCTGTGCCTTCGCCCGTGCTTCCTCCTCTGCCTTCACCCGTGCTTCCTCCTCTGCCTTCACCCGCTCCTCCTCCTCTGCCTTCACCCGCTCCTCCTCCTCCTCCGCATCCATGTCCTGTTCAAAATCAACTTTCAGTTGTAAACTACTATCGCTAGGATTATAAGTAAAACCCATACTTTCAAAGAAATTACCATCTCGTAGTCCCAATACATCTCCAATAAATGTATCGTCATAAATAGGGATATGAAAAAACCTAGGATCATATTCAAAATTAATATCAGATATTGTACGAACATAACCGGAAGGGAGTGTTACTGATATCGGCTCAATTGAAACAAAATTAATTGGGACTTGACCACTGGGGTTTGGACCGGGTTTTGGTAGTGTTGTTCCAACAGTCATATCAGTTGTAGGAGTAGTGACTATAATATGTCTATTAGAAGAACTAGAATCGTCAACCTTACGAAATAAAAGCTGGGGATCATATAATGTAAAACATTTACAACTCAAAATAACTGGCGCATGATTCAAAACTGGTAGTTTTTCAGCTGGAAAAGTAAGCATAGCCTCCATTTTCTCAGTAAGGTATTTTTTATGTTGAACTCCAATATGTTCAGCAATATTAAATTGAGGAAAAGACCTCAAAAGAGCGTGATGAACAATGGAAAAAAATTCACGTTTATTGTCATGTATCCATTCTACAACAGCACCAACCAAATATGAACCACTTTGATAATCTTCACTCATAGAATTACGCTGTTTACGCTGAGCATTTTCCTGTATTAACAAAGCTTCCACGGCTTGTCTATCAATTTCCATATGAATCGTATAAACTGATCCGCCTATGACAACATTTACAAGAAATAATATATTATAAGCAGCCTTCGAAATTGCAGTGTTAGGGGGTACCGGTTTTCCATGATGTACATCATAACGATCACTGGAATTACCGGTATTGATTGAAGCTAACACTCCCTTTTGAATAGTGCTGCCAAAACCCTTAATAAAATCTTTACGCCATAGATCCAAGAGCATTCTGCAATATTTAATACGAGATTCTCGGACTTTCGCACTATCCTCCAAATCTCGAAGTCTTTGAAACAATGATATTAGTCTATTCTTAAAAGCTTCCCTTCCTGCGTTGATTCCATACACGTTCAAGTCATGTATAATACTATGAGCAAATGCTTCCCAATTAGGTAATAGAGTATTAAGATTAAGAGGAGTACCAGCAGCATCAAGCATACGCAAATCATCAATTTTACCAAGAACAAATAATTCTTTAATTCTATCTATTGATTGATGAAAAACTGGCTGAGCAACGCCTACGGCTTGATCAAATCTCATTGTGTTAACACCAGGAACGGATTTAAGTTTCTTACCCGTCAAAATTGCAGTTATTCGACCTTCAGGAGTACCGGGATTTAGGCACGGGGAAACATGAGTTCCATGATTTCCAAAACAAGAATTAACAACCACTCCTAGAATGACGGCTGCCAACTCCGGAACTTTAATTGTAGGAATCGACAAACGATGAACTTTCATACATTTTAAAAGTAACATTTTAGGTGAAATTATTTTTGTCAACAAATATTCTTGTATCAAATCGATTACACGAGTATCAAGTTGTTCCCCATAAGATACATCATCACCAGCACCATCACCATCACCAGCACCAGCACCAGCACCAACACCAACACCAACACCAACACCACCAGCAGCACTAGCCATTCCCGGAATCCTATCACTAATATTACGATATATTATGATTTGAAACAACAACCACCAAAAATAATTGAATAAAAATAACCAACAAACCCACAATAATAACAACAACCATCACCGATCCATTCATCTAAAGAGAAAATGTCAACAAAGAAACGATTGCGAATCGTGCCGTCATTGGTGGGCGGAACCCCCGTCCTCGCCTGCACCCGTTTCAACAACAATACCTGGCAAGAATATCAACAATGGATGACCACTCACCAAGAATCCTACGAACAAACATACCACCGCCCGCTGAAATGTATCTACGGATGTCCGAGAGAAATATCGCACAAAAAGATCCCACTGGAAGCACAAGTTCTCGTAATCGAAATGAACAATGATGAGAATCGAATGATGGGAATTGGCCAAATCGAAAACAAAACCGCGAGTGAGACATATCGAACCGCCGTTGGGGGGCGGAACCCCCTGCGGACCCCCCTGCGGAACCCCCCCCCCTTTCGTAAGATCTTCAGCGATCGAAACTACACACGGTACTTATACATAGGAAACAGCCATTACGCGACGAGGGAAGAACTCGAACGCAACTACACCCCAGACGCACAATATATTAACAAACAACTTGCAAATATATTGCCACAGACCCCCCATCCAATCGAATATCTCGAGAGATTCTTATTCAAAGGAGCAGGTCATATGAAACGAGGATCAGGTATAACCCGATGCTCAGTTGATGCGTTGCTCCACGCGGCAAAGCCGCATTCCGCAACTAGTAGACCTCGCGCTTCGCCGCTCAAGACGAAGGAGCAGCTTCCTCGACAACGGGGGCAACCTCCTCAACAACGGGAGCAGCTTCCTCGACAACGGGGGCAGCCTCGACAGGAGCAACCTCCTCAACAGCGGGAGCCGGAGCAGGAGCAACCTCCTCGACCTCAACAGCAGGAGCAGGAGCAACCTCCTCAATAACAGTAGGCACAGAATCACAAGGTTCAGACATGTTATATATTTAACCACGAAAAATTATTCAAGATAAATGAAATTTTCTAAATAAATTTTTTATGATATTCAAGTAAATATACACAATCCAGAAAAATTGAAATCCTTTTTTCATCCATGTATACACGACAGCAAGACTCAGACGAATCAACAATGACATCCACCACCAAAGACAATACCACTACATTACACAGCAGATCGAGCGTAGCTACCGTCGTAGGGGGGCGGAACCCCCAGCGGAACCCCCGGCGGACTGCCCTTTTCCAAAAAAGCACACGTAAGAATCAAGAGTTCGAGAGATTTCTGTGTAACGGCCAGGAAGCCGCCGTTTTGGACGCAACCACAAGTAAGTACATTCCATTATCCTATTTCGTAACACCCCACACCACAGCCACATCGAGCGAAGCTAGCGTCGTAGGGGGGCGCAACCCCCACACCACAGCCACATCAAGCGAAGCTAGCGCCGTAGGGGGGCGCACCTCCTCCAGGCACGCACACGGCCTCGCCGACAAGATGCCATTCGAATCATTCCGCCTGATCAATCTACAACAAAGGGGCAACCACGCACACTCACTCGTCCTCTTCAAAAGCCGCGCAATCACCACCAACCCCGAACAAATCGCCATCTTTGAATGCAACGGTCAAGTCTCCCAAAGCGAAATCAGAGTAATCCATACATGCCATCCATCCAAAGAATACACCGAAGACACAAGTGATGACGACACCGCCGACGACGAACCTGGAACCGTCTACGATGTCACAGAACACTACTTCACTCCGGTCTCACCGAGGATATGCATGAACTTTGGCAATGACAAATACAACCCGGGATACTGCGGGATCTTCGCAATGATGGCAATGGTCTTCTTCAGGGGGTTCCGCCCCCCAACGACGGATGGGGGGGAGGAACGTTGGATCCGAAAATGGGCCCAACTCCTGAAGTACATGCGACAATACATTCCCGACGAACCCAAATGTCACGGATGTATGGGCACCAACCTAGCAGCCAGGGTCCAGGAGATCATCGCAGCACACCCAAGCACAGCCACCGGGCACCAAAACGCGGAAAAGGAAATCAATGCACTACTAAAACAAGCGCTAAAAACATACAAGCAAAACTAAACAACAACAACAACAACAAGACACAAACTGTAAAAACAAAAAAACAAAAAATAAATAAAAAGGACAACCCAAGTCTTTTTTATTCACCACAGGGGACCGGAGAGCAAGACCCCTCTACTCCCTATACTTCTTAAACAAACGAACTTTCGACTCATTCTCCCACTCCTCAATCAAGCGCCGCAAAGCAACAGGATTCTCCTCATTCTTGCGGATCCCCATCGCCTTCCGGGTCCGGGCAATCTTCGCCAATATCTCCTCACGATCCTTACGGCGGTCTTCTTCAAAGTCAGAAGCCTTCTTCTCGCGAGCCTCAGCCGCAGCAATCTTACCCTGCACACGAGCAGTCTTCGCAGCAGATTTCTTCTGGCGCTTCAAAGCAGCAGCAGCACGAGCAGCAGCCAGTCGGTCCACCCCAGCCGCCTTCACCGCAGCATCCGCCTTCTTCAATTCAGCCACTTCAGCTAAAGCCTCTTTTGCAACTTTCTTGACCATTCCCTTAAGCTGTTCGCAAGCACCGGTGACGGCACTACGACGAGTTCCCTTAGGGCAACGCTTCTTAGCGGTATAACCGGCAACCCGGACACAGTCGCCGGACTTATTACGGCGGGAACCGCGCTTACAACGAGATTTGCCGGGGCCGCCCTTAGAACCACCGGTCGAATTGCGGCGTTGGGGGTTGCCGGGTTCGTCGCCGTTGCTATTAAACATATTTGTTATTGAACCTATTGAACCTTTTAAGGTATCTACAAAACCACCATTACCAGTACCAGTACCATCAAGAGGAGGAGCAGACGAATCAGAAGCAGCAGGAGCATCAGGACCAGTAGAACCACTCATCTTCGATTTTCTTGTATACATTACAACCATAAAATAATATCACCTCACCGTCAATTCTTACCTACGGTAAATTCCCACGGGGTTCTAAAGGGGGCGGAACCCCCTTAGAACTCATACAACTCCTCCGTCACCAACGAAAACGACCAATCGTTCCCATGCAGATTCACAATATGCCCCTTATCATCCCGTAATGTCACACGCAGTTTATTAATGACCACCGGCCCAAAATAGACGCGCTGATTCGTCAACAATGACGGACCATAATCGATATAATGCTGCCCGATCGACAGCCCCTGAGGCCGCAAAGGAATCACCGCAAAGACATCCGACGTCTTCGGCCCCATCTCCCGATTTTTATTTGGCCCAGACCCCCCACGATTCGCCGAAATCTGATTCATGGAATAAATCTGCGAAAACGTCAAGGTCCGCGGAACCGTAGGTACAACCAGCCTCTGCCTCTTCATTCCATTCACAACATCCGATGTATCCGGAATACACTTTGTAGCATCAGGCAAATCAGCATTGAAATACATGGGAGTTGATAACGAAGTCCGGATCTCACCAATACCCACCACCCCACTATTCACGCGACTATGATTAAAATCATCAATAATCAATAAGAAATACTGTGGCCCATTACAATCAACAATCGCCTCACCGCGAACCCATCCAACACCGCCAAAAGTATCATTCGCCGGATTATCATTACTATACACCCCACTTATCTTCTCCGCCACCTGAACCGCCAATGATCGACCGCCATCTGCCGCAGTAGGCAACGCAGCAGCCACCATCGCATCTGTAACCCCCAACACCATATATACCATACCATACACCTCAAATGTATTCAGACTCCGATTATACCCACTAGGTAACGCTCCATTCGCCATAACAATCCCATCATAAAAGTTACTATTCCGAAACCCAAGGAGCCACCCTAAACTATTATTCAATTTTGTACTCTGTCGACACCCCCCAGCCGGCTTCCCCGCATAAATCAATGCAGCATCATAAAAGGTAAACGAAACCACCTTCGTCGTATAATTCATAAAGAAACACAGCCCATTCTGACTATTATACGAAATATCAATATTGCCATTCAAATAAATATTCAAAGTAATCGCGCGCTTTACCGCCCCAACCAACTCCAATGGCGTATAATTCCCATTGGCAACAGTAATCGTATGGATTCCATTCACACCAGTATTCAAATCAACATACATAATATTATTCCCCACTGCTGAATCCACCGTATACCACGTATAAGGAATATTGATCGAATTCAGTTTTAACGAAGTCACATTTGTCAACGGCTCCGTCAATATAACCGTAAAACTAGTCGCGGATGTCGGAGACGCCGGATCAAATGTATACGGAAATGCAGTCGAACGAAACTGACTATCAATATTCACAATACGCGTCATGGTATTTCGCAGGATCGGATTCGTCGTTCCTTGTGCAATCGGAATCATATACGAATTCGCCACACCCACCTTCTTCTGTTTCATTTGATAGTGACCATTTGCATCGCGATAAATCTTGACCTTATTCGATCGATTGACATACATTCCATTCCCAGCCTTCCCTCCCCCCGCTCCCCCCACTCCCCCCGCTCCCCCACTCCCACCTTCATCGCCGCTATCATCGAGATACTGCATACGCTCCCATTTCAACTGTTGATCCGCAGAAACAACCCCCTTATTCGCATCACGCCGCAACCCCATAATATCATTTGGATCTACCTTTTCTTCATCCAAGTCACCATATCCCCCAGCGCCAACACCTCCCATAAAGTCATTAATTCCTCCTCCGCTAGCAACCTCACCACCCTCAAGCTCACCTCCACCGGTCGCCGAATTATTTCCACCTCGAAGGACAGTACTTCTCATAGCCAAACCCTCCTTCCCCACACCACCTCCGTCATCTCCACTCTCATCCCCGTCCCCATCGTGATCATCCTCATCTCCATCGTGATCATCCTCATCTCCATCACGCTTCAACCATGAATACAAACGCTGCCCTACATCTGCAAAAAAACGTGACAACGTTTCATCAACAGAACGATACTTATCAACAAGACCGCCAATAATGGCAGAAAATTCATCCTCGGCAATATGTTCAATTCTACTCAACCCGATCAAGTCAAGCAACTCAGGTATGGAATAATGTGAAACATCAGTATCATATGAACTCATTTTATCACAAATCACAAATCACAAAAACCAACAATATTTTACTACCCCTTTATAATAGAATAGACAAAACAAAAACTTTATACTACATACACCCCACCCCACCCCAGCCCAGCCCACACATCCAAAAAATGGCCGAAGAACGAAAGTATGTATTTTCCACATTCTACAAAGTATGCGTCGTCATCATAATCGTTGTTGCAATAATCATTATGCCAGTTTACCCAGAGATGATGATGAGATTTGTCATAGGGATTATACTTGCAATAGGAATATTTTTTGGATTCGGAACAAATGAAGCACATTGTGAATATTTTTACAAATACATAAGAATCAAAATAAGTTTACTGAAAATCAACTGGTCGTTAGGCTGCCCTCCACGCATGTTTGCAATCTTAGTAAGTATAGGATGTTACGTTCTTGCAGTATATGTAGGATTTAAGATGAAGGTGATCTAGAGGGGGGTTGCACCCCCCTTAAACCCCCCGCAGAAACTACGTTCGATAAACCAAAGGGGGCTTCGCCCCGTAAAAACATCAACCGGGCGCCTCCGCTGTAAGATTTGACCGTAGGTAATAATTGACGGCAGATGTTATTATGTTATTATCACATATCTCAGTACATGTCATAAAATCTCTCGACACACCCATCCCCCCCCCCTCCGCCCCTCCGCCGTCAATTCTTACCTACGGTCAAATCCTACGGCGGGGCGTAGGCCCCCTTTGGTCTATAGAGCGTAGCTCCGCCGTTGGGGGGCGGTACCCCCGGTCAAATCCTACGGCGGGGCGTCAGCCCCCTTTGGTCTATAGAGCGTAGCTCCGCCGTTGGGGGGCGGTACCCCCTCTCCGCCGTTGGGGGGCGGTACCCCCTCAATTTTAATCTTCAATTAGTATAACCGAATACAACAGATATAACAAACAAAGAGCATCACGAAATGTCAATGGATTTTAAAGCAGTCGATGGTGTGCTTACACCTGAAAAGCTAGACAAGATGGAAACAATCCAACTTGTAATGCGTCTATTTAGTAATTACACCAAGGATCTCGCCGTATGGATAAAAATATTCTGGGCACTAGTAACACGATTCTTCCTACTATTTTTATGCATATTGACCTACTTTGCAATGTTACAATTTGCTCCAACCAAAATGATCCTTGTTGGATTATACATCTTTTTCGCGATCTTCTGGAGTTTCTTTCCTTACGCTTTCAAATGCGCGCTCGTCTACAAGATAACATCACTGAGCTTTTGCGTTCATGCGCTTATTTACGCAATATTTGGTTTAATATGCTGGATCGTTGCACTTGGAATGTATAACACAACCGAATTAGAACAAGCAAAGTTAGGAAACGTAAAGGTGAAATAGTGGCTCACTCGCTGACGCGAATCAAATCAAGCACTAGACATCAACACCACAGCATCCCCCCGTCGATTCTTACCTACGGTCAAATATTACGGCGACAGAACTCGTTATGACCCGTCGTTGGGGGGCGGAACCCCCGGCGGAACCCCCCGGGTTATATCCCGTCGTTGGGGGGCGGAACCCCCTTCCAAACAACACCTCTCGACCAAAGCACGGTATAATGCGGAACATTGGAACAACCCACAGTCTCAAATGGATATTCATCATACACCTTCAACAACCGCAAATACTTACCAAATTCCTTTTTACCACTTTTCGGTTCAATATAATAACTAATAATACCATTTCCTTCAAAATACAATCGAAAATAAGGAATCATAGTAACATACGAATTCGGAGCTGTCAGGCCGCCATCCGCATTCTTCATAGGGGGATGCGCGCCCCAGCGAATCGACCGCCATACATCTCCAAGCAAACCAGGTCCAGTAACAAACAATGGACGAGTCATCCACCCCACACTAGCATCACTATCAAAGCCGTCACCAAGACTACCTATCTTCGACGCACTCACAATCCGATAAATGCACTCCAGTAATATAGGATTTTTAGGTTTGACAATCATAAACGCATTATGAATTCCAAATCGCCCAGTAGGCCAAAGGCCGAGAGAATCGCGTTCAAGTACAAGCAATTCATCGCCCCCACCCCGAAGCCATCTCTCGACAATCGAGCGTAAGGTCATGTCTCCGTCACCGTCACCGTCACCGTCACCGTCACCGCCACCAAGAAACCCCAACTTGATATCCAAATAAACGCCGCCATATTTATAAAGGACGCAATACCGCCATAAATCGGCCTTAAATGCAGTAGGTATCAATTGATCATACGCATAAAGAACATCATCGGGAAACTCCCGGGCAATAAACGCACGACACTCGGCATCATGAAACAAATAATGAATACAGTCAACACCAACACGATTCAACCTCAAATTATTACTAACACATTCATACATTTTAGGTGGAAGACCTGCATTTTTTAACGCTAACCATAAATCATTTTTATCCACACCAGATGAAGAGAACACAATCGACGGAGTAACCGAACTATTCTTACAACACCACGTTTGAAAAAAAGGAATAGGAAATGTCCCAGGAACCCATGGTTGAATATTCATATATTATCAATATCTAATATGAATATCTACTAATATTATACAATGTCATATTTTTATATGACTTGAATATATAATACTCGCTCCACGATAGAATTACACCGCCAACGTCGATGTTAACAAACATTATAAATCAAATCCAACAAGAACGAGATCAAGATCGAAGCATCTCAAAGAAAACTGGAACAAATCAAATCCACGATTTTACAAGGATCCCTGGACATAGAAAGGTAGGCCCAAATACAGTACTTGGAAGGGTTTCGGCGTTTGTTCCGGTACCCACTGCTCCTGCTCCTGCTCCGATGCCGACACGTGAATTGCCCCATCCGATCGCCGACCCTACTCCTGAACCAGCACCCGCACCCGCACCCGCACCAGCACCCGCACCTGAACCCGCACCAGCACCAGCACCCGAACCAGCACCCGCCCCTACCCAACCACCAGCTAGATTATCAAAAACAGCAATGAAGAAGAAGCAAAAAGAAGAACAAGCTAAAAAACGAGAGGCACAAGCACAAGCACAAGCACAAGCACAAGCACAAGAACAAGAACCAACACAAGAACAAGAACCAGCACAAGCACAAGCACAAGCACAAGCACAAGCACAAGCACAAGCACAAGCACAAGCACAAGAACAAGAACCAGCACCAGCACCAGAACCAGCACCAGAACCAGTACAAGAACCAGCACAAGAACCAGCACCGATCGAAATCGAATCAACCGTTTCAGAGTGAAGCTATTCCGTCGTTGGGGGCGGAACCCCCCCGCAGGAAAAAATTGAAATGTATTTCAACAATATATTTCAATAACAGCGTACGCAACCACACATATCAACAATGCTTTCAACAAGACTGACGACTACCGACAACGGAATCCTTTCCCACAATTTCATTCCAAAGAATGTCCGTGCTCTTATCGAAAGACGCACGGCAGACAATAAGAGATTTGGAAAACTGGAAATACAAATACCAAAAATCGAAGAAACTGCCAGAACTGCCGCCACCGCTGCAGAGCCTCGCAATATCATCGCTGGCTTTCTCCTGGACACATCTGGATCAATGGACGGAAAGAAAATACAACACGCAGTCAATACAATAAGAAAATTCGTGGAAGTTCTACACTCTGAACGCAACGGCAACACTATTCAACATCAGCCAATCCGTGCATGGATTTACCTGATTACATTCAACAGTTACGCCGAGCTCATCATTCCATTCCAAGAAATCACCGACAAGACGCTTCCGATCATCAATGAGCATTTGGACCTCATTCGCACAAGCGGAAGCACGAACTATGAGAGGGCATTTCAAAAGCAAACAGAAGTACTCGAAGACATCATCAAGAAACTCAATGACCCTCAGTCCAACACGAGCGAAGCTGCCGTCGAAGGGGGGCGGAACCCCCAGCATTACCACATGATCCGCTTCTTTGAAACTGATGGAGAAATCACAGAAGGTTCAAAGAATATCAAGAAACTCTACGAAATGATGCGAAGCACTTCCGCCACCGCCACCGCCACCGCCGCCCCCCCAACCCGTATCACGTTCGAAGACTATGTTGTTGGTTATGGGACAGATGTCGACCTTGGATGTTTGAAACAACTCGCGTCACCATTCCCATCCACTACTCCAGTCAACACCGTCGAAGGAGGGCAGAACCCCCAGCGGACACCTCCCCACTGCAGCTCACTCGTTACAATCATCAAACCAGAGGACATCGGATGGCAGGTTGGCGACATACTCTTCAAGATCATCATGCGATACGGTTTCAATGTACAGGTCTCCATCGCAGCAGCAGCGGCAGATGAGGGTGCAACTGCCGAGCTGTTCGAGTATCAGACGCATCAATGGGGAGCCGAAACAACACTTCATTCGTTGATTCATGGTGAGAAGAGGCCACTTTGGATCCAGTACACTCCTCCTCCTACCCAATCCTCCTCTTCCACTTCAGTAGTGAGCGTGAAGATCCAATACGCGAACCAATTTACGGGCGAATCATACACATATCAGTTCGAGCACGACATTCATCCTCCAGCCCCAGCCCCAGCCCCAGCCCCAGCCGCAGAACAACAAGACGACGACGAGTCATCAGATACCATTCGAACAATCATACCGCTCATTCTTGGAATGATCCAAATCGAAAACTTGAAGCAGTTCCGAGAGATTGAAGCCGCAAGATACGACAAGGACACAATTGTTCGCGAGGCATATAAAACCCTGCGAATGCTGAATTCAATCGACGAAATCGTGCGTGCCGGTTTTCCAGTCATCGCATGCCAAACCCTGAACCTCATGACGGACGCCAAACTCATCATCGGTCTCACCACAATCCAAAATCAAAAGGAACAACATATCATTCTTCATGCCAGAAGGATCTGTTCTGCAGAACAAGAGATGTTCAACACAGGCGCAACCGTTTCAAGAAGATATGTACCTGGTGAAGAAAACCACGAAGAAGACGCAATTCGAGTGATCAATGCTGCAAAAGCCGCCGCCGCCGCCGCCGCCGCCGCCGCATCCCCCACCGCCACCACAGACCACCCCCACCCCGACCAAGAAGAACACGAATACGAAGAAGAAGTCGATGACGCATTACCGTCAAGAATTCCAACATTCATGCCAAAATACGACACGCAAGATGATTTCATGGACACACCGTTCGCAACGGACGTCTGCGGCGGGGGACCGTACAACGGCAACAGAAGAAACATCTCCGCCGCCGCCCACTGCGGAAGTGAAGTGCGTGCACTCTGTGTGCGAATCGCAACTGCCAGAAACAATAAGGAGGATACGTCCGCGGAGGAGCTATACCAACAAATGCAAGCACAACAATACAGAGGTCATTATGGAGGTGAGTATGATCTAGACGAGTACGACGACGCTCACTGCTATCATGGAGCAGCAGACGACACCTTCTCAAGTACGCCAATGGACGACGATTATACACAGCGCCGAATGGGAATGATGCGACAGATGTCTTCATAATCAATCGATGAATAACACTACCGCCGACATCAAGGAGCAATAGAGGACAGGTAATAAAATTGAAATATTTTTTTACAAACAAACCACACAGCAACAACATTACACGACGTAATAATGACAACGACCTACCTCGCAACAAAAAATCCACACGAAAGAGACCAGCACGTTCATTTCGACGAAGGCCCACACAAATACACAATTCAAGGCGTCCCCAACATAACCCCCGAAACAGAATTCACATCCGTTACAACATGGGTCCATCAACAGTTCGAACATTTCGACGCCAAAAAAATCATCGCCGGGATGATGCGAAACCAAAAAAAATGGAACGACCCCATCGCCAACGCCAAATACTACGGAAAAACTGCAGAAGAAATCGAACAATCATGGGCCAAAGCCGGACAGGAAGCAGCAGCAGCAGGAACTGAAATGCATTACAAAATAGAATGCTTTTACAACACCCCCGACACCATCAGCACCACCACCGACACCACCACCACCACCACCACCCCCGACACCACCACCACCCCAGAGTTCAAATACTTTCTCAACTTCAACCAAGACTTCGCCGATACCCTCCGACCCTACAGAACAGAGTGGACGGTGTTCCACGAAGAAGCACGAATTGCAGGGTCGATCGATATGGTCTATGAACTCATAGACCCCACTGCAGCCACTACTGCCGCCACCCCCCTCGTGATCTACGACTGGAAGCGATGCCGCGAAATCACAAAAACCAACCGCGCAAACAAATTCGCAAATCACCCCGCCATTACACATCTCCCAGACACGAACTACTGGCACTACGCTCTCCAACTCAACATCTACAAGTACATTCTTCAAACCAAATACGGGAAAACAATCTCGGATCTCTATCTCATCGTGCTTCATCCCGAAGCACAAAACTACCAGCGCGTCAAGCTACCAGATCTTCAAACCGAAGTCCACGAGTTGTTTGAAGAGCGCATCCAAAAATTCATGAACAACGAGTAAATAGTATAAATATAATAACATACTGCATCTATACTTTACATCCAATAATTCAAAAACATTCACATATTTTTTATTGCATGACATCACGACGAGAACGAATGACAAACCCTTTCGCAATCCTAACACTTCATGCAGTCAATTCATATCATAAAGCACTGACTGAAGTTTCATCCAACCAGCAATCTCTATTACCAAAAATACTGATCTATACAGTCGGAACATCATTCATTGCAACCGCAGCAACAGTAATCTATAAATCCATGAAGAAAAACAACACATCCAACCCATCCACATCACCGCCCAACCAAAGACCACATAATTTTTTATACAGACTATCACTACCACTGAAGTATTTATACTACAAGATTCAATCTAACATATCTACCCTTAGTGCTACCACTAGCACTACCGAAACAACTGTTCCAACCCCATTCGAAGATAAATACTTTAAAGAATACGATGAATGGTCCAGCACAAAGCAACCTGACACAAATGAAGAGCACAAAAAAGAGTGTTTAGAAAATATGTACTATTCCACCGTACGCGAGACCATCAATGACTTCTATGGAGATGTCATTATGTGTTATGATCATAAAACATCATCATTTGCATATTATGCGCGAACCGGAAACATCCCATACAAATATTTAGAAACGATTTCAAGAAAATATATGATAGAAACCAATGCTCCCAAAGAAATCCACGTTGACATCAGAAGCGAATACAATAAGGCTAAGGAAATCAATAAGCCGACTACCGAATCATCCGCCAACGCTGGACCTACAAGCCCCAACACTACCAATTCAGACCATGACCACGATGACCACGAAGACACAGTTTTCGTGAGACTAAAATCATATAATAACGCATCGAATCTAAAAATACATACAAACACAACTGATAAGACAAGCACAGAAAAAAAGGACACAATCACCAAACCAGAATCAAACACAAATCCAAATATAATACTCCGAGAGAATGCCAATCGGTACTCATACAGAGGCAAGATCACAGATTTCGAAGAGCATCATAAATCATTTCTTGCAGATAGACGAACACTCGCCACCGCCTCCGCCGCCTCCTCCTCCGCCGCCTCCTCCTCCCCGTCTCTAACCGCAACCACAACATCAGCCAGATATTCCGACTTCAAAAAACAAATGATGAAATCTGCATTATAATACTATCTACAATCTACCATCTACTATCTACCGTAACAACAATCGTATAAATCCAATGACTTATAATATTGTTATATACTAACGAGGCGAAGCAATGTCAATCATACAAAATGCCGAGCGGTATATGAAACGATATGATTATTTAATGGCAAAACGAGAACGTAGATACAGTCAAGGCAAACGTTTATCGGAAGAAGAAGATGAAGAACTACGTAGACTACGCCCTAATGTGTTTACACCAATTCTTATGATGTTTGAAGTATTGCACGACACCGTAAAGTCGAATCAACAATTACGAAAACAAACAAAGGAACATAAACGCGCACAATCAGGAGGAGCTGGTAGCACAAACAACTCTACTGCCACTGCGGTAGCAATCGCAGCAATTTCAGCAGCAACTGCAGGCGCTGTTCCACCATCGAATGCAAAAAAGGATTCTGCCGCTGACAAAAAAGACGAAGAAAACGGCGGCGAAGACGATGATGAAGACGACGAAGCCCAGCGTTTATCAGAATTAGAGGAATCACTTCTTCCACTTTTAACAAAAGTTATTATTTACATTGAACAAAATAAGGACAAAGATAAAAAAAAAGAAGAAGAAGCGGAAGAAGAGAAATATCCGGATATCGGTACTTCAGCCAAAAACAGTATCATTTTAGCTATCAGGAGAATAAAGAAATGGTGGAACGATCTTATCGCAGGTGGTTCTTCAGACCTCTCTTCCAAAATCAATCTGAAAAAGGCAATTCCACAATTACCGAATAACCCAGATGATGCAAACAAAATAATTGAAAAGGCAACTGCTATCGTGGATGAACCGCTTAAAAAAATAGAAAAACTTCTTTCAAATGATGTGCGAGATATCGCGTCCTCGTCCGTAGAAGGAATCATGAACGCATTAAGTCTGATTCCAGGAATTGGAACCACACTGCAATTATGGCGTCTGTTACAAAATGTGATTGTAATTATGTCGAAGTCGGTGACAACAATGGCGGGGGCGAAGAAAGAAGGTGTAGCATTAAAAGAAGGTATTAATGAGGTGAAAGGTGATCTTGAAGCTGCTGGTCAAGGAGCCGCAGCAGGAGCAGTACCGGGAGCACCAACGCCGCCAGGAGCACCAACGCCGCCAGGAGCACCAACGCCGCCAGGAGCACCAACGCCGCCAGGAGCACCAACGCCGCCAGGAGCACCAACGCCGCCAGGAGCACCAACGCCGCCAGGAGCACCA
>Ga0078894_10001278_pt1 | contig 18611 bp, 17 predicted proteins | sample LauGreSu1BDMLBSD_2_FD_67506 | JGI IMG/M metagenome (GOLD analysis project Ga0078894, IMG submission 67506) | Freshwater lake microbial communities from Lake Michigan, USA - Su13.BD.MLB.SD (version 4) (version 4) | ecosystem: Environmental > Aquatic > Freshwater > Lake | place: Lake Michigan... | reverse complement strand
ATGAATGCTCGTTTATATAAAACCCAATTATGAATAGGGGTATGAATTCCATAGTTTTTTAATATGTTTTCTACATCGGTTTGTGTAATCGTTTTATTTAGGGGATTGTATGGATCAAAAATATATGTTTCTACGCCATTGGAGTTTTTTTCAATTCGGATGTCATCGTCAATATTCATGTTATTTAAGAAATAAGATGAATACTTATCTGAATTATATATCTTCTTGTTTTTATATTCTTTTTAAAATTAATAAAAGATTCTTTAAGAAAAAAAATATTTAGTAAATATATATTCAGAATGGTTTATTCAGCTTCAAAACGCGGACAATACGCTAAAAGTATTACAAACCAAGCACAAGGTGGAGGAAGTAAGAAAGCCGGATTTCCAACTCAAGTCGGTAGAAGTTCATGGACTTCTATTGCTATCGGAACATGTAATCCAGCCAATGAAAGAGCTTGTTGCAGTTTAACTAAATACATGACCTATCCATTCCCTCTTGCAAACATCTCTCGTCCAGTTGGCACAGTAGTTACTGCTAACTACCGCAGATTCAATATTGTATAAATTCAATCACTATTTGGCTTTATTGGTAAATAAAATAATTTAAGTAAACAATATAATGTTTAACTATTAGACATTATATTATTTGATATTACGAGAACATGAAGGTCATTATTGATGAACGAGAACGCGAACTTTACGAAAAATGTTCTTCCATCGTTAATGCTGGTGGAACTTATATAAATTTATCCAAACGGGTTCTCCCATTAGGCGATATTCATATCACTACCGATGAAGACAAAGACGTATTACTGATTGAACGAAAATCATTGACCGATTTATTAGCGAGTATTAAAGATGGGCGTTATGAAGAACAATCGTATCGGTTAATACATTCGAGCGGGTATCCACCTCATTCTATTATTTATATTATTGAAGGTCAAATGTCGAATTTGAGAACCCCGATGGAAAAGAAGATAGTGTATTCAGCATTAACCTCTTTGAATTTTTTTAAAGGGTTTAGTGTAATACGCACCAATAGTGTATCGGAGACAGCGGATTATTTAATTTGGATGTCGGAAAAAATAGAACGTAATTTTTTGAAATGTATTTTTCCTTATTATTTACAACCTCAATATTGTAAGTATATGAAAATCGCAGAGGAGAACAAATGTAGTGTATTAGACGCGATTATGGATATTAATGATGCACCCCAACCGAAATTGGAAAATGTGATGCAAATGAAATCAGTTTTGGGAGAAGAAGAAAATTCACAAGTGCCACCCGCGCCAACATTTCATTCTCTTCCTACTAACGAAATAGCACAACCTCCTGAGATAGATATACCCGCTCCGAATTATTGTACGGTGGTAAAAAAAGTAAAGAAAGATAATGTTACACCCGAGAACATTGGCGAAATTATATTATGTCAAATCCCGGGGATTAGTGCAGTGACGGCAATTGCGATTATGAAAAAATTTGGCGCTTTTCCCCAATTAATCAAAGAATTACAAACCAATATCAATTGTTTAGACGATATAGTATGTGAAACCAAAGGCAAGACCCGTAAAATTGGAAAGAATTGTATAGAGAATATAAAGAAATATTTGGTATAATGTATATACGAATGGAGAACATTGACCGAATGTATTATATAAATTTGGAAAGACGACCCGATAGAAATATGCATTTTATAAATGAGTGTATACACCAAGAATTACCAATGGACAAAGTCTTTCGTGTAAATGCAATCGATGGAACGATTTATCCATTTTCTATGGATGAATGTAATTTATTTAAGCGAGCTAATTTTTTAAATTTACCAAGTGTTAATATTGTTAAGATTATGGGAAATCAATTAAGTCATTATTACACATTATATGATATCGTACAAAATAATTATAAATATTGCATTATTTTACAAGATGATGCGATATTTATTCCAAATTTTAAAAAATATATAAATGAATTAACCGCCAACATACCAGACGATGCCGAAATCATCAATATTGGATTACATAAAGTTGCGGATTGTAATTATTCTGAATCATGGGAATTTAATACAACGACAAACGATGTAGATAAAATAAGTAAAGAAGTGGTGAATCCATATATTTGTAAAATGAAACCAGATATGAACCCATGTTCCTTGGCATATATAGTAACATTTCAAGGAGCACTAAATATGCTGCTTCATTTCAAGGAGACTGGATTTAAAAAAGCGACCGATCATAATTTTAATGAGTATTTGATAGAGAAAGATATATTTTATTCGTCCAATACAATTTTAGTCACTGGAAATCCCAGATTAGGAAGCGATATATTCACATAAAATTATTTTATACCAAATAAAATATATCTACCATAATAAAATGATACGATACTTAGATAAATATATAGTACATTCATCACCGAATAGTATATCAATTTCTTTGTGTTTTTATAATTTAATGGTATATCGCATAATTTATTAAGTACAATAATATTGTTTATAAACAACAACATAACTATATATTTGAATGCGGAATGAAATGGATATTCCCATAATAATCCGAAGAAAAATCCCATAAAAGTAGTTGGATCGGTTCCAATTTGTTCTGTATAACGAGCAACATAATAATAAAATTTATAAAAGAATGCAACACAATCCACATATAATGTGTTATTACAATTTTGACATACGATAAAATGCATTTTCAATAAAATTCGCGGTGTTTCCATCTGACCGATTTTTTTTACTTGATGTAATGTTTTGTCAAAATCAAAAATCATATAATCGCCTCTATTTAATTTGTGTTCCAAATTAAAATTTATAAACTCGGTAATCGTATCATTATTATTGTTTGTTGCTCCAATAATAACTCTATAAAAGTCGATGCCATCAAAATTATACAAAATACAATCACGATGGGGAATTAAATTTGCCGCTGCGCCATATAAATTCATTTTATTGAAATTCGGTTTTGGATTTGAATAATAAATTTCATTCATTTCAATCACACTTTGTAATATACATTTTGACGGATGTTCGCAAATACTTTTCCATAAATTATCATATTGTATTGTGTCAAAATTGTTTTTTAACATACCGGATAAATCATTATAATAGGTATGATGGGTAGTGGTTCTTTTATCATCAACTAAATTTATATATTCTTTTCCTATATTACTTAATATTTTATGTAAGTGATATGGTAATTTTCCAATACCCACATTTCCATCAATATTGTCTCGATGGGTAAATATACTTTTCATATAGATATAGATAAATAAAAATATATATTTATATAATTGAAAACATATTTATTTTGGCATTATAACCTATTTCAAAATATTATCATGAGCGCCCCCGGTATTTTAGGATGTATTCGGTTCATTATATAATGCGTTGTGAAAATTGTTCGTAAAATATAAGATAATATAGTCTTCTATATTATATTATGGAAGACGGCATAGAACAATCTACCTCTCTTTTATTGGAAATGATCCGTAAAACCAAAGAAAAAGAAAAGGAAACTCAAACAACAAAATAATTTCAAAAGATTCATTATTACAACACGTATAATTGAGTCAATCACTCAATTGTTTTCTTCCCCCCCCCTCATATTCTAACGGATAAATATTATATGTATTGATCGTTCCCAGATTTTTTAAAAATACATTTTCTTTGAATATACAATTAAATACAATATCAAAATCTATTTCGCCTATTTTTTCATAAATATGTCGCGAAATTTGTATGGAATCTATATCTGCAGTGGATTGTAAACGGGATGCGACATTTACCGTATTACCAACGACACATAAACGCGGTATTTCATTCCCTAGTATACCAATGCTGACATTTCCCATAGTAATACCAATTCGTATAGACAATGGCGTATCATCCGGCGTTTTTATTTGTTTCACTGATTTTACCAATTCAAATGCCAATAATATAATTTCTTTAATCACTACTTTATGATTATTTGCACCTCTATAAATATCTCCTACTACCATATAGGCGTCGCCTATCGTTTCTATTTTTTGTAATTTGGAGTATTTTTTGCGGATATTGTCGAAATTATTATAGATGTTGTTTAATAATTGGAAAATAACTTTATCATCATACTTTTTCGCCAGTTCCGTATAATTGACAATATCGGTAAATAGAATACAAATCATATCTAATTTTATGGTCGATCGTTTATTAAATACCGAAGATTGTTCTATATATTCTTTATCCAAATTGAAGGGTAATAATTTGGTTAATAACTCTTTTTTTAATTCGTCGGTATTTTCAGGCATACGCGAACTTATTTTTTTGTTTCATATACAATATATAATGTTGGCATTTCTCAGTAATGTTTGAATTATTATTATTATATTCACGTAAGCATTCTAATAAATGACTATTGAATTGGACGCATTGGATATCCATTTGCTCTTTTAAAAATTGTTCTCTTTCATAATAATCATTGATTAGAATATTAGTAAGCATTTTTCCCAAAATATCGATAGAAACATAATAAATATTAACTTCGTATACATTTTTTACTTGTAATATCTCTATGCAATTTACAACCGCAAATAAAATCCAAATTAAGATATATATATTTGTAAACATATTGTCTCTTTTTTTATATAATGTTCTCATGAATAACCCAAAAGATACGTAAGATATTAGGACGCTAACATAATATCCATTCGTATATTTGAATGGATATGAAATGACATTTAATACAGTAGGAATGATGTGATAATGAATGTTAATATCCGTTAATTTTATATTATTGGCATTACAATACATTTTCAATAATAACGGAGTAGTAAATGCCCACATTACATTACGGCTGAATTCATATTCATATAATTTTAAATCAGTGTTCATGATTGGATTGGATAAATATTTGATAAAAATAATTGCGGTTGACAATGAATATTTATTGATAGATTTACAATATAAAAATTGTGATACCACAAAAGAAATATATATGAAAAGCATAATCTCGCTATATTTCGTGATGAAATAATAAAACGTTCCATTCGTTGAAATAAGTTCGGTATTGAAATTGATATGAAACATAGGTAAATAATATTTATTTATGATAGCATCAATATTAGAATAAATAAATAGATATATAAATAAATAATTCATTTATATAGTCTTTTATAATTATAAATTCCAAATTTCTAATTATAAATGTAAAATAGACTTTATATAGTTAGATAAATTGTTTTACTCCCTTATTCCAAAATATCTTTAGGTTGTGAAAATCCAGTTGGCATAGTTGGATCATATACCCCACGTGGTTGGAATAATAATGGTTTGGTAATAATTCTATCATCATATTTGCCACTGTCTACCATTTCTTGTGTATACATAACGCCCGCCCAATTTGGATCCATTGGATTATCACTATCGCCTTGTAATTTGGTCGAGTCATGTATTTTATCTAATTCAGTATATACGCCTACATGAAGTCCTTGTGGATCAAACCCGTGATAATTATTTTCATTATATGGTTTGTTTGCTCTACTGGCATCAAGGACTGGAACAGGCATACCGTCTTTGTTCTCTTTGTATAGAGTAGTTGAAGTAGGTAATCCACCTTGTAAATCAAATGGATTTGGACGGGCTCTATATACATCATTACCTTGTGCGTCATTCTCTTGTTGTAAAAATAAAACCGGACAGTCTATTCCTTTTTTGCGTTGTATTTCTAAATAATTGATATATTCATCTAAATTAAAAAACGGTATAGGATTTTTATTTTCAACAATTGGTTGATTTGTGTTATATAATAATAATGCACTTCCTTTACGAACTAATAAATTCGGACATTGACTACTATTGTTAGATGTTCCATAGTGATTTTCATGTCCTTCCTTTTTATCATTATTTATTATAAAATAAATGCCTGCTAAAAATGCGATTAATAAAAACAATTGAAAAAATATTTTTAAATTCATTAATTAGTTTATCCAATATAACATATTAGCCGAAAAGAAAAATCGATTTATTTATAATTTTTTCTAATTATATTATATATCAATGAAATATCACCGCAGTACTGAAAAACATAGATCATCTAAACCAATAACCATTGGATTAGTATATGCGGAATGGTGCGGACACTGTCAAGCATTAAAACCTGATTGGAAAAAATTAAAAGAGACTTTATCTAAGAATAAAAAATTTAATATATTTGAATTAGAAGATAGTGATGCAAATAAAGAATCTAAATTAAAATCCGTTGGTAAAAAAACACACGGAGGTTCTATTCAAGTCAATGGATTTCCTACTTTATTTAAAATTTTGAATGGAAAAGTGGAATACTATAATGGAGAACGTACTTTAGATGCCTTATTAAAATGGGCGAATCGTACATTTAGTTATGGCGGCAAAACACGTAAGAACCGTAGTAATCGTATAAGTAGAAAGAGTAGAATATAAATATATTATATAATGTATAATATATATGCCAAATAAAACAAAACATAGAAATAGAAAAAATATAAAAAAAAGTACAAGAAGAAAATATAACAATAAGCGAAAAACGAAAAGAAGAAATCGCGGAGGACGCTATATAAATAGTGGAACTTATGGTCATGTCTATGGCGAGCCAAGATTGTTATGCGACAAGGAAGATTTAAGTATATTAACTGATAAAAAGTCGGCGCCATATAAAGAGGTCTCAAAAATATTTAGTCACAAAACTCATGCGGATATTGAATTAAACTCGGTAAAACATTTAAAAAGTATTATGAGTGAGGAAGATTTACGCGAACTACATGATTATTGCGTGTTGCCAATACGAAAATGTATTGTAAAAGAAAACATTGCAATAAATCCTCCATATAATAATGAAAATTGGCGACAAAATACGAACCATCAATATAATCCAATAATGTTGAATAAAGATAGTGGTTTATATGGTTTCCAAGATATGATAACTTATAGACAAGGAGGAGACGATTTATTTAATAAATTTAATAAAATACGTAATATAGATGGTTGTATTAATTGTCTATATAATTTGTTCTCTATATTAAAGGGTATACAAATGTTACAAAAATATAATATTATACATGGAGATTTGAAATCACCAAATTGTATAGAAATAGACGATACGTTTAAAATAATAGATATGGCTGATGTGAAAAAGATTATAACTTCTAATGATTCAAATAATTTACCTGACGCATTTGGTTATTATACTTGGCCTTCTATTTCAGTTTATACTGTTTTTTTCGATGATATAAAAATGAAAGAATACCAAGTTAACTCAGATCAAAAATTCAAAATAAATAGGGAATTATTACAACAATTATATCATACTCAAACTCATTTTAACAATATGAATTATTACCAGAATGTAAATACACACTTACGTGATTGTTTTAGGGATATAGATATAGGGTTTAGTGCAGATGACCTACAGAAAATACGTAATATAGGAAATGATTTAATCGCTCAAAAAACGTTTGGGATAATTGATTCTATAGAACACTATTATGATGCGAAGATCGATGCCTTAAAAATTATAAATAACATAAATGGTAGGGATACTTCTAAAAGTGAATCATTGAATGCATTTTTAGATAAATTTAATACAATATTTTCCTCCTTTGATAGTGAAGAACATATGAAATTGGATTTATTCAAAAGAATAGACATATATTCATTTGGAATTATGGTTCTTTATGTTATAAAAAAATTTATTATGTGTCTTTCTAAAAAGAAGGATTTGATAATTCAACATAGATTAGATTATATTTATGATTTATACAATTTTGTCAATGTTTGTTGTTATCAAAACGAAAAAGTTGTCAGCATTGATGATTTAGTCTTTGTATATGATAAAATATTAGATTTTATTTCTAATGTTGAAGAAAATGATGTAAATAATAAGAAAGCGCAACAAAATATTTTAGGTATTTTAAATGCATTTGGAGAATTACCTTTTCACGAATAATGTAGGATACAAAAATGACAAAATTGAATTTTTTTATTATTATTTATAACAATTAATAATAAACAAAGTAATCTAAACCTAATTCGCTATACAAATTAACAATGACCGATGAAATAGCGGTTGTTAAAACCATGAAAAAAGTAGTAAAAATGAAAAATTTTACGCAATCCTTTCGTTTAATGGATTTTCATATCTATGATGAGAAAAATGCCGATGATGACGATGCTGCTACACCAACATATGGTAAAACACCCTACCAAAAAACCGATAATTTACAATTTATTATCCAAATGTTTGGCGTAAATGAAACAGGTGAAACATGTTGTATTTATATTACCGATTTTAAACCGTTCTTTTATGTGAAGGTGGGTGACCTCTGGCAGCAATCTCATGTGGCTTTATTATTAAAAGAAATTCGTGATAATATTGATGAACGATTCAGAGCTTCCATCTTAGATGCGGAATTGGTAGAATATAATAAATTATATGGTTTCTCTGCTGGAAAACAAAATAAATTTGTTAAATTTACTTTCAAAAATACAACGGCAATGAATAAAGTAAAATCATTATGGTATGAATATATTACCCTAAAAAATGGGAATTCCGAACGTAAATCTAAACGATTTATGTTTAAAGGCGTAAAATTGGAATTGTATGAAAGTAATATTCCGCCATTACTTCGTTATTTCCATATTTATAATATTAGTCCTTCTGGGTGGGTTTCCGTCCAAAGTAATCGTTGTAAATCATCCTCTATCAAAACGACGACGTGTACTTACGAGTTTATTTGTAATATAGAGCAAATTACACCCTTAGTAGATAAGGAAGAGCGAGTACCTTATAAAATATGTAGTTTTGATATTGAAGCTAGTAGTAGTCATGGTGATTTTCCTATTCCAGTGAAAACCTATAAACGATTAGCCACCAATATCGTAGATGTATTTATAAAACAACGCCAATTCTTAGATGCGAATAAATCCAAAACATTATTAGATAAAGCGATATTGACTGCGTTTGAATATGACCGTTTTGAAGATATAGATATCGTGTATCCGAAAATAAAACCCAGTAAAGAAAAAGTGAAATATTTAATCAAAATATTGGTAGAAGAAAGTATGGAAAAAGCGAAAAAAGCAAATACAGATGAAGATAATTCCGAATTATTAACCATTGATACTATGTTTGAACGAATCAAAGAACTTCAACAACAGGGTGGTTCGGGCGAAGATGGGGGCGATGGGGACGAAGAAGATGAAAATGAAGGTATCGTTCAAGAATCGTCGTATCCGAATTATAATAAAAAAGATAAGAAAATCAAAACCGAAAAAAATGCGACCGTCATTGATATTTTACTCAGTGAAAATTATGAGCGCGATGAAAAAATACAAATTACGAATGAAGTATTAACTCGTTTATTCCCTCGTTTAGAAGGTGATAAAGTAACCTTTATTGGGTCTACTTTTATGCGTTATGGTGAACCAGAAACATATTTAAATCACTGTGTAGTATTAGGTTCATGTGACCCAGTTGATGGAGCAGTGATAGAAAGCGTAGATGATGAAAATGATTTGCTGATGAAATGGACTGAATTAATCCAGAAAGAAAATCCGGATATTATTATTGGTTATAATATTTTTGGTTTTGATTATGAGTTTATGTTTCGTCGCGCCCAGGAAAATCATTGTGAAAAAGAGTTCTTATTATTATCTCGTAAACACGGCGAATTATGTGGTAAACTCAATAAAGAAGGTCAAGTAGAAATTGAAAATACGAAAATGGCGATTGCCAGTGGCGAATATGATTTGCGATTTTTCAAAATGACCGGACGATTACAAATAGATATGTATGCGTACTTGCGCCGCGATTTCAATTTGGGGTCCTATAAATTAGATGATGTTGCCGCACAATTTATTAGTGATGATGTCAAGAAATTCGTACATGCGTTTGACTCAAACCATGGCGAAGTGACCGAATTATTTTCGCAGAATTTGACGGGGTTACATATAGGAGATTATATACATATAGAATTAACTGGTTTCACTGCGGATTATTATAAAGATGGTAAGAAATTTAAAGTATTAAACATTGAAAGAAACCGCGAGGTAACGGAAAATTATAAAGGTAAAGAAGTAACAAATAAATATAATGTCATTACGATAGAAGGACACGAAGATTTTGATAAAACGAAATCGATTAAATGGGGTACTGCGAAGGATGACGTAACACCCCAAGACATTTTTAGATTGGCAAATGGAGATGCTCGTGACCGCGCGGTGGTTGCGAAATACTGTATTCAGGATTGTAACTTAGTTCATCATTTGATGAATAAAATAGATGTGTTGACCGGATATGTAGAAATGGCGCGTATATGTAGTGTACCTATTAGTTTCTTAGTATTCCGCGGACAAGGAATCAAATTAACGAGTTATGTGGCGAAAAAATGTCGTGAAAAGAATACATTGATGCCCGATTTGGAAAAGTTTGATAGCGGAGAAGGGTACGAAGGGGCAATTGTATTACCGCCCAAATGTTCTATGTATATGGATAATCCAGTTGCCTGTGTAGATTATTCATCGTTATATCCATCATCCATGATTAGTCAAAATTTATCACACGATAGTAAAGTATGGACGAAAGAATATAATTTACAAGGCGAATTGATTAAGATTACGGGTGAAACGGATGGAAGTGGAAATTTTATATACGATAATTTACCCGAATATGAATATATTGATTTGGAGTTTGATACATACCGATATATTCGTAAAACCCCGACATCTCGTGCGGAAAAAACGAAATGTGGAAAAATGATATGTAGATGGGCTCAATTTCCTCATGATAAAAAGGGTATTATGCCTTCTATATTGGAGGAATTATTAAAAGCGCGTTCGGATACGCGTAAAATGATAAAAACGGAAAAAGACCCATTCATGCAAAACATATTGGATAAGCGACAACTTGGATATAAAGTAACGGCGAATTCATTGTACGGTCAATGTGGTTCTAGAACATCCACCTTTTATGAAAAAGATGTTGCCGCATCAACCACTGCGACGGGTCGTATGATGATAATTTATGCAAAGCGAATTATAGAGGAAGTTTATGGGGATAGAGTATATGAAACTGCGATGCATGGTCCAGTAAAATGTAATGCGGAGTACATATATGGCGATAGTGTGGCGAATTATACACCAATTTATTTAAAAATAAACAATTTATTTGATATATGTACTATTGAAAATATATCTGAAAAATATGGAAATGGTTTATGGAAAACCTGTATAGAGGAGGGAAAACAAGAAAAAGAATATTGTGAATTAGAAAATGTTGAAACATGGACTGAAAACGGCTGGACGAAATTACATAGAATTATTCGTCATAAGTTAGCTCCACATAAAAAAATGATACGAATTCTTACTCATACTGGGTTAGTTGATGTAACCGACGACCATTCATTAATAAAGCCAAATGGCGAAGAAATATCACCAAAAAATGTAAATATAGGAACGGAATTATTACATAACAATTTACCTAACATCCAAAATAATATATCTAATATCACCCCAGAAGAAGCGCAAGTTATGGGGTTCTTCTTTGGCGATGGAAGTTGTGGCAATTATGATTGTATGTCAGGTAAGAAAAGTAGTTGGGCGTTGAATAATGCGTGTCCGAATATGTTAAATACTTATTTAGAATTGTGTAAAAAGGCATATCCACAATTTGAATGGGTTATAATGGATACTATGGAAAGTTCAGGAGTATGTAAAATATCACCAAGATGTAATACGTATGGTTCTATCGCAAATTTTGTTATAGAATATCGTAAAAAAATGTATTTTGAAAATTGTAAAGTTATTCCGAATGAAATATTAAACGGTAGTGAAGAAATACGCCAAGCATTTTGGAATGGTTTGTATGATGCGGATGGAGATAAAGACGTAAATGGTTATGTTAGAATAGACCAAAAAAATCAAATAAGTGCGGCAAATATCGCCTGGTTATCTTCAAGTTTGGGATGGAAAATATCGTTAAATACTCGCAGTGATAAACCTAATATTTATAGAATTACTATGACAAAAAGAACGCAACGAAAAAATCCAATTGCCATAAAAAGAATGAACGAAATACCATACGAAGGATATGTCTATGATTTAACTACCGGAAACCACCATTTTGCCGCAGGAATTGGTAATATGATAGTACATAACACCGATAGTGTATTCTTTACATTTAACCTACAAAATCCAGTGACTGGAGAAAAAATCCGTGGAAAACCAGCATTAGAAATGACAATTGAAATCGCACAAGACGCTGCCAAATTATGTAGTCAATGGTTAAAACCACCGATGGAATTATCTTATGAAAAAACATTGATGCCATTTATCCTATTATCAAAAAAGAGGTATGTAGGTATGTTGTATGAAGAAGACCCGAACAAAGGTAAATTAAAATATATGGGATTATCATTAAAACGTCGTGATTCATGTGATTATTTAAAAGATGTTTATGGTGGAATATTGAATATATTGATGAAAGAAAACGATATTAAAAAAGCCACCGCATTTTTAAACCATTCATTATTAGAATTAATAGAAGGTCATATCTCTATGGATAAATTAGCGATTACAAAAGCATTGAGAAGTGATTATAAAAATCCAAATCAGATAGGACATAAAGTATTAGCCGACCGTATAGGTCAACGTGATCCCGGCAATAAACCTAAGCCAGGTGATCGTATGAAATTTGTATTTATTGTAAATAATACACCCAAAGCATTAATGGGAGATAAAATAGAAACACCCGAATATATTATAGAGAATAAATTACCGATAGATTATACCCATTATATTACGAATCAATTGATGAAACCTCTACAACAATTGTTTGGTTTGGCATTGGAAGTTATGTGGGAAACGGAAAGTACTACATCGGCATTGAAACAATTACGAGCGTATAAAAAAGAAATAGAAAAAATACAAAATAATTATCCGGATATGGAAGAATTTATGAAAAAGAAGGAGAAATATTGTTCTACCAGGGTGAAGGCGCTATTGTTTGATGATATATTGACCCGCATTTATAATGAAAAAAATAAAATACGGACATTGAATGCGTTTTTCCAACCTAAAAAATAATTGGAAAATCACAGAAAAATATGGTAGGACTGTATTTTTTCACGACAAAAAATTATAAGGAATAAAAATCTTTAGTAAATGTATAAAAACATGGATATGTTTATGGCTATTTACTGTGCTATTCTTTTCTTCATTCTATCCCCTGGTGTTTTATTAAGAATACCAAAAAACGGATCTAAGTTCGTTGTTGCTGGGGTCCATGCCGTAGTATTTGGGATTGTAGCATTTTTCACCTGCAAAATTGTATCGAATTTTTTACAAAAGGTTGCTGCTCCTGCAAAGAAAGAAGGTTTACTTGAAAAACCAAAAATAGTAGCATAAATCTGATAACTGTAAAATAATATATTTAGTATTATATATATTATTCAAAATGAATATGTTTATGGCTATCTACTGCGCTATTCTTTTCTTCGTTCTATCCCCTGGTGTTTTATTTAGATTACCAAAGAATGGTTCTAAATTCGTTGTTGCTGGGGTCCACGCTGTACTATTCGGTGTAGTTTCATTTTTTACATGTAAATTTGTATCGAATTTCGCACAATCCCTTGTAGCACCACCTGCTAAGAAAGAAGGGTTGGTAGATAAAAAAAAAGAAGGTGTAGATGATACAATCGCCCAAGTAACAAGACCACAATTAGCACAATAAATATCTGGTTCTCGATATTATATTATAATTCAATTATCGAAACATTTATTATATAATAAATATATATAATAAATATGTTGCATGATTTTCTATCATCTAATGAAATTACAGAAATATTAAATAATCCTATCGTTGAAATAAATAGAGAAAAACTCTCCACACTACAAAAAGTAGATTTTTCGATTGAATTGTCTGATGAATTAAAAACCAAATTGGAAACTGGTTTAGATATTCATTTAAGCCATATTACGACTATTCCGATGAGATGGATTAAAGGTGATTCTGTCCCACATATTGATAAGGGAGAGGCACATTTTCATAAGACTTATTTGGTCTATTTAACCAATAGTATTGGAAATTTATTCGTAGACGGAATATCGTATCCAATTACCGCGGGCGACGCTCATATTTTTAGTGAAGGCATCGAACATTATACTATCAATACAGGGGATAGTGAACGTTTATTGATTGGTCCTATGAGCGAATCTGGGTTTCAGGTTGGTATACCACCAGGTATTTATTATTTTGATAATGAAACGGATGCGTTAACTGCGACGAATTCGATAGGGTCTGATGATAGCACTTTTATTGTACAAACAATAAACGGTATTTCGTCATGGAGTATTAGTAGTGGTAGTGACGTCCCAGAATCATTAGTGGCACCATATAATACCGGTGATGTTTTTAATAGTGGTTATTATTATTTATATCCATATGTTGCTCCTGATCCTACCCCTACACCTACACCGACACCGTCTTATACGTTTTCTATGAAAAGCTTATTTACAGATAACGCACGAGTATATTATAAACCACATAGTTTATCCACTGGCGGTGGAGGAAGCGGTGTAATAAATCATCGTATTAAACAACGCAGAACATAATGTTGATATTTACATAATAAATATCAACCGCATAAAGATGAAATTTTATAAAATAAGTATTACGTATTATTCGAACTATCAAAATAATATCCGGAATTATCACTATAATAAAAAATAGGTAATTCAAACGTATGTGTAAAACTACCGGATAAATCTTGCATATTCGGTCCTATATGGTTATTTATATAATCAACTAATATATTTGTCAAATTTTGGGATAATGTATCCGGAATAGGAGGTATAGTCGCCGAATTATTCGTTGGTTCTATAATTTCGTCGTTCTCGCTATCCTCACTATCACTTTCTGTTGTATTATATTGTGAACCTACTACATTGGTTCTCGTATTTCCCGATACATCATTATTTGAATTCATATGATTACGATTCGTATTTATATAATTTCGTATATCGTATCGACATACCGGACAGCGAACATTTCTACGAAACCAATTACGTAATGCTTCTTCTCTGAATATATGGCCGCAATGTTTTATTTGACAAATACGTTCTCCATGGTTGAATTCTTCCAACGTAATCGGACAAGTATTATTATTGTAATTGTTATTATCATTATAATTAATTAATTCAGTAGCATTCAATATTTCGTTTTCAGTTGGATGAACGATAACGTCACTAAATAAAGATTGATTTGTGGGATAGAGAACATATGATAATAATTGCGAGGTGGCATAAGGACGTGTAGTAGTTGTTCGATGTGGGTTCGCATATCGTATGTTTGCATTCGTATTATTATTTGTAGCTCGTGTATTATTTCTAACATGGTCTACATAGGGTGTCCTAGTATTATACGTCTCTCGTTCTCTACTATTGTGTCTGGGTTCTCTTTCACGGATCCTATCTAAATGATTTAAAAATAAACGTATATTAGAATTATATTCACGAATGTTAAAATTGTATTCACTCATCAAGGCATAAATAATATTTGACTCATCTAAATCTATATTATTATTTCTATTATTATTATTAGATGTAGGTTCTCTATTTCTAAATGTACGATTATTTCTGGTATCGTATCTTCTCAATAATTCATCTGTAAAATCCATTATTTCCTGATCTATGCTTGTCAAATTATTAGAGAACATATTATCCATAATTAATAGTATATAAAGATAATTATTTATATACTATTTATACAATTAAACTATAATGGATTTAACAAAATATAATAAAAAAGGTTATACTGGCATTGATAATTTAGGTAATACCTGTTTTTTAAATTCATGTTTACAGGTTCTCAACCATACCTATGAATTGAATGAAATATTAAATGCAAAAAATAAAATAACAAAGACAGATATACCGGATTCCAGTATTTTAAATGAATGGAATGATTTACGTAATGTAATGTGGAGCGGAAACGGTATTGTATCGCCCAATAAGTTCGTTCATAACGTTCATGAAATCGCCAAATTAAAAAACAAAGAAATATTTACTGGGTGGACTCAGAATGATATGCCAGAATTTTTATTATTTATGATAGATTGTATGCATAATAGTTATTCGCGAAGTATAAATATGAAAATAAATGGGAAAAAAGAGAACCGCATTGATGAAATGGCAATTCAGTGTTATGAAATGTTGAGAACCATATATTCCAAGGAATATTCCGAAATTATGGATTTGTTTTATGGTATTTATATGTCGGAAATTATTTCAAAAGATGGCGCAAAACAATTAGCCGTAAAACCAGAGCATTATTTCATCTTAGATTTACCTATCTTTTATGGGGATACATTGGCAACCAATATTTATGATTGTTTTGATATGTATTCGAAATCTGAAATAATGGAAGGAGAGAATGCATGGTTTAATGAGAAGACCGGACAAAAAGAAGATATCAAAAAACAAATCGTTTTCTGGAATTTTCCGAAAATTTTAGTCATATCATTAAAACGGTTCTCACCAGATGGAACCCAAAAGTTAAATAGTATGATAGATTTTCCATTTGATTTAGATTTATCCAGTTATGTAAAGGGTTATAATGCGTCATCGTTTAAATATGAATTATATGGAATATGTAATCATATGGGTGGCGTAATGGGTGGTCATTATACCGCATTCGCAAAACACGCGGACAATACTTGGATACACTTTAATGATAATAGCGTAGAAGTAGTAGATGATGCGAAAAAAATTATAACACCTTTGGCGTATTGTTTATTTTACCGTAAAAAAAATAATTTACTATAATATATATGGATAATAAAAAAAAGGAAGTAGAGAACATGGATACAGAAAATAAAGAAGAAACCAAAACTGATGAAAAACCTGATTTAAAAGAGGATGCAAAATCAATCGTTTCAACGATTTTTACAAAGGCAAATTTTATATTAATCGCATGGTTTTTAGGAATATATTTTATAGCATATTTCATTTTAGGATATTTTTTCCCAGGTAGTGCTACAAATAATAATTCTTTATTATCTAAAACCATTGATATATTATTTGTTACATGCTTTTTAATTATAGTACTCACTACCTTTTATTCAATGAGTGATAGTCAAAAAGATAATTTTTTACCAAATTTCTTATCAGGTTTTAAAGATTTCGTAAATAATCCAAACTCATTATTAAGTGTGTTTTCATTTATTCTTGTTTTCTATTTGATTATCTATTTGTTTAGATTTCCAATGTCGGCAGAAGAAAAATCGGTGGGCTTATCATTTGTTGAAACTACAACTTGGATATTATTTATTATATTAATCGTTGTCAATTTCTTCAAATATTTATTGAAAATACCCATCATTGATATTTTATCAAAATTGTTTGTTTTAGAAGAAAAGAAAGAAGAAGAAGAAGAAAAAAAGAAAGAGGAAAAAACAGGAGAACAAGGAGATGAAGTATTTAATGTATCGAATAATCTATATACTTATGAAGACGCACAAGCAATATGTACTGCATATGACGCAAAATTGGCGACATACGATCAAATTGAGGCTGCATATAATGATGGCGCGGAATGGTGTAATTATGGTTGGTCCGACGGACAAATGATATTCTTTCCTACTCAAAAATCGACTTGGGACAAATTACAAAAAACAGACGACCATAAAAACGACTGTGGACGTCCTGGTGTCAATGGTGGATATATAGCAAATCCTTATGCTAAATTTGGAGTAAATTGTTATGGTAAAAAACCACCAGCATCCGATGCGGATGTTGCCCGTATGAATGCGAGTAAAGATCATGTTTATCCAAAAAATAAAAAAGATATTGAATTGGAAGAGAAAGTAAATTATTGGAAACAAAATGCGGATAAAATGTTGAATATAAACGCATTTAATGTAAATCGTTGGTTTGAAAGTTGGAGTGGATCTGTAAGTGGTAATACAGTTACTGGAAATACGGTTAGTAAATAATAAATTATGTATATGTATAAATTATTATTTCTTTTTGTGTGTTTTATTACTATGATGGAGAACATTGTGTTTTTTAGTATATTTTTTAGAACTGACTTTTCGGTTTTCAACGCCTACTAGACTGAAAAATGTATCAAACATGTCTTCTCCTAAAACACTTCCATTACATGTGTCCATTTCTTTTGGAGAACCTTGTTTTAAATGTAATAAATCGACATTATCCACATATAACCCAACGGGTACTACTAAATTGGTAAAACGCGATAATCCAAAATCTTCGCTATTTTTTGAACCACCCAACATCTCTTGTTTTTGGGTTTCACTTTTGATAATTTCTTCTATTGGATATCCTCCACGCATTTCATTATTTATATTATGAAACAAAACATTCTCACCAAATGATTTGGCATATTCCATTGTCAATCTATATAATATAACGTCATTTTATTCATTGGTATAATTACCGCGTAATTCTTGTGATACACTTACTTCGCGGTTCTCTTTCAAATAATTGATAATATATTCCACGTGTGTTTTATCGGGTATAATTTCGCCTAAACATTTTTCAATATATCCATAATTCAACGGTGAATAATCTTTTTTATC